>JAEEGL015143412.1_pt1 | contig 10214 bp, 5 predicted proteins | sample 9134231 | NCBI WGS metagenome assembly JAEEGL01 (sample SAMN16246548, study PRJNA631951) | gut metagenome | biome: gut microbiome; feature: rumen; material: fiber-attached | host: Bos | place: Iran: Karaj | collected 2018-10 | reverse complement strand
GTGCGCACGCCTGCTGACCGAACGCCTGCCGGAGGAAGAGGTGGACGACGTCGTCATTGTGCGTATCAACCGCGACAAGACGAGAAGGTCGGACCCTACCCTGGACCGGCGTGCAGGATTCATCGACTTCATGAACTCGGAGTACCCGGAATGCAGGATACATCAGGTTTTCATCGAGCCCAACGTTCCGGAGAGCATTCCAGAGGCCCTTGACAGGCTGGAAACCGAGCTTCCCGAGATGAAGCTGGTGGTGATGTTCAATTCCCGCATCCACCTGATAGCCAAATGGTTGGGAGCGCACCCCGTAAATGGGCGCCGCGTCATAGGATTCGACAATCTGGACAAGAATATCGATGCCGTGCGCTCGAACATCGTCACCCTTCTGATTTCCGAACACGTCGAGGACCAGACCTTCAACGCCGTGAACATACTCTCGGATTACATCCTGATGGGCAAGAAACCGTCCCTGCGCGACAACTACATGCACATGGACATCCTCATGAAAGACAACCTCGAGAATTATTGATAATCAGGTTTTAAATTTTCCGTGCACGTTTACGGAAATTATTATTATCTTTGTCCCGACAAGCCAGTAACACCTTTAAACCAATGACCGGATATCTTCGCGACATACTGTCGGAAAACAGAACGAGGCGCTCTCTGCCATCGATGCTGACAGCATTGACAATACTCTTATTTTCAACTACTTCCATAGCATCGTGCACTGCGGCTGGAAACGCCGGAGAGTTCGATTACCTGTATGACGGACTGCCTTTCGAGATGCCCGAAGTGTCACGTCCGCAGATCCCGGACCGCAGCGTCAGTCTGAGCGATTTTGGCGGGAACGGGAACGGAATTGCACTTAATACGGATGCTTTCGCCCAGGCGATCGAGTATCTTTCTTCCCGCGGAGGAGGCCGTCTGGACGTTCCCGCCGGGATCTGGCTCACCGGTCCGATCACCTTGAAAAGTTGCATAGAGCTCCATCTGGACAAGAATGCCGTCATCCTGTTCGATCCCGACCGTGACCTGTATCCGATCATCAGCACTGTATTCGAAGGGCTTGACACCCGCAGGTGCGAGTCTCCTATAAACGCTGACGGGGCACACGACATCGCCATCACGGGCGAAGGCGTAATCGACGGCAACGGGGACGCGTGGCGCGCGGTCAAGAAGGACAAACTTACCAGCGGGCAGTGGAAGAACCTGCTCGCACGAGGAGGAGTGGTTTATGGGGATGTCTGGTATCCCGACGAAGGATTCGTCAAGGGACAGTCCATCTCGGACATGAACGTCCCCCAGGGAGACCTGAGCGAGGCTGAATGGAACGAGATCAAGAGCTTCCTGCGGCCGGTGATGATTTCGTTCAGGAACTGCGAGAATGTATTGCTGGAAGGCTGCACCTATCAGAATTCCCCTTGCTGGAACATACATCCCCTGATGTGCAGGAACATGATTATCAAGGATGTAACCATCCGCAACCCCTGGTATTCCCAGAACGGGGACGGGATCGACATCGACTCCTGCGAGAACGTCATAATGGTCGACTCCAACCTCGACTGCGGTGACGACGGCATCTGCATCAAGTCCGGAAAGGATGCTGACGGACGCCGGAGGGGACGTCCCTGCCGCAACCTCATCATCGACAACTGCACGGTCTACCACGGACACGGCGGTTTCACCGTAGGCAGCGAGATGTCCGGAGGGGTGGAGAACATCAAAGTCTCCAACTGCCGTTTCCTCGGCACGGACGTAGGCCTCCGCTTCAAGAGCAGGAGGGGCCGCGGAGGCGTGGTCAGGAACATTTTCATCGACCATATTTATATGAAGGACATCGTGGCAGAAGCCCTGCTGTTCGACCTCTATTACGGAGGCAAGTCCGCAGTCGAGGTCATGGCCGAGGGCGGAGAGCCCGTGGAGGAGGCTCCGCAGCCCGTGGATGAAACCACTCCCTGCTTCCGCGACATCCACATCAGCGACATCGTATGCAACGGCGCCGCAAGGGCAATGTTCTTCAACGGTATCCCGGAAATGCCCGTCAAGTGCGTGGATATCGACCGCTGCACCATCTCGAGCGATGTCGGAATCCAGCTCTGCTGGGCGGAGGACGTCACGATGAAGGACACCGAAATCGTTCCCAAATCAGGGGAGCCCGTCACGATACTCTTCTGCAAGGACATCAGCATCGAATAGAGAATGAAGAGACCTGTATCAATACTGATTCTGGCTGCGACCCTGCTCATCAGTCTTGGAGCGGGGGCGCAGACCATACATTTGATGGGAGACAGCACCTGCGCCGACAAGGACCTGTCGGGAGGCAATCCGGAGCGCGGCTGGGGGATGCAGTTCCCCAATTTCCTGGACGACGGCATCAAGGTAATCAACTACGCCAGGAACGGACGCAGCACCAAGAGTTTCATCACGCTGGGACACTGGGATGAGGTCAAGGCGAACCTCAGGCCCGGTGACTACGTTTTCATCCAGTTCGGTCACAATGACGCAAAACAGGATGACAGCGTACGCTACGCGCCCGCCTACGGTCTCTATCAGGACAATCTCCGGATGTACTGCCGCACAGTCAGGGAGATGGGCGCCACGCCCGTACTTCTCACCCCGGTGATGCGCCGCTGGTTCAAGGAAGGCGGACTGGACCTGGACTGCCACGGCGACTATCCCGCCGCGATGAAGCAGGTTGCCCGTGAGATGGGTGTCGAGTTGCTGGACATCACGGCATCCACTGCCCAGTGGCTGCTGGGCCTCGGGGACGAAGCCTCACGCCCCTATTTCATGTGGATTCCCGAAGGGAAATACGCCTTCTGCCCCGAAGGAAAGGAAGACAACACCCACACCAAGGCCAATGGTGCACGTGTGGTGGCGGGACTTGTCTGTGACGCCATCCGCAACAGTTCCCTGGACGGCATCAAGCCCCACCTCCTCTCCTTACCTCCCGACATAGTGGTGGCGCAGGACGGCCGCGGGGACTATATGACAGTTCAGGAAGCGATAGACGCCGTCCCCGATTACAGCCACGGGGTGGTCACGACCATTTATATCAAGGAAGGGACCTACAAGGAAAGGATAGTCATCCCTGCAGGGAAACAGGACCTCGTCATCCGCGGTGCGGGGATCGACAAGACTGTCCTTACCTATGACAATTACGCGCGGAAGATGTGGCCGGACGGCAGGTTCGAAGTCGGGACATCCGGCAGCGCTTCTCTCTATGTCCACGCAGACCACGTCACCTTCGAGGACCTTACCATAGAAAATGCTGCAGGAGACGGAAACATTGTGGGTCAAGCAGTTGCGCTTTTCACGGACGGTGACTGCCTCTTTTTCCACCGCTGCCGCATCACGGCCAATCAGGACACCGTCTATACTTTCGGCACATACAACGGCTCGGCCAAGGCAAAGCGCAGCTACTATCTCGACTGCCTCATCGAAGGCACTACCGACTTCATCTTCGGCCCCGGCATCGCCTATTTCGAGAACTGTACAATCCTGTCCAAGAAGGACAGTTACATAACCGCGGCATCCACCCACGAAGGGCAGAAGTACGGTTATGTATTCAAAGGCTGCCGCCTCACAGCTGCTCCGGATGTCACGAAAGTCTACCTCGGCCGGCCGTGGCGCCCCTTCGCACGCACCGTTTTCATAGGGTGCGAGATGGGGCCGCACATCCGTCCCGAGGGCTGGCACGACTGGAACAAGCCCGAGGCACACACGACCGCCTTCTATGCAGAGTACGGCTGCACCGGCCCCGGTGCAGAGACCTCCGGTCGCGTGGATTGGGCGCACAGGCTCAGTGCCGCACAGGCGGCGGATTATTCTTTTGAAAAGGTAATGGATCAGGGGGACGGCCAGGCCTGGAACCCGTTTGACAACCAATGAACATGAAAAGGACGACACTGTTTATTGTTTTAGGCCTGACGGCGCTGGTATCCTGCGGACGCACCGCAACGGAACCCATGTCCGTACGCATGGTACGCAGCGAGATGTCCCGCTGCCCGGACGCGACTTACCTCGATTTCTGCGAGGGGAAGGTCAGCTGGAACTATACTCCGGGACTCGAGATGAAAGCCTTCCTCGACGTTTACGACACCTACGGCGGAGACGGCATCCTCGGATATGTCGACAGCTGGTATGACGCCTGCATCGAAGATGACGGACACATAAAATATTATTACAAAGGGGATTATACGGTCGACAAAGTCTGCCCGGCAAGGACCCTCTACTCCCTGATCGACGATACCGGAAAGGACAAGTACCGCTTCGCGGTCGACAGTATGATGACCAGGCTTTCCCAGCATCCCCGCACCAGCGAAGGAGCATTCTGGCACAAGACCATCTACCCCTATCAGATCTGGCTCGACGGCCTCTATATGGCCGAGCCTTTCTACGCCGAATACGCCGTCCGTTACGCCGGGGACAAGGAAGCCGCCTACAAGGATATCGTCAACGACTTTGTGGTGGCGGCACGGCACACCTACGATCCTGTCACCGGTCTGTACCGCCACGCCTGGGACGAGACCCGCTCAATGTTCTGGTGCGACCCTCAGACGGGTCAGTCGCAGCATTGCTGGGGCAGGGCGCTGGGATGGTACTGCATGGCCCTGGTCGAAGTACTGGAAATACTTCCGGAGGATGCCGAGGGAAGGGAAAGCCTGCTGGAGATCCTCCGGGGCATCGTTAACGTCCTCCCCTCTTTCGCCGACCCCGACACCGGCATGTGGTACCAGGTGCTGGACTGCCCGGGGAGGGAGGGCAACTATCTTGAGGCCACCTGTTCCGCGATGTTCAGCTACACCCTTCTCAAAGGCGTGAGGCTGGGATACCTGGACGCCTCCCTCGAGGAGTATGCACGCAAGGTGTACGACGGCCTCGTCAAGACATTCATATCCGAGGACGAAGACGGCCTGATCAGCATCAACCAATGCTGCAGCGTAGGAGGGCTCGGAGGCAAGGCCATGCGCATGGGCGATTACGATTATTATCTGAGCGAACCTGTTAGGAGCAACGACCCCAAGGGAGTCGGTCCCTTCATCTGGGCATCGCTTGAAATGGAAAGGAGATAGGATGAACGCTTTGAACAACATAATCGGGATTATCCTGGGTTCCATGGTATCGATGGGGTGCGGCGGCACCGTCCCCGACCCGACTCCGACGGTCCCGGACACCCCTGCAGGAGTAGAACTCCACTCATATACGAAAACATCGCTGACGTTCCAGTGGTCCCCGGTGAAGGACGCCGCCGGATACGGTTATAAGCTCACCGGCGGAAACGGGGAGTCCCAGGAAGGGACCGTCAAGTCCAGGAATGTCAGCATCTCCGGACTGACCCCGGGCACCTCGTACCGCTTTGCGGTCCGGGCCTTCAACGATGCCGGACAGTCCTCCTGGACCCCGTGGCTGGAAGTCTCCACTGAAGCTGAGCCCGATCCGGGTCCCGGACCCGAGCCCGGGCCGGATCCCGCCGATCCGTCCACCCTCGGGATTGCCTCGACTGACTACGGCAGGGCCTTCCCCGGAGCCGAAGGGTGCGGGATGTTCACCACCGGAGGCCGCGGGGGCAAGGTCATACACGTCACCACGCTTGCCGACAGCGGGGCGGGGTCGCTCCGTGCCGCCATCAACGAGAGCGGGCCGAGGACCATCGTCTTCGACGTTTCCGGCATCATCGAGCTCCAGTCAGGCCTGACCATCAAGCACGGCGACCTTACCATAGCGGGTCAGACCGCTCCCGGGGACGGCATCTGCCTGAAGAACTATTCTGTCCAGAACAACGCTTCCAACGTTATCATCCGCTTCATACGCTTCCGTCTCGGAGATGCCGTGCCCGGACAGGAAGACTGCTTCTGGGGCCGGGACCAGAAAAACATCATCCTCGACCATTGTTCCTTCAGCTGGTCCATGGATGAGTGCGCATCGTTCTACGAGAACGAACGGTTCACGATGCAATGGTGCATACTGAGCGAGAGTTTGAACAATTCCAGGCATCCGAAAGGCAAGCACGGCTACGGCGGCATCTGGGGCGGCCGCAAGGCCACATTCCACCACAATCTCCTAGCCCATCACTCCAGCAGGACCCCCAGGCTCTGCGGAAGCCGCTACACCGGTAAGCCTGAAGACGAGGCCGTCGAACTCGCCAACAACGTGTTCTACAACTGGGGTCCCACCGATGGAGGCTATGCCGGCGAAGGCGGTTCTTTCAATTTCGAGAACAACTACTACAAACCGGGACCTTCGACCGCTACCAAGAAGAGCCTCGTCAACCGCATTTTCGCCCCGAACTACGATGACGGTACGAATGCCAATCCAAAGGGATTGTGGGGCAGGTTCCATGTGGCCGGGAACCATTTCGACAGCAGCTGCCCGACTCTGAGCGAGTCCTATGCCGCGCTTGCCGAAGCGGTCAACGCCGACAACTGGAAAGGCATCCACCCCAAGGACACCAGCTCATACTGGGAAGGATGGGGTACCATCCGGTCCTTGGAGCGCTTCGACATCAACGTGGACGGAAGTTCCTTGGCACTGGACAGTGCCGAGAAGGCGTTCGAGAGCGTCCTGAAACATGCCGGAGCCTCCCTTGCAAGGGACAAGGTCGACGAGCGCATCGTAAAGGAGGTTCGCGAAGGATCCTACACCTACAAGGGGAGCAAGGATTCCACCAACGGTATCATCGACTCGCAGGAGGACGTCGGAGGATGGCCCGAATACAAGACTTACGGGGCAGTGGCCGACAGTGACAAGGACGGCATGAGCGACGGGTTCGAGGATATGTTCGGACTGGACGGGTCCGATGCCTCCGACGCGGCCGCCACTACCCTGCTTCCCGATTCAGGATACACCAACCTGGAGCTCTATCTCCACTGGCTGGTCAAGGACATAACGAAATGACAAACTAATATTACCAATAGATAAACCGTATGAAACAATCAGCAAAGAAACTCATCCTTGCGGTCCTTGGCCTGGCAGCGGCCCTGTCCCTGTCCGCCCAGACGACCATCAAGGGCGTCGTGACGGACGAGAGCGGGGAACCGCTCATGGGTGCAGGAGTCTTCGTCGAGGGCACCACCATCGGAGTGGTGACCGGTCTCGACGGAGACTACAGCATTACTGTCCCGGCCGACGCGAAGAATCTAGTGTTCTCGTACATCGGCCTCAGTGACCAGGTCGTTCCCATCGAGGGCAGGACACAGATCGACGTCGTCCTTAAAGAGGACTCCACCTTCCTCGACGAAGTCGTGGTGGTGGGTTACCAGACCGTAAAAAGACGCGACCTTATGGGATCCGTCTCATCCGTCAACAGCGAAAAGATCGCAGAACAACCGGTTACGACCGTCAGCCAGGCCCTTTCAGGCAAGATGGCCGGCGTGTCGGTGACGACGACTGAAGGAGATCCCGACGCGGACATCAAGATCCGCGTCCGCGGTGGCGGCTCCATCACCCAGGACAACTCCCCTCTCTACATCGTCGACGGATTCCCCGTAGAATCCATCAATGACATCGCATCTTCCGAAATCCAGTCGATCGACGTGCTCAAGGACGCCTTCTCGACCGCAATCTACGGAAGCCGCGGAGCGAACGGCGTCGTCATCGTCACGACCAAGAGCGGCGAGAAAGGCCGCAAGGTATCGGTCAACCTCAATTCCTATTTCGGAATGAAGAGGATGGCCAATGCCGCTGCGATCAGGCCGATGGATTCCGACAATTTCGTCCGCTTCCAGTATGAACTGGCAAAGATCCGCGACAACGTCTCGGACAACTACGAACCCTACTTCGGTACTTTCGCGGACATCGACATGTACAAGGGACTCGCCACGAACGACTGGGTCGGCATGGTTTTCGGCAATACCGGCACTTCATACAGCACCGACCTGTCCGTCTCCGGAAGCGGTGAGAACTACAACTGGACCCTCGGATACGCCCACCTGAAGGACAACGCCATCATGTCAGGCTCGGACTACGGCCGCGACAACCTCAACTTCAAGGGCCAGTTCCGTCCGGGCAAGAAGACCACCATCGACGTCAACGTGCGTTTCTCCGACACCGAGGTCCGCGGCTCGGGTGCAAACGGCATCAACGATACCGGTACCACATCGGGCAACGGCCGCCTCAAGCATGCCGTTTCATATACTCCCATTCCGATCTCGACTTCCATCCAGGGTACGGACGAGGAGCAGGATTATGGCGACAACGCCCCTCCCCTCCTGTCGGTTTCGGACAATGACAGCCAGCGCAGCCGTACCAGCTGGACTGCAAACGCCGCATTTACCTGGGAAATCGTGGACAACCTCAGGCTCAAGATAGACGGAGGTCTGGAGGACTACTGCCAGACTGACAACCGTTTCTACGGTCTGACCACATACTATGTGACCAACTCCGCCACCTACAAGGAGACTCCGGCCAACCAGTACACCGACCTCACCCGCAAGAAGTACCGCAACACCAACACCCTCACCTACAACTTCTCGAACGTGTTCGCGGATGACAGGCACAGCCTCGACCTCCTGCTCGGAGAGGAAATGACCATCACAAGGAGCAATACCCTCACGTCGATGATCGAGAACTTCCCGACCTTCTATGATGCTCAGATGGCCTGGAACTTCATGAGTTCCGGTACGCCTGTATCCTCGAGGAACTACTTCGCTCCGAACGACAACCTTCTCTCGTTCTTCGGACGCGCCAACTACTCCTACGATTCCCGTTATTCCGTTTCCGCGACGGTCCGTGCCGACGGTTCGTCGAAGTTCTCCAAGGCCAACCGCTGGGGCATATTCCCCTCCGCTGCCGTATCCTGGACGATCTCGAACGAGGAGTTCATGAAGGGAATAAGCTGGATGAACCAGCTCAAGCTCCGCTACAGTTTCGGTTCCGCCGGAAACAACAACATACCTTCCGGTCAGATCAACAAGGAGTACAGCGCTTCCGCCTCCACGTGGCTCAGCAACACCGGCACCATCTGGATCGCAGGCAAGATCATGAACAATCCCGACCTGAAGTGGGAGACTACATACACGCACAACATCGGTCTCGACTTCGATTTCTTCAAGGGAAAAGTATCAGGAAGCCTCGAAGCATACCAGAACGACACCAAGGACCTGCTCATCAACTTCCCGATCACAGGTTCAGGATATGACAGCCAGTACCGCAACATCGGTTCTACCCGCAATCGCGGCGTCGAACTCACTCTCAACCTGAGACTGATTTCCACCAAGGACGTAGACCTCGGGATAAGCGGCAACATCTCGTATAACAAGAACCAGGTCACTTCGCTCGGAGGCCTCGAATCCATCTTCGCACAATCCTACTGGGCTTCGACCGAGATCGGCGACGACTATGTCGTCAATGTCGGACAGCCTCTCGGAAACATGTACGGTTACCGCAACGACGGACGCTACGAAATCAGCGACTTCACTTTCAATAACGGAAAGTGGGTCCTGGGCGACGGCGTCGTGGACAATTCCAGCGTCATCGGTTCGAGTTATCTCCGTCCCGGTGCCCTGAAGCTCAAGGACCTCAACGGTGACGGCAAGGTGACCGTCGCCGACCGCGAGGTCATCGGCAACGCCACCCCGGACTTCCAGGGCGGTTTCTCCCTGAACGGCTACCTCTACGGTTTCGACTTCAGCACCAACTTCACCTATATGATAGGCAATGAAGTCTACAACGCCAACAAGGTAGAGTTCACCTCATCGCGCAAGTTCTACAACCGCAACCTGCTCGAAAGCATGAATGTGGACAGCCGCTGGACCAATGTCGACTGGACAACCGGAGAACTGATCACCGACCCCTCACAGCTCGCCGAGGTCAACCGCAATACTACGATGTGGTCTCCTTTCATCGGCAACGCAGTATTCAGCGACTGGGCCGTCGAGGACGCTTCCTTCCTGCGCCTGCAGAGCGCTACCGTCGGCTACACGCTTCCCGAGTCGCTCACGGGCAAGTTCCACGTACGCAGGCTCCGCGTATATGCTACCGGCACCAATCTCTTCTGCCTGACCAAGTACTCAGGCTTCGATCCGGAAGTCGATACCCGCCGCAGCACTCCGCTTACGCCCGGCGTCGATTACTCTGCCTACCCGAAGAGCATCGGCTGCGTTTTCGGAATCAATCTGACCTTCTAACACTGAAATGCGATGAAAAAGACATTCAAACATATCCTATTTGCCGCAGCCGCCGTCCTGACGCTCGCATCCTGCGACGCCATCCTGGAC
>JAEEGL014429554.1_pt1 | contig 10214 bp, 10 predicted proteins | sample 9134231 | NCBI WGS metagenome assembly JAEEGL01 (sample SAMN16246548, study PRJNA631951) | gut metagenome | biome: gut microbiome; feature: rumen; material: fiber-attached | host: Bos | place: Iran: Karaj | collected 2018-10 | reverse complement strand
TTCCTCTAAAACTGGTCTATGAAGCTATTGATGAACTTAAATACCAGACAGGGATAACTTTCTCAGGAGGAGATCCAATGTTTCAACCATACCCATGTATGAAATTAGCTAAATACTGTAAGGATAAAGGTTATAATATATGGGTATACACAGGATTTACTTATGAAAAATTAATGGATTTGGCAAAAAAAGATAAAATATATTTAGAATTTCTAAAATATGTTGATGTCTTAGTAGATGGTCCTTTCATCTTAAAAGAAAGAAACTTAAATCTATTATTTAGAGGAAGTAATAATCAAAGATTAATAGATGTACAAAAGTCATTGGAAGAAAATAAAATAATCTTATTTGATGAATCTATATATCTAGAAGAAGATAAATATAAAAGGAAAAAGACATATGTATAAGAGTATTAAATAATACTCTTTTTATGTTATAATGAAAATAGGAGGATCTATGAAAAAGAAGATAATTATACCTATAGTATTTTTAATAATGATTATAATTATTTTAGGATTTATTTTTATAAACAGAACTAATACAATAATGATTGATATAAATCCTAGTATTGAAATTAAAGTAAAGAATAATAAAGTAATAGATATTATTCCTATAAATGAAGATGCCATAGGACTTATTAATAAAGATAAAGTAAAAGGAAAAGATTTAAATAAAGTATTAAGTATTATTGCTAAAGAAATAGTTAATAAAGGCTTTATTCCAACTGGAGATGATATATCAATAATTTTATATTCTGAAGGTATTAGTGTAAGACAAATAGAAAATAATTTAAAAGAAGATTTTGGAAAGAATAATATAAATATCAATGTAATAGTAATAAAAAATATTACTAAAGAAGATAAAGAATTGGCTAAGAAATATAATATTAGTCCTTCAAAAGCAGCTTATATTAATTCCATAAAGAAGAGTAATAACAAAGTAGAAATAAAAGATTTGATAAATAATAGTATTGAAACTTTAAATGTGGTACAAGAAAAGGGATTATACTGTGATAAACAATATTTTTTAGATGGAGATCATTGTTTTAAAGAAATCAAAAGAGTAGATGCTATATCATCGAAAGTATGCCCTGTTACTTCTTATGAATATAATGGAACTTGTTATGAAGAATCTCCTTCTTATAGAGGAGAAAAAGATGTATGTAAAGAAGGTTTTAAACTAGTTGATGATAAGTGTATAAAAGAAGATATAGTTGAATCAGTACCTAATTGTGGTGAAAATGAATATAATTCAGATCGAGATAAATGTATAGAGATGGTTTATGTGGAGGATGCTATAGAGTTCTGCAGAGATCCTAATAGATACTTATATGATAATAGATGCTTAGCTACTAAACCTACTATTAATGGAGGTTGTCTAGGATCTGATGCACCTATGGATGGAATGTGCGTTAATTTAATAGATGATTATTATATGTCTGAATGGAAATGCTCTAATGGAGAAGTTTTATCTAACGCTGATGGTAGTTTAAAATATGGTGATACAAAGTGTTATGAAAAGACTTATGTTGATGTTAAAAAAAGAGAGTGTCCCAAAGATTATAAATTAAAAGGTACAAAGTGTTATTTAAAAAACACAGAAAAACCTCAAAAAGAAAGAGTATGTGATGGTGGATTAACTAAAGTAGATAATGATAGATGTATTAATCTAAATAAAACAGTTGAAAAAGTAGACGGATATATTTGTAATGATAGAGATTCTAGATTAGAAAATAATAAATGTGTTATTTATGAAATAAAAGAAGCAAAACATAAATAGGAGGAATTATGAAAGAAGTATATGATTTTTTAAAAAATTGTGGTGTATTTTATATAGCTACTATTGATAATGATAGACCTAGAGTTAGACCTTTTGGAGCTATTAACATATTTGAAGATAAATTATATCTTCAAACAGGTAAAGTAAAAGACGTTTATAAACAGATAGAGATTAATCCTAATGTAGAAATATCAGGAATGTATAATGGTAAATGGATAAGACTTGAAGGAAAACTTATAAATGATGATAGAATAGAGGCTAAAAAAAGTATGCTTGATAATAACCCTGAATTAAGAGGAATGTACTCTGAAGATGATCCTAATACAATAGTATTATATTTAAAAGATGCTAAGGCTAAGATATCATCTTTTACAGAACCACCAATGGAAATAGAATTTTAAAAACTCACAAAAAGTGAGTTTTTTATTGCATATTTAAATTTGTATGTTATAATTGAATATGAAAACGTTTTTCAAATTGGGTGATTTTATGGAAAGATATAAATATAATACAAATAATAAAAATTGTATATTAAATTATATAAAAGAATATAAAGGAAGTTTTACTACTAAAGAGTTATATGATAAATTGAAAAATAATAATGAACATATAGGATTAACTACTATTTATAGATTTATAGATGAATTAGTTGAGAAAAATCTGTTGAAGAAATATTTTAATGATAAGAATATTTCATACTATCAATATGTAAAACCATGTGAAAGTAGTAATCATTTTTATTTAAAATGTAATAATTGTGGAAATTTAATACATGTAGATTGTGATTGTATTGTTGATATACAGAAACATATTAAAAAAGATCATAAATTTATAATTGATAATAAAAATATAATAATCACAGGATTATGTGATAAATGTAAAGGAGAATGATTATGTTAGATTGTTTATTAGATTCTTTATTAGATACAGTTAAATTAATGCCATATTTACTTATAACATTCTCATTATTAGAATTTATAGAACACAAATTAAGTAATAAGACTCATAAGACAATGGCTAAGTATAATAAATTAGGACCTGTTATAGGAGCTATATTTGGAGGGTTTCCTCAATGTGGATTTAGTGCGATGGCATCTAATTTATACACAGGAGGAATAATTACTAAAGGTACATTAATCGCTATATTTTTATCAACTAGTGATGAAATGCTTCCTATTATGTTAGGAGAAAAGGTAAGATTAGATTTAGTATTAAGTATAATTTTATTTAAAATAGTAATAGGTATTATTATTGGTTTATTAGTAGATTTAATATTAAGAAGTAAAGTTGATAGCAAAAGAATAGAAGATATGTGTGATGAAGACCATTGTCATTGTAAGAATGGTATTATAGTATCTAGTGTAATTCATACATTAAAAACAACTCTATTCGTATTATTGGCTAATATAGTAATTGGTTATGCAATATACTTTATTGGTACAGATAATTTATCTAATCTATTAAATAGTAAGAATATATTAGTTTATTTTGGATCTAGTTTAATTGGATTAATTCCTAATTGTGCATCATCTGTAGTATTAACTGAAGTATATTTATCTAATTTAATTACATTAGGAGTATTAATCTCAGGACTTTTAACAGGCTCAGGTATTGGTATTTTATTATTATTTAAGAATAATAAAAATATAAAAGAAAACTTACTTATATTATCTATAATATATTTTGTTGGAGTAGTAATAGGATTCTTAGTAGATTTATTTATATAATAGACAAAATAAATATATTGTGTTAATATATAAGAGAAATCAATGACGAAGGAATATTATTTAGTTAAGCATATTAGTGAGCTTGGTATAGTGAAAACAAGTTATGATACTAATTAATTCCTACCTTCTAAGTGAAATGAAAACATTTCCGGGTAATACCGTTATCTAAATTAAGTTAATTAAAGGATGGCACCGTCTTATGACTCCTTGTGCTTTCCTTTTTTTGTTTTAAAAAGAAAGGGTGAGATTATGAGATTAAGTAATCTAAATATTAAAAAAATTAATTTGAGTGATGTGGATAAGTCTTATCAAGGACAAGATATCTTATTAAAACTAGGAGAATTATATCAATTTGAAAGTGGTATCTATGGGTATGGTAACTTATGGACTAAATTAGAAAGAATTGTTGAAGATATTATTATTGATGAATTAGATAAAGCCGGATGTATTCAAGTAGAATTTCCTAAACTTCAACCTAGAAAGATATGGGACCAATCTAATAGATGGGAAACATATACAAAAGATGGAGATATCATGTTTACTATGAAGAATAACTTAGGTGAATATGGACTTGCCCCTACTGCTGAAGAATGTGCTACTTTATTTGGAGCTAATAGATTACCTTCTTATAAGAATCTCCCAGCTACATACTATCAAATAGGAGAGAAGTTTAGAAAAGAAATTAGAAGTAGAGGATATTTATTTAGACCAAGGACATTTGTAATGATGGATGCATATTCCTTTGATAAAACAGAAGAAGGTATGAAAGAAACATATAAGTTAATGCATCAAGTATATTTAAATATATTTAATAGATTAGGTATTAAAATCATCCCAACTGTCAGTGATAGTGGTGTAATTGGAGGAAAAGTCGCAGAAGAATTTCAAACATACACACCATTAGGAGAAGATATTATTCTTTATGATGAAGAAAATGATATTGGAATTAATAGAGAAGTATTAGATTTTGAAAATAGAGATGAATACTTAAAACAATTAGGTGTAGAAAGTGTTAATAACTTAAAAGAGTATTCTACAGTAGAATTAGGTAATAATTTCCAATTAGGAACTAAATACTCTGAGTCTATGGGATTATACTTTATAGATGAAAATGGAGATAAAAAACCATATTATATGGGATGTTATGGAATAGGACTTGGAAGAATAATTGCTTGTTTAATAGAAAACAATGTAATAAAAGATAATGATAGATTAAAAGGATTTTCTCTTCCATATAATATAGCGCCATATAAAGTTCAAATAATTTATAATGAAGATAATAAAGACTACGCAGAAGATTTATATAAGTATTTAAATGATAATAATATTAAAACTATTATTGATGATAGAGAAAATTTAAATATTGGTAATAGAATAAATGATGTATATGTATTAGGTACTCCTAAAATGATTATTCTAGGTAATAAGTTTGATGGAGAAAATATTCAAATAGAAGATACTAAGACTAATGAAATAACTATTACTAATAAAAATGATATATTGAATGTATTATAAGAAATAAAGGCAACGCCTTTATTTTTTTTATTAAATATGTTATAATACAGAACTAATTTAAAAGGAGGTGATATAGTGCCTTATATTAAGATAATTAAGAATATAGATAATTATGGATATGAATATATTATTGTTGGTAGTGATAATAAAAAACGTAGTATATCTAAGAATGGATTTAAAACTAGATATGAAGCATTAGAAGCAGGCAAAAGATCTTATAATAGAAGGAAAGGTACTAAATCTCCTAAGATTAAAAACTTTAAAGGAACAAATAATTTGTTAAAAATATTAAATATAATGACTTTTAGTGGAATTGGAATAGTTTTAGTAGCAGGTAGTATTAAATTAATAAGAGATTTTAATGATAAATTTCCATTTATGGGAAATAAAGTAGTTGTTGATAGTAATGAAGAATTTATAATAAAACCTTCTAATTGTGATTTTTCAAATCTTTATGTAATTATTAGATCTACTAATAATAATTCATACTTAACTGCTAAAGTAATAGAAAATCAATTAAATAATTTATCTTTATCTAATAAAATTATTAGTAAAGATAAAGATTATATAAAAGAAATTAGTAAATCTTTAGAAGAATATCCTGAAAGTAATATTATATTTATTAATTTAGAAGAAGAATTAGATAAGAATAATCTTACTATATTAAATGATTATTATAATATTAATAAATATCCTTCAGATGTATTATCTTCATGTATTAATGCTTCTGCCTCTGAATACAACTTTAATACTAGAGTAAAAAGTGGTAAACAAGGAGTAAATGGTTGGAGATTAGAAACATCTATTGAAAAAGAATTATTCTCAAGTAACTATAAAAATAGTATTACGCAATTAAGTATTAGTTTACCTAATACAATAGAAAATGAAATAACTAGAAATGACGCAGCTTCTTCGATAGTAGAAGGATTAATGAGATTTTCATATTTACCTAAAGAAGAAAGATATAAAGATATTTATTATTGTGCTAAATATGGTGATACTATTATTGATATAGCAAAAGACCATAATATTACGTTTGATTATATAATGGATAAAAATAATATGAGTACTTATAAAAACCTAGTAGTAGGGGAAACTTTAATAATAGGCGATATACCTAGTGTATCTCAAACTCATTATACTGTGGATAACCCTAATACAACTACAAATATTGATGATATAAAACCAGTTCTTATATCATACATAGTAAAAGAAAATGATACATTAACTAGAATTGCAAAAGAGTATGGGGTTAATATAGAAAACATTATTATAAATAGTAATGACCCTAATAAAATAAAAGTAGGAGAAGAAATAATTATAGTAAAAACTAACTATTATTTAACAAGTATAAAAAATAATAATGATATTAATAAAAAAAATAGATAAAAATCTATTTTTTTGTTATAATTAAAATAGGTGAGTTGTATGAGTAAGAAAAAGATTGCATTAGTAATCAATATATTGATAGTAATATTAGAATTAATAGGGTTAGGAATGATAATAAAAACTCCTCAGTTGGAGTATTATACTATTGAAAGTAATATATTAACTTTAATAGGATCTATATTGTTTATAATTTTTTATAAGAAAAATAATAAATTAGTACATGATCTTAGATTTGTAGCAACAAGCTGCCTTACAGTAACATTCTTAGTAGTAATATTTGTTTTAGCTCCTATGTATAATTTTAATTATAAATTACTTATGTTTACTGATTATTTCTTAATCTTCCATACAATATGTCCAATATTAAGTATTATTTCTTATATAGCATTTGAAGAAAGAAGTAATAAAGATTACTTATGTATTGCCTTTACTGCTATATATTCAATAGTATTAGTAATATTAAATGTATTAGATAAAGTAAAAGGACCATATCCATTCTTAATGATTAAAGATCAATCTATTTTAGAAACATTATTATGGGGATCATTAATATTAGGGGGAAGTTATCTAATCGGATTAGGACTTAATTTATTAAATAAAAAAATAAAAGGAGCTAACTAGTATAGCTCCTTAATCTATATACAGAGGATCTTCACACTACATAGTGAACCTTCCTCTAATATAATATATGTATTTATTTAAAATTGATACCTAAAGATTTAAAAAATATAAATTTTATGTTATTATTAAATAGAATATAGGAGATTATTATGGATATAAAAGATATAAAAAAGATTTTAGATAAAGATTTAGAAATAATAGATAATTTATGGAGGGGACTTTGACATCCCTAATAAAAAAGAAGAAATAAATGTTCTTCAAAAGAAAACAGAAGATTCTAATTTTTGGAATGATAGAGAAAAATCAGAATCTATATTAAAAGAATTAAATGATTTAAAAGATTTAGTTAATAATATAGAAAGTTTAAAAAAAGATTTAGAATCTAATTCAGAAGTATTAAAATTATTAGAAATAGAATTTGATGATAACTTATATAAAGAAGTAGAAACTAATACTTTAAAATTAGATGAAGAAACAAATAAATTAAACTTATTATTAATGTTGAATTCTCCATATGATAAATATAATTGTATATTAGAAATACATCCGGGAGCAGGAGGTACTGAATCTTGTGATTGGGCTAGTATGCTTTATAGGATGTATTTAAGATATTGTGAAAAGAAAAACTTTAAAGTAGAATTATTAGATTATCAAGATGGAGAAGAAGCAGGGATTAAAAGTGTTTCTATTAGAGTAATAGGACTTAATGCTTATGGATATTTAAAAAATGAAAAAGGTGTTCATAGATTAGTAAGATTATCACCATTTGATTCTAATAATAGACGTCATACTTCTTTTGCATCAATAGAAGTAACACCAGAACTAGATCAAGATAATACTATTGAAATAGATGAAAAAGATTTGAAAATAGATGTATATCGTTCAACTGGAGCAGGAGGACAAGGAGTAAATACAACTGATTCTGCAGTTAGAATTACACATTTACCTTCTAAGATAGTAGTAACTTGTCAAAATGAAAGAAGTCAAATTCAAAATAAAGAACAAGCATTACGTGTATTAAAAAATAAATTATTATTAAAGAAAATAGAAGAACAAGAAGAAGAATTAAATAGAATAAAAGGAGTACAATCTAATATAGATTTCGGTTCTCAAATAAGAAGTTATGTAATGCATCCATATTCTATGGTAAAAGATCATAGAACTAATGTAGAAACAAGTAATGTTAATAAAGTATTAGATGGAGATATAGATTTATTTATAGAGAGTAATTTAAAAAAGGGGTTATAATATGAATTTGTTTTCTAAAAACAAAAATATTATAGTAAAGAAAAAATCCTTAGTAAAAAGAATATTAGAATTTATACTAGGGTGTTTTATTGTGTCTTTTGCTTATAATATATTTATTGCTCCTAATTCATTAGTACCTGGCGGTGTTGGAGGATTAGCAATTATATTTAATAGATTGTTTAATCTAGATTATGCTATTGTAATACTAGTATTAAATATATTTTTACTTATTATGAGCTTTATTCTTTTAGGAAAAGATAAAACAAAATTATCTATCTTAGGCTCAATACTTTTCCCAATAATGGTAAGAATAACTGAACACTTAAATGTATGGTTAAGAATAGATACATCAAATTTATTATTATCGGCATTAAGTGGAGGAATTCTCTTTGGATTAGGTGCAGGTTTAATATTTAGAGCAGGATTTACTACAGGTGGTACTGATATTATTAATCAAATAATATCAAAATACTTTAAAATTACCTTAGGAAAAAGTATGTTAGTAAGTGATGGATTAATAGTATTAATCTCAGGATACTTTTTTGGATTAAACCATATGTTATATTCAATAGTAGTTTTATATATAATTAGTTTTATTTCAGATAGAATAGTATTAGGAATATCTGATAATAAAATGTTTTTAATAATAACAGATAAATCTGAACAAGTAAAATCTTATATTATTAATAAACTAGGTCATGGTGTAACAATATTTAAAGGAAAAGGTGGATACAGTAGTGAACAAGACGAAGTATTAATGGTAGTACTTCCTACTAAAGATTATTATTCATTAAGAGATGGAATTAGAAAAATAGATAGTAATGTATTTTATATAATAACTGATACATATGAAGTATTTGGAGGTGAGTAGATGAAAAAATTAAGAATATATAGAATAATATTAATATTTGTTTCTTTAATATTAAGTGCTTTATTATATAATGTTTTACTTCTACCACTTAACTTGGTAACAGGTGGAGTAGCTGGTGTAGCTACTATAACACATTATGTATATGGGATTAATCCAGCATTTATGATTTTTATCCTTTCATTTGCTACATTAATACTAAGTTTTATGTATTTAGGAAAAGAAAGAACTTTAGGTTCTATTCTAGCTACTATACTATACCCAGTATTAATTCAATTAACTTCACCAATTAGAAATATGATGTTAATAGATAAAAATGATTTACTATTAGTAGTATTATTTGCGGGAGTTATTAGTGGTATAGCTAATGGATTAATGTATCGAAGTGGATATAGTAATGGAGGATTTCCAATAGTATCTCAAATATTACTTGATAAGTTTAAAATAGGTATTGCTAAATCAAGTTTATTTATAAATGTTTCAATAGTAGTAGTAGGAGCCATATTCTTTGGAACTACAAAAGCATTATATGCCATAATATTCTTATATATAAATAGTATTATTATGGATAGAGTATTATTAGGAATATCTAAGAATAAAGCATTTTATATAATTACTGATAAATCAGATGAAGTAAAAGAATATATTATAGAGAATTTGAATCATACAATTACAACTTTTGATGTTAAAGGAGGATTCTTGCAAGATAAGAAAAAAGTTATGTTAACAGTAATACCTACAAGAGAATACTATAGAGTAACGGAAGGTATTAAAAGTATTGATAAAGACGTATTCTTTGTAGTAACAGATTCATATCAAGTAAAAGGTGCAAAATAGTGTAAAAGAGGGATTATACCTCTTTTTTCATGCCTATTTTTATGTTATAATGTAATAGTTAAGGTGGTGAATAAAATAGATGGACTTAATAAGAGTAAAGAACGTAGAAAAGAAATATAAAAATGGAGTAACAGCCATCTATGATTTAAACTTAGCAATAGAAAAAGGATCATTTGTATTCGTAATTGGTGGTTCAGGTAGTGGTAAATCTACCTTTATTAAATTACTAT
>JAEEGL014386313.1_pt1 | contig 10214 bp, 3 predicted proteins | sample 9134231 | NCBI WGS metagenome assembly JAEEGL01 (sample SAMN16246548, study PRJNA631951) | gut metagenome | biome: gut microbiome; feature: rumen; material: fiber-attached | host: Bos | place: Iran: Karaj | collected 2018-10 | reverse complement strand
TGCCAGAAATTTTGAACAGATTGATGGAGATGTTCTAAGACAGAATGCAAAAGGGCAGGAAATAACATATCATTTTGCGTGTTTGTCTGACCAAGACATGAGTATTACGCATAGAGATGAGTTCCCGTGGCCACTTAATATAGATTTTTTTGAAGTGGCTCAGGCCCCGGTAGACTGGAAATATCAGGTATTTGTTACGTCTCGGTTGGAGTATAAAAACTTTAGACGTTATGCATTGGTTTATGGATTGGCTTTCAGTAAATGCAATATAATACTTAGCTACATAAAGAACGCTCCAGATCATGAAAATGAATTATATTACTTATTAAGAGTTTTAAATGCTAAGACAGAACCTTACCAAATTGACAACCCAAATGATATAAGGAAAAATGATAATTATATTACAATAGAGAATACTTTATACAGAGAGTTTTCACAATACGATCTTATGAAATATAGATTGTGTCGTTACAGATTCTTATTAGATGCCGTAATTGAAAGAAAAACTGTGTATAAGGACAATTTTCTATTAAAATTATATTTGATAGTATTATTGGAACATCGAACAAGAAAGGAATTTTCTGGTAAAACCTATGTTAAGAGCATTGTAAGAAATTATTTGATTGAACAAATGGACGAATTATCATCTGATTTTCCGTTTATAAACCGTTCAGAACAAATAGATGCTATAAATATGGCTGAAGATTATATTGAGTCTACATCAACATTTCACGGGAAATTCACGAACATTAAGGCCGATGAAATCGATTATATGATAAAAAGAGAAAATTTTCTTTCAATCCCTAATAGTAGGACAACTGATAAGGGCTTAGTGGATGTTTTTAAAAATGCTACGCAGTCTGAAATAGATAATGTTTTAAGTGAAGAGAATCTTGATAAGGAAAAATACCTAAAAATGCATAATATATTATGTGAAAAATGTGCTGATAAAGATATATGCTTAGATGTGTTCAGCAACATCAAAAAATAAGTAGTGAGGTACCATGATGATAAAAAATGGAGTTTTTGTAAGGTGTCCAATAGATCGTGAACATCCTCGGGATCCAAGAATATTTGCTACAGGCAAAGTTGTAAGTATAAATGAGTTTAATGAGACTGCTCATGTTATATTTGCAGATCCTTTTGGCTATAGGAAGTATTTTGAATATATACCTGGAGAAGTAAATGAAGCACCTTTGAAAGTTTTGGATCATTGCCATTTATTTAAAGGCTCTCAAGTTAGGTATGAGAATCATACTGGGATCGTAGTTGAATATAAAGTTAGGGATGATGAAGGTTTTGACTATTATATTCAAGACAATGACAGTAAGGAATATATGTGTGTTAATGAAGAAAAAATTACAGCTTCATTTTTTTCTGGTGCGGCTGATCCGATTCACCAACTTGTCAAATATGAATTTCAAAATCCGTGCTGGTACTTAGGAAGACAGATTGTTAAGGATACAATGAATATTCTTGATAATTCTATTTATGGCTTTAAGGAATTAGCAGGTTGTAAAATATATCTTAAGGCATTTCAAGTTAATACTATAATGAGATGTTTGCAGACAGAGAAATGCAGGTATATGCTGGCTGATGAGGTCGGATTAGGAAAGACAATAGAAGCATGTTCTATATTAAAGATTTTTCTAAGTGATAAAGCGGGTAAGAATGTCCTAGTTGTTGTTCCAGCAACGTTGAACGCTCAATGGAGAACGGAACTTTTATTTAAATTTGGAATTTTAGAAGGAAAGAATGAAAATGATAACTTCCTTGAAATAGTAAATATCGAAGAACTTGAGAACAAGGACATTAATATCAAATGGGATTTTGTAATAGTAGATGAAGTTCATAATTATTTGATAGAACAACTGGATTATGAGAAAATTCATAAGTTAAGTAAAAATGCGGAAAACATTTTAATACTGAGCGCAACACCTATACAACAGCGCCAAGAGGAATACCTTAAGTTGTTAAGACTCATCCAACCTGTCATATATGATGATTTTAATATCAGTGATTTTAAAGAATTAGTTGATAAGCAAAATCAAATTTCAAAATTGACACGTTTGCTACTTGACGATATTGATAGTTTAAAAAACGAGTTGCTTCCAGAAGTTGAGGAAGAAGATCCTCATGAGAATGAAGATGTTCAGGAACAGTTGGAGGCATTAAAAAAGACTTTAGAAGATCTATCTTTGTTAATCGGAGATGAAGTATTAGGAAAGATGATAGCTGACATTGATACAGCAAAAGATGATTTTGGTCTGTATGATATGCAAGTGACTATTTCGTATGTATGTGACAACTATCAGATTGAAAGAAGTATTATAAGGAGTAGAAGAGCTATACTTGGCGTCTATCCAAAAGACGAAGAAGGAGAATTTGCTGAAAGAAGATTAGTGGAAATTGCATATTCAATCAATGACAGTACAAATTATTATGAATATGAAGCGTATAGAACCCTAAAAGACTGGATTGTACAAAATCAGGATAATATAGATGCAACACAGATTGAAAAAAAACTTCAACCAGTGCTTGAAGCTTTCTTTAGTTCTCCTTGGGCATATAGAGCAAGATTAAAGGAAATATATGGTAATAATTCAACAATACCGGAAAATGTTTGGAAAAGTGCAGATCGTTGGGTAGAAGATGAAAACGAAATTCTCGATAATATTACAGACATTTTAGATGATATAAGTGTACATCCATCGCGTCTAGTGAAAATAATCAACTACATTGAAACAGAGTTGCTTGATAAAAAAGTTGTAGTATTTACAGACCATATAGAGACATTTGAAATTTATAGTAAAATGCTTTATGAAACATTTGGGGATGAAGTAGTTGACTTTTCTACTAATATGGATAGAGATAAAGCAGAGATAAATATATATCGTTTTCAATCTGATTCAAAATGCAAGGTGCTAATTTGTGACAAATCAGGTGGTGAAGGACGTAATCTTCAGATTGCTGATTATGTTATCCACATTGATTTACCATGGAATATTAATACCATCGAACAACGTATTGGAAGACTTGATCGTATGGGAAGAAATGTAAAAGTTCCAGTAACATCTGTAGTTATACATACATTAGATAGTTATGAGGAGCAGTTGTTTAATTTCTGGAATCAGGGCTTAAATGTATTTGGGCAGTCTTTGAGCGGACTTGAGATTATTATGAATGACATAAACCATAAAATCGTTGAATCTATTTGTTCGGATTTTGAGTTTGGACTGTACCGGCTTGTTCCTGAATTAATTAATGAAGCGGGTCAGATGAGAGAGATTGTTCAAACGGAGCAAATTTTTGATACTGCTGCTTTAAGATACAGACCTTTGTATAATCAGCTTAACAGATTGCTCTCAAACTATAAGTTTAATGAAAATACTCTTTTTGCACAAACTATGATGAGTTGGGCATCTTTGGCAGGATTTGGTACGGTTCAGCAGAATAAAGAAAGCAAATTGGTAGTATTTGATGAGAATAATTTCTCTATCAAATCTGCACAGAATTCTTTTTTGATACCACCAAGCTGGGATAATTATCTGAACAAAAAACAAAATGAAATCGAAATAAGAATACAACGCGGATTAGAAGAAGAAAAGCAAAAGAATATCAGCAAGAATAATAGAGTAATTAAAGGTTCTTTTGATAGAGAAGTTGCTATTAAGAATGACTATATCCATTTTTACGCTCCAGGAGATGAAATATTTGATTGTATTACAGAAAATGCAATGCATTCATATAAAGGTATGGCAACAGCATTTGCAGCACAGTCATCAATTGAGTGGAAGGGATTTATTTACACATTCTCTGTGGAACCAAATGAAAGAATGCTTTTGGATGAAGGGATATCACTTTATGCTTTAGGACTATTTCGTCAATATCTTGCTACTTCCATACAGGTTATTCCGGTTCCATTTACGGCATATACAGAAGTACCTGAAAAAATAGTTTTAAGTGAGCATCGTAGAATATCTCAGGTTGGATATTTCGACGAAGATGATTCAATCGATCACTTAGGAAGACGTGGATCTGATAGTGGTTTTCTGTCTATACCTAAGAAGTATAAATGTTCTAATTTAGATTGGTTCAAAGCAAATTATATGGATGAAAAATGGAAAAAACTTGTTAATCAGAGCGGAATAATAGCACGGAAGAGAGCTTTTGAAAAATTTAGAGGAGAATCAAATATTATAGGCGCTAAGGAAATGATAGAACAGATTTTGTCTACTTATGAAGCAAGAGAAGAGTATTATGGTGTACAAAGTGGTGAGCCGTTAGAATTGCTTAAGAAAGAATATGAAGTAATATTCAATAGTTTATGTAAACCAATAGTAAGGATGGAATCCGCATGCTTTATGTGGCTGGTGAAAAAATGATGATAAAAGAACAGATTATTTATAGTATTGAAATGTTCATAAACGAAGAGATTGATGACTACGAGCCATTAAATGATAGTGATGATAATGTTGTAGAAAATGCATTATACAATGTTGTAGTTAGGCTTGTTAATACTTACAAGAAATATCGTGTTGGTGAAGCTGGGCTGTCAGATTATATTAGTGCACTGAGAAGCTTTATGATTTCATTTCAAACAGAGTTAAGGTTTGAAAACCATGAAATATTGGATAATAATAACTTTGGAATTTATTTGAATACCTCATCACAAAAGTATTATGCGACTTATGAGACACCGGATTATATAAAACATAAAGCTTTTGTAGAAAAAGCATTTGTAAATACGGGTACGTCGGTACCAGAGAATCAATCTCCGTATTGCTTGAATACCAATAGTTATATTTTTAGATTGACTGGTTTTACTCATTTTAAATCTATCGAACAAAAATTGTGTGTTTATGGGGCGCTAAACACTCCCAATGGATATACGTCTCTAATCTCAATGCCAACAGGAGGGGGAAAAAGTCTAGTTACGCAGGCGGTCAGCTATAAAGAGAATGGATTATCTATTGTGGTTGTACCCACCGTTTCTTTGGCAATAGATCAAAAAAGAGTAGCCAGAATGAACATAAAACAGTCGACAGACGAGGAGATTTTTTACTACTACAGCGGATGCAAAAAGTTTGCAGAAATATCAAAAGCAATAAAAAATCAAACTGCCAAACTCCTGTTTATCTCACCAGAGGCTTTAATAAAAAATGAGAAGTTTCAGGAATTGATCAATGAGGCGAATGCAAGCAGATACCTTAAAAATATAATAATTGATGAGGCACACATTGTTGTTGCATGGGGAGATTTCTTCAGGGTTGATTATCAATGTCTAGGACCGTGGAGAAAAGAACTGATGAAGACAAACCCAGATATAAAAACATTCCTACTGTCTGCGACATTTACGGATTATACTGTAAGAATTCTGAAGAAGATTTTTTCTGTAGAAGGGAAATGGTTAGAATTAAGATGTGATTCGTTGAGAAAAGAACCACATTATATAATGGTAATGGCAGACGGATATAAAGATAAGAGGAAAAAAACATTAAGCATTGTCAATCTAATGCCAAAGCCGATGATTATTTATGTTAATGCGCCTTATGAAGCAGAAAAATGGAGAGAATACCTAAACTATTACGGTTACAATAATATAAGGACTTTTACAGGTGATACCAACTCTGATGAGCGCTTGAAACTGATCGAACAGTGGTCGGATAATCAGTATGAAATTATGATTGCAACTTCAGCATTTGGCGTAGGTGTTGATAAATCTGATGTGAGAAGTGTTGTCCATCTGTATGTGCCTGAGAGTCCTGACTCTTATTATCAGGAGTTAGGAAGAGGTGGACGAGACGGGCTTCAATCGTTAAGTTTAATTTGTATAGAAAAGGATGATGTTGTTAAAGCGTATAAGCATGTAAGTAAGGTTTTGACAACAGAAAAGTTCTGGGGACGTTGGTGGAGCATGTATAAGAATCCGGAAAATATGTGGACTGGAGGAGAAATCGCTGTATTTGCTTCGACAAAACCAAATTACAGTAGAATAAACTATTTTGAAGAAGGCAATGATACTGATGAGAAATGGAATATCAATGTCCTATTATTACTTAGTAGGTACGATATGATTAGTATATCATCAATAGGGCTGGATAATAATAACAGGTATGTATTTACAATACGGATAATGAACGAAGAGATTACACATGAATCTGAAAGTACATTTGCCTTGTTCGATTCAATTAGGGAAAAAGAAGCGTCAAAATCCTTATCTGCATTTTCCTTAATGAGAAGTGCAATAGAGAGGGAGTCCTTATACTGCTGGTCATCAATGTTTTATGATACATATCCTCTTGTTTCAGAATATTGTCCTGGCTGCGGACAGCACGAAGAAATCATATCCGATGATGAAGAAAGATTTCCTCTCTTAGTTGAGGTGAGAGCTAATGGAAAACATCTATCATTAGATATGGAGGAATTTTTTTCTGATACAAATGAAGCACTAATACTTACTAAAGAGACAATAAAAGATCTTATTGACTATTATAAACCGGATATAGTAGTAGGAGAAGATACAACTGGATATGATGAGGTTTCTAATCCTGGCTTAATATATATGAACTTTAAAGAATTGAGAGCATTAAGAAAAAATGATAAAGGTTTTTTTGTATCCGGAATTATTATGGCAATTTACAGTGATGATTCAAATCAAGCTGTAGAGGAGTACAGCATAGTGCGGAGGTGTTTACAGAGGGGGAACAAAGTTATCCACATAGCTGATAGTGATTTTATTGTGTCAAAATCATCTGGAAAGACTATATCTCTTGATATAGATGGAAAAGTGATTAAATAGAGCAAAGAAAGGAGTATTTGCATGTTTATTGGTAACATGGTGACAGAAGCAATACCTGCGAGGGTATTTGCACTTTATAAGATAGTGGAAGCAAAGAAAGGCATTTTAAGAAGCGAATTGCAAGAGCTTATGGAACCGAAAGATATTTATGAAGGAACATCATATTTTTCGGCGATAGTAAAAGCTGCAGAGGAATTAAAAATCATTGAAAATAAAGATAATATTATAAATCTTGCGGATGGAAAGGAAAGCTTTAAAAACATTGATGACTTTAGAAAATATGTTATTTCAATTCTTCAGGATTTTTCAGATGAACAATTTTGGAAGTGTACTAATGTTATAGTGAATATGAATGAGAAGATTTACGAGTACAGCGCAATTTCTGATTCAGGAATGCTTAATCATTTATCTAATATTGTTGGCGAAACGATAAAAGCGCCCATGATTAGAGGATGGAGATTCTGGGCACAGTTTTTGGGATTCGGAGTAGTGAACGATATGACATTTTTGCCTAATGCTTATGTATATGTTAGGGATGTACTTCGCATAATGAATCTTGAAAAAAAACAGGAGTATTCCATGTCTGACTTTATGGCGAGGTTTATGCAATTTGGACGGATTATGTTATCGCCATCAACATCAGATAAAAATCTTAATATTGCAATGTCTAGCGCATTAAGAGAATTGCATGATAATGGTGAGATTGTATTGAAATTTGGAAGTGACCAAGAGGTAAAATGGATATTATATCCTTCAAAAGAATTGTTCAATCAACCGATATCATCAATCGTTTATAAGGGAGTAAAAGTATGAATATTGATATAGCGCGAAAAAGATATATGGATGTAATACGCCCTGATGTTATGCATAATTCTCAGGGGGATTTTCTTGCTACACATGTACCGATGAAAAAGCTTTATATAACTGAACATCTGACAGATCATGCGGAGGTACCTCAGCAGGATAAAAAATATCCGAAAACGGAAGAAGAAGTATATAATCAGTTTATGGGTGAAAAAGAAGAGGATCAGTTTGTTTTAGTAATAGGAGATAGTGGTGCCGGCAAGTCACATCTTATTAGATGGATAAATACTGTTCTTGAGATAAGAAAATCCGAAAATGAAATTGTTCTTCCAATAAGAAGAGCTGATAACACTCTGAAAGGTACGATTAGGCAATTGATTGATCTTCCGGAAGTGAAAGATTTACCTAATAGGGATTTGTACAAGAAACTCGCTTCAGCAGCAAATACTGTTCCTGAGAAGGAATTGAAAGAAACAATATATTATCAATTTATAATACAGATAACTAATGATGATGGAAAAGCTGGAGATGAAGAGGGGGATAGAAAAGTTAGCACTGTTGACAGAAAGCATCTTATAGCACTGCTACAAAATTCTCTGTTTAAAGCAAGACTCATGGAAGATGATGGCCCTATTGACCGAATTTATGGGAAATTTGCTGAAAATAAAACAAACAATGTAAATGATAAAGCACCTGAGTTTATTAGAGATGACTTTGAAATAGACGCTGAATTTCGAAATCAATTATTTTTAGGTGCTGATGATAAAGCAAGGAAGATTTCAGATAAACTTCTTGGAAAGCCTGAATTTGTTGATGCAGTAAAGGAGTATATGAATCTTTTCGTAGATAAAGTTATACAGCGTTGTGCGGGTCTGGAACCTGGTGATCTTGCTAGTGTAATTGAAGAGATTAGACAGGAATTATTTAAGAAGGGAAAGACATTAACTATTCTTATAGAAGATATAACAGCTGCATCAGGTGTTGATAATTCGTTGCTTGATGCATTGTTGACTGATAAAATAGAATATCCGGATAAGAAAATGTGTAGACTTAACGCAGTTGTAGGATCTACAGACGCTTACTATGAGGAAAAGTTTAGAGGTAATATTAAAGGCAGAATACACAATTTCGTGTATGTTCCTGACGATTTGTTTTCAGGAAATCAGAATGGGTTGATTGAGTTTTTTGCAAAATACCTTAATACTATTTCTTTGACGGCAGAAGAAGTGAGAAAATGGGTCGAACTTGGAAAAGCAGATTTAAGCACTTATCCAATTCATACAGATACCATTGGAAGAGGATGGGGAGAATATAGATATAATGGTAGTAATATAAATCTTTTCCCGTTTACCAAAAATGCAATTGTATTTTTATATGAAAAGCAGGATATAACTAAGAGAAATCCGAGAGCTCTGATGAGGGAAATAATTGAGCCATATATAAAGGATGCTATGGAACACTTGGATGAATTCCCTTTGCGTAGGCCTTCTTTTCAGGCATCCAATACTGAATTGCAAAATGCCATATATAATGATAATTCCCTGGATGATGCAACAAAGATAAGACTGTCATTCTTTATGTATATTTGGGGTAATGGAACTTTGGGATGTTTTGAAAGAGGTGGTGAAAAGTACATAGCAGGTATTCCATCTAGTGTTTATAAGCAATTGGGATTGCCTGTCATAGATGGAAATCAAGTTGTTGATACAGGCGAACAAATTTTTCAAGGAGAAAGTGAAAATAAACAAACAAGTGTATCAGTTGATAGTAAACCAATAATTGATGATAAGCAAGAGAAAGAGAATGAACAGGTCCTTATTGCACTAGCTGAAATCGATCGCTGGATTGAACAGAAGGATTATAAGTTGAGTATAGGTGCAACTACAAAAAATGTACGTGCGTTAAATGATGCAAGGAGAAATATAAATAATTATCTCTTTAATACGATTGACTGGCTTTCAGAAGGCATATCAATTGATGCTATGCTGAAGATAAGAGATACAGGAAACAAATTGTTGGTAGCTTTTGAACGACAGACAATGAAAAGTGATGCCGTAATAACATTACCTGCATCTATTGAATCAAGAAAAATTATTGAAGCATTTGTTCGCTGGAGTGAAGTGGGCAAGAAATCCTGGAATTTTAAAGGAGCAACAGATTATTTATATCGAGTGCAGAAATGGAGCGACAGCATTAAACCTGCTATAGTCAATGCAATTATACATTATAATGATAAGGAATCAAACTATTTTGCTTATGCGGCTGCTTCAGAATACTATAGGTTGATTCTTAATGGATATTGTAAGAATTATCAGAATCCGCAGAACTTTACTATTGAGTTGTTACTTGGTAAAAATCCAGCTATCACAGAAGTCAATGGTCATACGAAAAACTGGAATGATCTTCTTAAAATAGCGAATGGAACGGATGGAATGGAAGCACATAATTGCGTTCTTCAGTATTATAACTTGCCTCAAGGTAATGCTCTTAATTCGACCAATTATGAGTTTGATTTTATTGCCTTTAGTAAGGCAGTACGTGGAGTAATCCGTACAGGATTACATTTTAAAGTTGACGAACTACAACTTGATGATCCTGTTAAGAAGAG
>JAEEGL012885203.1_pt1 | contig 10214 bp, 9 predicted proteins | sample 9134231 | NCBI WGS metagenome assembly JAEEGL01 (sample SAMN16246548, study PRJNA631951) | gut metagenome | biome: gut microbiome; feature: rumen; material: fiber-attached | host: Bos | place: Iran: Karaj | collected 2018-10 | reverse complement strand
TCGACCTTCAGCGTCCAGAACTACAACGATCTGTAATCCCCCCAAAACAAATAAACTCAAAAGGGACGGTTCTGTGTGAGTCTTTGCTCAATCAGAACCGTCCTTCTTTATTAATGTCTACTTTCCTACTTTCCTACTTTCCGCATTTATATGGTCGGAAGTTCGGAAACAAGCTTCTTGTAGTGTCCGCGCATGGTACGCTCGATGGCTTTGTCAGCTTCCAGTCGCTGCAACGTCTTCTGGGCAGACCGATTATTTGCGTAGCCGAATGTTTGGGCAAACTTCTCGGTGGTGAACTCTTCTTCGTTTGGCAACAGACGGAAGCACTCTTGGAACTTCGTCGTACGGCGGCATTGTTTTGCAGCATCCCGCAACTGGTTCTCGTAATACTGGCGGTGCAGTTCGTAATACCAGTAGTGCTGAGTGCGGTACTGGATGTCACCTATTAAATCGGCCAGTGCAAGGTCGGTTGCGTCGATGGTATAGGTGCCCGTCTGCTCACGCTCCGCCCAATGGCGCATGTCAGCCCAAGGTGCGCATACGTTAATCATGTGATATGGTATTCTCTTAAGTTGTAACCAGTCCGCACGATCCTCGTCGTTGAACTCAGCAATGGCACGACGTTGGTCGAGCCACTCGTGAACGTGCTCCACCAATGGCCATAGAGGCAGTTCACCGCGACGCTGGTCGAGCTTGTAGGCCCACTGCTTCAGCGTGTCGTTGTAGGCATCTATTTTGGAATCCTCCTTGCGACGTAGTGGCATGATTTTGAAATCATCACGCCCCATTGGGATTGTACAGGTTCGAGTGTCAAGACCTGAATTTACGTTTCTTTCATTTACCAGCTTTGGTAGCGTAATGGGGCAAAACGTCTCGATTTGGTTCCAAAATACTCTATAGCGGCCACTGACGCTTTGCTTGTTGGAATAGTGCTGCGAATCCCATTCTCCATGAAATGAGAGCAAAACTGCTGTGGAGCGGCTAATCCAGCTGCCAGCCTTACCAATCTCAACATCTTTTTCCGACGAACAGGTTACCATGTGGCGCCCCATGATTTCACCATCTACTTCCTCCTTGCAGTTGGCCATTGAGCGTATAAACTCGCTGTTTGAACTGCGGTAACCAAACATTCGGTTGTAGATGGCCGGGCGCAAATCATGGTCTTTGTTTTGGCCTTTTGCGGCGTCGGTCTCTTTCCAACCGTTGGTACTCTCGTCTGCTAAGGCACCCTCGGCAATGACTGGAGCCAGCAATAAGTCGCAAATACGTTGTAGGCAATGTTTTCCCGATGCGGGATCACCTACGCCCCAGATAATGTAGTTTAAGCGCTGCCGTTCACCTTCGTTGGCATAGAAATAGTAGTAGGTTAGGTCCATGCATGTTCCCAACATAGCCGCAGAGGCAAAGAGCAGGAAAGGCCACAGACGACGGGGATGGGGCTCGCAGACCTCTCGCAGACATGGGTACACGTCGAAGAATTCCTCTATCTGGTCGCACCATCGGTCGAATGGTAAGACTGCCAAGGGGTCGGTATTCTTGGAAACTGCCACAGACTGCTCCAGGTTTATGCCAGCCTTATCCATCAGCTCTTTCAGGGCCTTTGGATAGCGCGTCAACAACTTCTTCTTGGCAGCCGACTGGCACAGGTCTTCCACCTCGCCAGGGTTCGGACTCCATTCTTTCACCCAGTCAAGTCGATAAGCCATAGCGATGGCTTTCTGCGGGTCGTTGTCGTTGAAGTAGCAGAGCCAGTGTGAGGTCTCTGTCTGCATCGTGTCGTGCTTCGTGTGAGGCGGCAGGCTTGGCCCGTAATGCTCGTTGAGCACCTTGATGAAAGCCTCGTCCTCTTCCGAGAATTCTACTGGCGTTTCAGCCTGAGGTGCAACGGCAGCAGTGGGTTTTACAGTCACTGTTACCGCCGTTTGCTTGCGTGCCTCTTTGCGTTGTCGCTCCAGTTCCTGCCAACGGGGCTGAGTAGGTTCAGACTCACCACGACGATAGGCTTCACCATACTTCTCTTCGTAGGCAGGATTTTGGTAGAAGAACAATTCTTCCCAGTCGATGTACTTCACGTCGTCGGCTTTAGGGATGAAGTGTGCATGGTCGCTGTTCTTGGTCTGGCCATCAGCATACTCCAGAATACCCAGCTTTTCGGCCATCGTGTAGGCATTGTCCTGCAGGTTTCCCCAGTCTTTATGCGCTTTGAATATCACCTTTACGCCCTCACCCGATGGAGTAATGAATATACACACGATGCCCAACTCCTTAAAATCTTCGCGCTGGAACCATTCGTTGACACGCTCTTCAACATTGGGAACATGGTCGCCGTCAACCACTGCCAGACCTGACAGGTAGCCATACTGCTGTACACGCCACAGACCTATGCGTCCCCATCGATCCTTACTCTCGGCAAAGTGAGTAATGGTGGGAATAATGGCAGGCAGCGACGACTTTTTCTGCGTGATGTAAAGTTTCACTCGCTCCAGGTCTGAGTCTGGCATGCGCTTTTTGGAGCGGCGCTCATCCTTTTTCAGCTCTGATGCCAGCCAGCGTTTGTAGTCGTCGGATGCTACCACTTCTTTCACAAACTCCTCTACTGCCTGGCGTGCCTCGGCTTCAGCCATACGACGCTTCATCTGGCGGTAGTTGTCAATGAGTTCAATGTTTGCAGGGTGCTCCATCATAGCTTTGAGCGCTTCTGCTACCAACTCTTGTGTTGGTTGATTGATGTTGGGTTGAAATACAATCATTTTTTAAGTCCTCCATTGTTTTTAATGTTGTTAATTACTTTGTTGAAGCGTTCACTGGCGGGCAGTCTTCTGACTACTAACTGCACCTGACGCAAAACTTCGGCTTGCCAGTCGCGGCTGTGACGTGAGAGGTCGATGGTGCCCGTGAAACTCAACTCGTTCTTTGTCTCGTCAAGCCAACACTGCAATCCCGATTCGTTCACTACTCGTAGGTTGTCGGGCAGCGTTACTGGCTTCTTGGGTTTCAAGTCGCGGGTCAGAGTCTCGAATTGCTTCAGTACATCAGCGTACTGGTCGGCTGATGACTCCTTGGTCTTCAGCGTAAACATCTTCGAAGGGTCTGCGCCTGTCGTTGTCCAACGCTTGCCACCTCCGCTGCACGTCTTCACATTTTGTTGACTCGATGGTGCCTCGTTGAAAGCCGTAAATCCAAACGAGTTGTCCGAAGGGTCGAAGCACCCCGTGCCGCGAACCTTTATTTTTTTTGTTTTTATATTCGAAGTTTCCATTTCTAATTTACTTAAATAAATTAATAAGGTAGAGCCAGCCTTGGCGCCTTATAGCTGGCTCCCTTTTCTTCTACTTCTGATATTCTATCTTGATACCTTTTCTGTGAGCACAGTCAAGAATACGCCAGTAGAAATCCCATAGCATCGCGTCAACGTGACCGACTCCTGTCAGATGGAGACTAAGCCCCGTCCAACAATCGATTAAGTCATCAACGATTTCAAGAGCCACATCATCGGTGAAGCCCTTTAGAGAGTTAACCATGTCTTTACGCAGTCCCTTGTAGAGCCAGTCGGGCATGGAGTCGTTCAACAAACCAAGTGCGAACCCGTCAGATTCAACACGATGGTTCAACTCAGAGTAGAAGATTTTCATCTTCTGGTCTTTGCGAGTCTTGCTACTCATGGCAGCGAGAAACGCGGGAAAATCTCTTTTCTTCATATTCGTTTCTTTATTAAACTTTATAGAATGAAATTTTAGAGAGACAAGCCTCTCTACAAGTGCCCCCTTCAATAGGAGTTTTTTGACGATATTGAAGAAAAAATTCCTATTTTTCTATAGCAACTCCTATTTTCGCAATTATAGTTCCTATTGGATGAGGATAAACAAAATCTGCAAACACCCTATCCATGCGGTGTTTGCAGAAACAACTAGAAAAAAAATATCAAAAACTTGAACTCCTATTATTCAAGTAAGTTTTATTCCTATTCAAATTTACTCTTGTGATTGGTATCATGTAAATCTCCCTCTAATTTTTCAGGATCATTGGGAGTTCTGATACCATACTTCTGAGGGTCTGTATCTTCCTCGATTACTTCTTTATCGGTTTTTACTCTTGGCGGGGCAATCTTGTGGATTATTGAATCTAATAAAGAAGTATTTCGAGGCGCATTTTTCTTACTGTATTTATAAAATTCCTTTGGCACAAAATCAATCGGTTCGAATTTAACGACTTTCTTGCCAGTCCTCTCATCAAGAACTTTTTGAGGTTTCCCATTGAGGAATCGAGAACAAACAATCTGCCAAATACCTTGCTCAGTCCCACTCTTTTCAAGTAGCCTTACTTTTTTCTTCCCATCTTTTCCTTCAAATTCTACATAATAATTATGAAGGGTAATTATGAAATACCACAATTCATTGGTTCCTCCTATCCACACGATACGAACATCTGTCTCCTGACCAGAGAATACTTGATTGAAGAGATACTTATTGATTATATTGTTTTTAATGCGTTCATCTTTAATTCCTTCTACATTAGATAGAATCTCTTCGTCAACCTCATTATTTTTCATTAGGTCGCCGTCAATAAAACCTTTACCCTTACCGTGACTTTCACTTAGCATCATGTAGAGCGCTTCCAGATCCTTTTGTTGCCTTCTCTTACTGATATTCAGTTGGAAAGAATATCGTTTGTGCTTCTTTTCTTCGTTCTTAGAGTCATTCTTACCTCTATTCATAGAACTATTCTCATATCCAATTTCTCCCTCCTTTGACTGGTGATTTACTTTATTGGTTGCTTTACTCTTTACAAACGCGATGTAGGCTTCAGCTGTCCTCTTGATTTGCACATGGTGATTTTCTTTCAGAAAAGGTAGCAAATTTTGTATCGAGTATTCGATTTTTTTCTTTTCTTGGCGAAGGTGTGCACCATTATCGAACTCCTCATCAAGGTTGATGTTAAATGTATAAGGGTCTCTCATCTTTCGTTCTTTAGCATAGAAGCTCTTCTCCATTTGATAATACGCCTCGAACATTGCTGGGTAGTCCCTGTCTGTTATGTCCACCTTTACAAAACGTGCAATTATTCCTTCGGCAACCATGGGGCATCGTGTCCATAACTCTGATACCCCTATACTGCATTCAACCTCGTGTTTCAAATCAATGTCACTACTCACAAAATAAAGGCAATCTCTGTGTCCTAATGGGCCTCCGAACAATGAATTGCCTTCGCTATCAACTTCATCTGTTATATCGTAAAAATCAACTATAGCACCTGTAGCACCATTTTTCCATCTACGGACACTATAGAAGTAATTATTACCACTGAAACAGCGGCCAATATCGAATATACTTCCTTGTGGTTCCAGTAAATCGTCGGTAAGTGGGGATAGTTCTCTTCTCACAATGATATATTTTACGTTATTAATCTTCTGCTGCCATCAGTGTATGCGTATTCTCATCCTCAAGTTGGGGATAAGGAATAACTTTGGTCTGATGGTCTTGTAACCAGACGTGGTTCAACGTGAAGGCGATTGAGTCCAACGTCTCTTCTCGTTTCGATGGTTTCAGTTCGCATTCCCAGACGGTGATGCAATGCCAACCCATAGCTGCCAATTGCTTCTGCTCTTCCTTGTCTCGTTCCTTGTTCCTGCGAATCTTCTTCACCCAGAAGTCGTGGTTCGTTGTCGGAATCTTACAGCACGCAGAACTTTCCATCGTGTTTGTTTCCACAAGATGCCCATGCCAGAAACAGCCATTCACAAAGATGCAAGTACGGTATTTGCGTAGCACCAAATCTGGATGCCCAGGCAACCGCTTGTGATTAAGTCTATAACGGAAACCTCTCTTCCACAGACCACGACGCACTAACATCTCTGGCTTAGTATCCTTTGCATGGATAGCGGCCATATTCTTGCTACGCTGCTGTGGTGTGAGGTGGTCCATACTTATCAACTAAAGGACTTAGATTTCTTATTTTAGGAAACGAAGCTGGAGATTTAGGGTAAAATACTGATTACCATCTTTCCCTGTTTCTATCCGTCCAAATCCATGCTTTGAAGTGGAACCCGTCTCAAATTTCAGATTGTGATAAAGATAATCGTCAAGTGAGGATTTGTAGATAACATGATAGCAGTCTATTTCACCAGATTCAGTTACAACAAGAACGCCAGATGCTTGATGGGATGCCTCCCAGGGCTGGCTTGGAAGTAGGCCTAAAGCAACATCTGAAATAAAACGTTTGACTTTTGCCTCGTAATATTTCTTGTTTACTTTCATTGGGAAGTTTAATGGATTTCTTTCAGACAGTTTTTCTGTAAGTGCATCCAATAAACGCGTATCTTCAGTACAGCTCATAACAAGTAAGTGAGCAAGTATATCAGGTAAAGAACTATCTACAAGAATTATATTTTCCAAGAATATATGTTCTCCCTTTTTGTTAGGGTTGATAGTTACAAATTCCAGGCCTACCCCCTCTTTAAGAATTGCTTTTACCCTCCCTTGAACATCAGCATGACCTCTAAACAACATGCTATTGATACTGTCGACTTTTTCTTGAGGCAAATTCCTTGATAGTTTATATTGGAAATTTGTCAGTTCTGTAGCATTTAAAAGAGTTGGAGGGTCACCCAATTCGGATTTAATACTAAAGCCGAGTCTGGGAGTCTGTCCTGTTACCGCATCGTGAATAACAATGTACAAGTCAGATTTGTCCTTGTCACCATTAGGCAGCTTAGGAGAGTAACATTTTATATTGGGGCAAAATGTTTGTTTTCTAAAATCGTCAAGAGATGGGACTTCGAAAGAAGAATCGTCACCTTCAATAATCGCTTTAAACAATTCCGAGGCGTGCTTGTCAAATTCGTTTTTACCCACTTCGACAACCTTGTGACCGTTTGCATTTATAACAATGTTGCACTCGTCATTAATTCTATACTCTGCGCATCGGTCCTTGTCTGTATGGCGTAAAAGAGAAAGAATGGGCATTCTTAGCCGCTTGGATATTTCTTGATTTTTATCTATGGGGAATAGATTCTGGTCTACAAGCAGCTTATATAATGTATAAAGTTCGCTCCACTCTCCCTTGTTTGCAGATGCTTGCCATTTTGCCTCATCATAATCAACAACAGTTTTTTCGCTGTTCGTTTCATCAGTGAAGAAGAAAAAAAAGAAAAACATAAGTTTGTCGTTACTACTTCTTGAACCTAATCTGCAAATTTAATTTCATATACACAGCACCATCCTCACCACGATATAACTTTCCAAAATCATATCGGGTACGACTGGCTCTGTCAAAACGAGTGTTGTTATAGAGGTAATCCTCAACGTCATTCTTATTATAGAAGTGGTAGCATACGATATCACCATCGCTCTTTACAACAAGGTATCCACCGTTTGCATCATAATGTCCGTTCCACTCTTTTGCAGATGTCATTCCAAGAGCGGTATCCAAGAGCAAAACTTTTATCTTGTGTTCATAAAAACCAACCACGTTGCTTCCTGTGTAACCAAATGGATTCTCTTCGGCAACTGCTTCGACGATTTCTTTTGTTGATGTACCCAAGCCTGGCATACTGCCTAAGACAAGGCATCGAGCCACCAACTCTGGCATGCACATATCAAGGAAAAGGAGGTTGTTTTTGAAAGTCTGATGAGCTATTTCAAAAAATTCAAGATGCAATCCCTTGTCTATCAAAGCCTGCATACGTGGTATGTGGTCATCAATGATATTGATTTCATTAATCTCTTGATCTGTCAAATCGTCACCTACGACTTTGTAGGTGATGTTAGTTGGCATACCAGGATTCAACAACGTCGAAGCACTTCCCAATTGGGACTTAATACTGAAGCCCAGTAGTGGAGTCATGTTGGTACGCAAATCGTGAATGACAATGTGGATATCTGCCTTGTCTTGTGATGGAGCTTTAATCTTGGTGCAGCCTATTTGCCCCATAAAGCATTCTGCATCTGGAACCTCGAAAGCTCTCTGACTTCCTGCGCCCTTGATGGATTCAAGCAATTTCGTAGATTCTTCCATAAACTTATCCATCGAGATACGTGCATACTCATTGCCGTCCTCATCAATAACGACGATGTTCTGCTCTTTGTTTGGCTTGTATTCATATTTCTTGCTCTCCTCACGTATGATATTGAGGATGGGATAATACAAGTCGAGTTTATTCAGGTCGGCGTCGCCAGCATGAACCTTGCCCTCGCCAAGTAGGCGAAACAGGGCATACAGTTCACTCCATTCTCCTTTGTTTCCAGTTATTGCCATTTTGTTATGCGCTTATAAGTCCTAACAATTCCAATTCCTTCTCTGCAGTTGCCTTAATAGCGGGTATTGCAACACTGTTACCAAACTGCTTGTAGGCAGAGGCGTCAGCAACGACAATTTTAAAGTTTTCAGGGAAACCCTGCAATCTGGCCCATTCACGTGGTGTCATCTTACGGATGCCTTCACGATTTACCTCTCCCTTTATATTAGTGATAGGGGTAAAGTTCGTCAGACGCTTATCAATAATCAGGTTGCACTCCCTGCCCATACCACCAACTACAATAGCATTTGCAACACCATCAAGGTCAATTATTTTATAACCAAATCCATGGCCTGCTGCCTCATGACGTGCCTTATGCCTGATTAGGGTTTCTACGTAAACGGTAGAGAGGTAGTATTTTACAGACACCTCATGCTTCTCCATAACATCACGGAAACGAGGGCGCTTATCCCCAGTTGTCTGTGGCTCTGGATATTTGAACTTGCTAATATCGATATGTAAGTCCTTGCGGAAGCCGATGATATAGACTCGTTCACGATGTTGGGGTACACCAAAATCCATAGCGTTCACTACCTGTGGAGGAACCACGTCATAGCCAGCATCGTCCAAATGATCGAGAATCGTTTGAAGGGTCTTACCTCCCTTATGAATCATCAAACCCTTCACATTTTCCAAAAAAATAGCCTTCGGTTGCTTACGACGCAAAATATCTTCTATCTCAAAAAACAGAGTACCTCTGGTTTCATCCTCAAACCCCAGACGTTTGCCTGCCAAAGAGAAAGCTTGACAAGGGAAGCCACCACATAGGATGTCGAATCCATCAGGGATATAACTTTTTGTTACCTCTTTCGTGATATCGCCAAATGGCATTTCTCCATAGTTAGCAAAATAAGTTCTCTGGGCTTGGGCATCAAATTCCGATGAATATACACATTTGCCACCAAGTTCCTGCATGGCGATACGAAACCCTCCTATACCTGCAAACAAATCAATAAAAGTAAACTTGGGATTCTTTGGCGCAGGGAAGGGTACATTAAAGAAGTCGGCAAACAAATCGCATTCCAGCGGACTCTCCGCCACCATTGTTACAACTTCATCGGTAACATCCTCCCACATGGGATTCTTTTTGTCATGTTGGCGCTTGTACTCTATAAAGTCACGGATTGCCTCCAAGATTTCATAGCGTTTCTCGCCAGATGCTATATCGTGTTTGTCTTTAAGGGTATGCAGATATTGGCTCAGTATGGCAACCTGAGTCTCATAGGATGCAGGCCCATAAATCTTCAGTCCGTCTTCTGTCACCTCTTCAGGTATCTCTGAAAGTTTTATATCTTCTACTGCCATATTCATATGTTTTAGTTTGCAAAGATACTAAGAATTCCTGATAATAATGCGAATTGAAATAGAAAATATACATTATTTATAAAAACTTATTCTTGTACGCTTGTCTATCTCGCATGAGAAAGTAGAAAAGTAGGAAAGTAGGAAAGTGGACATAAAGGTATTCTGAAGGAGATATTATAGGGTATTAATATAATAAGAATAATATAAGAAATTAAAAAAACTTATACTATAAATGTCTCTCTTCCGCACTCTGAAATGCTTAATGTCCGCTTTCCGCATTTCCTACTTTCCGCATTGTTTCCTCATGGATGTAACAGCCCAAAACGACGAGCCGTAATCTCATTGGCAACGAGCCGTAACCTCACGGGCAACGAGCCGTAATCTCGTCAAAAATATGATAAAGTCTTACTTTAATATTTAACATATATTTACCTAAAAAAGAATGGAATATATTTTGTATTTTCAGATATTTTTCGTACCTTTGTACCCAAGAAAGGCAGGAAAGTCCTGACCTGGATTATGTTTCACTTAATAATCTTATACCATGAGTAAGATTCTTTACGAAGTTTATCAGAATGACATCAAGGACAGTGAGTCCGTGATGTTTGGAAGATGG
>JAEEGL012271319.1_pt1 | contig 10214 bp, 7 predicted proteins | sample 9134231 | NCBI WGS metagenome assembly JAEEGL01 (sample SAMN16246548, study PRJNA631951) | gut metagenome | biome: gut microbiome; feature: rumen; material: fiber-attached | host: Bos | place: Iran: Karaj | collected 2018-10 | reverse complement strand
GGTTCTTCTTCTGTTCCTATGGAAGAGGTTAACACCATCAACAAGTACGGTGGTCACCTCGAGGCCGCTATCGGTATCCCCGAGGAGCAGTTGCGTGAGGCTTCTAAGAGTGCTGTCTGCAAGATCAACATCGACTCCGACTCTCGCCTGGCCATGACTGCTGCTATCCGCAAGCACCTGGCCGAGCATCCTGGAGACTTCGATCCTCGCCAGTATCTGAAGCCCGCCCGCGAGAACATGAAGAAGATGTACATCCACAAGATTGTGAATGTGCTCGGTTCCGACGGCAAGTTGGCTCAGTGCTAAAGTGCATTGCAAACTAAACAATAGAAAAAACGCTACCGCATTCTTGGAATTATCAAGGATGCGGTAGCATTTTTTATTCGCTCTTTTCTTTCAACAGCACTTTCAAAAGCACTTTCAAAAGTCTACTTCGGCTGTTCGCCTTCCAGTCGCAGCACGGCACCTGTCAAGGGGTTGATCCAAAGATGCGTGGTGTAGCGCTTGTTGAAGAGTTCGCCACTGAGCAGTTCCACATTGCCGAACTGCGGGGCCGGATGCTCCTGTTTGTCAATGGCTGTAATACCCTGATAGAGAGTAACGCGCATACGTCCGGGCACGTTTACATAGATGCCGGCTTCGTAAGGCTTCTTTTTCTTTGCTTTGGCTGCTTCCTCATCATCAACGGGTGGCACCGCGTTCAGGTTGTCTATATCAACATAGAAAGGTGAGCCCGAGAGGTCGTCGGTATCCACCAGTCCGTTGACTTGCGAGAGGCGGAACAACAACAGATGGTGAACGGGGCTGTTGGGGCAGACGGTCAGCGTGAATTCGGTCGTGTCGCAGTCGTATGTACCATTGAACAGACGGGTCAGGGTTTTGTCTTGCGTGTCTATTTGATTCAGCATCAAGCGCAGTTGTTCACCGTCTTTGGGCATGAAGTCGGCTTGTCCCTTGATAAGCAGGTTACGGTTTTCGCGCAGGTCGTAAATCTCCTGGGCTGTCAGTTCTGCCATCTTGGCCGTACTGCCGGCCGACAGTATTTCCTGGTTCAGCAGTTCTCGGGGATTCTGTTGTTGTATCTTCTTGCCAGGCTCGAAAGGCACGGGCAGTTCATAGTCCTTGGCATCGGCATTGATGCCCAGCAGACGACCATCGTCAGCCAGTTTTACGTTGGCAGCCACCGTCTTGGCATCAAACTTGACGGCAAAGCCCTTCGTCGTGTCGGCCACGGCTATAGGCACCTGCTTGATGTTGATGATACGGTAGGAGGTGCTCGGTTCCTGTGACACATCCTTCAGCCGCATAAAGCGCTGGGCATACATGCAGAAGTCGCCGGGCGTATAAGTGGTCTTCTCTACCAGCATCGTGAAGCGCACGGCAGTCTTGGGCAGGAAGTACACGGCTCCCTCGGGGGTTACGCCGGGCTTATACTCGCTGATTTGTGTCTGGGCATTTAAAGGTAAAAGGGTAAAAAGGTAAAAGGGTAAAGCACTCAGTACCTTTTTCCAGTTCCTTCTTGTCAGCCTTTCAATCTTACTTTTCATATTCATTGTTTTTACTATTTTATTTTCTTTCCACAGCAATCTAATTTAGTTTGCTTACCAATCTAATTTAGTTTGCTCACCAATCTAATTTAGTTTGCTCACCAATCTAATTTAGTTTGCTCACCAATCTAATTTAGTTTGCTCACCAATCTAATTTAGTTTGCTCACCTCAACAAACGCCTTCGGCAGGAAGCGGACGATGTCGCTGGCAATGAGACTCTCCTCGCCCAGTTCCTGAGCAGCCAGGTCGCCGGCCAGCCCATGCAGGTAGACACCTAGCAGGCAGGCTTCGCGCCGCTGATAGCCGCGTGCCAGCAGGCCGGTGAGTATGCCCGTGAGCACGTCGCCGCTGCCCGCCGTGGCCATGCCAGCATTGCCGGTGGTGTTGAACGCCACATGGCCGTCGGGCATACAGATGGCCGTATAGTGGCCTTTCAGGATGACATAGCCCTGCAGTTTCTCAGCCAGTTGGCGGGCCTTGGTCAGCCGTTCATAACTGTCGATGCTCTGGCCCTCCATGCGGTCGAGTTCCTTGGGATGGGGGGTGAGGATGATGCCTTTGGGCAATTGTTGTAGCCACGCATGACGTGCCGCAAGGATATTGAGCGCGTCGGCATCAGCCACTATCGGACATTGTGCCCTACGCAACTGGGCTACCATGGCTATGCTGGTCTGCTCGGTGGTGCCAAGGCCGGGGCCGATGCCCAGCGCCTGGAAGTCGTCGGTAGGTACGGCTTCCGACACGATAGTCTCTTCGCGGTCCAGATGGAGGATGGCTTCGGGTGCCAGCGTCTGGATAATCTGTGCGTTGCGCTTGGGCGTATGTACCGTCACCTTGCCTGCCCCGGCACGCATACAGGCCTGCGCCGCGAAGACGGCGGCACCGGCCATGCCGTAACTGCCGCCCACGATGAGGGCGTGGCCCATCTGGCCCTTGTGGGCAAACGGATCACGGGGCTTTAGCATCTGCCTGATGTCATCCTCCTCGGTCATGGTGTACTGAGCATCCATTTTCTCCATGCCCTCCTCGCTCAACTGAATGTCAAGTGTCTCCAGTTCGCCAATGAACTGCTGGTTCTCGGCAAAGAGGAACGACAATTTTTGCTGTTGCAGGGTGAGCGTCACGTCGGCACGGATGATGTTGGCACTGACATTGTAGGTATTATCCTCGGTCATCAGACCCGACGGCACATCAATGCTGACCACGGTGGCAGCCGAGGCGTTGACATATTTCACTAATGAAGCAAAGCCACCGGCCAGGGGCTTGTTGAGCCCAGAGCCAAACAGTCCATCGACCACCAGCATGCCCTTTTCCAGACGCGGCGGGTCAAACTCCTGCGTTACTTCGGTGAGCAGCGCATGACCTTTCTTATTGATAAGCCGGTCTTTGTTTGCCGCACAGTCGGCCGAGAGATGTCCGGAAATATTAAAGAGGAAGGCCTGCACCTGATAGTTCTGCTCGGTGAGCATACGGGCCACAGCCAGCGCATCGCCCCCGTTGTTACCGGGGCCTGCAAAAACCACAACGGGTACGCTGCTGTCCCACCGCTCGATGATGGCATTGGTGATAACACAAGCAGCCCTCTCCATCAAGTCGACAGACTTAATGGGCTCGTGTTCAATCGTGTATTTATCCAGTTCCTTTATCTGGGTACTTGTGAAAATCTTCATAACTTGTGCAAAAGTACAAAATAATTGGCAAAACATGACTCTTTTTCCTATTTTTTTTGTATCTTTGCCCAAATTTTAATCACTTAATGGTATGAGCAGAGTTACAATATTAGACAAAACGTTTGAAACCTCCATTCCAGAGGCCGAGATTCTTGAAAAAGTGAAAGTGGTGGCACAACGCATCAACCACGACTATGAAGGCAAGACACCGCTGTTTCTGGCCGTGCTCAACGGCGCATTCATGTTTGCTGCCGATCTGATGCGCGAGATTACCATTCCCTGCGAAATATCCTTCGTTAAACTGGCAAGTTACCAGGGCACTATCTCTACCGGAAAGATAAAAGAGGTGCTGGGCATCAACGAAGACCTGACGGGCCGCCACGTCGTCATTGTAGAGGACATTGTAGACACGGGTCTGACCATCAAGCAGATGATAGAGTCGATAGGCACGCGCAACCCGGCAAGCGTGAGCGTATGCACACTGCTTCTGAAACCCGACAAGGTACAGCAGGACATCGACGTCAAGTATGCTGCTATCAAGATTCCCAACGATTTCATCGTGGGTCACGGACTGGACTACGACCAGCAGGGGCGCAACCTGAGGGATATTTATACGGTAGTGGAAGAATAGTGCGGTTGGGGTATGAACGCAGAGGCGCAGAGAGGAAAAGAACTTATGACTATGACTATGAGAGAGCACAGAGGATGCCAAGGCATCGGCATGAGACCGCAGAGACTGCCCAGTAGGGAACACTCTGCGTACTCTGCCACGTGCAGAGCACGTTCCGTGACCTCTCTTCAGCAAAAGATAAACTCATAAACTCTGCGCCTCTGCGTTCAATTTTCAACCGCACAGTTTATAAATTATAGAGTTAAGTAATGAGAGTCGTAAAGTTACCACGCAAACTCGGCGAGACGAAGGCACAGCCGGGCGACCTTCTTCCCGACGTATGGTATAAGGGGAAGGAATATCAAGTAGAAACTAACCAAGTAGAACAACGAATCAATATGAAGAACATCGTGATTTTCGGTGCCCCCGGCTCAGGCAAGGGCACACAGAGTGAGAAACTGATAGAGCACTACGGACTGGAGCATATCTCCACCGGCGACGTGCTGCGTGCAGAAATTAAGAAAGGCTCAGAACTGGGCAAGACGGCTCAGGGCTACATTGACCAGGGGCAACTGATTCCCGACGACCTGATGGTCAGCATCCTGGCATCGGTCTACGATGGCTTTGGCCGTGGTCATAAGGGCGTGATCTTCGACGGATTCCCCCGCACCATACCACAGGCCGAGGCCCTGAAGCAGATGCTGGCCGAACGCGGCGACAAGGTGGCTGCCATGCTCGAACTGGCCGTGCCCGAGGACGAACTGATGAAGCGCCTGCTGCTACGCGGACAGCAGAGCGGCCGTGCCGACGACAATGAGGAGACCATCAAGAAGCGCCTCGTGGTGTATCACGAGCAGACACAGCCCCTCATCGAGTGGTACAAACAGGAGGGCCTGCACCACCACATCGACGGCCTGGGCGACCTGGACCGTATCTTTGCCGACATCTGCACAGTGGTCGATAGCCTGTAGGTCAAAGGGCTAAGGTCAAAGGGCTACAAGTTGTTTCATCCATTACCATCGCCAAGGCCCCGACCAGAGCGGATGAACAATCCGTTCTGCTATGAGCCGCATCCGCTTTGCATAGAAGCGGCCGATGAGGTGCGCCGCTATCTGAGTCAGCAGCCGGAATGGGCCGATGAGGTGGCCGCCGGAAAGATGTTCGGCGTGCTGGTGTGCGAGGACGGAAACGGCACGCTGGGCTTCCTCGCCGCTTACAGCGGACAGATTCTTGGGCGTGCCGACTGGCCGTGGTTTGTACCGGCCGTGTTCGACTACCTGCAGCCCGACGGCTATTTCCGGCAGGAGGAAGCACGCATCTCCTATATTAATAATAAGGTGAAGACGCAGGAAACCTCATCAGAGCGTATTCGCCTAACCACTGCATTGAATGAGGCGCGCCAGCAGAGCCAACAGGCTATTGACGATTATCGCCAGGTCATGCAGCAGTCAAAAACGCGGCGCGACGAAGAGCGTGCCAGCGGCATCTGCAACAACGAGCAGATACGCGAGAGCCAGTTTCAGAAAGCCGAACTGCGACGGCTCAAACATTACTGGAACGAGCGCATTGCCGCCATCGACGGATGTCTGCAACCGCTCGAAGCCGAGATAGCAGCACTGAAGCAGGAGCGCAAACAGCGGTCGGATGCCCTGCAACGCTGGCTCTTCGACCATTTCCTGATGCTCAACGACCGTGGCGAGCAACGCTCGCTGACCTCCATCTTCGCCAGCCACGGTTCTTCACGGTTTACCAGCCACGGTTCTTCACAGTTGGCCACTCAGGGAGTGCCTCCCTCCGGCTCTGGCGAGTGCTGTGCACCCAAGTTGCTGCAATATGCCTACGCCCACCATCTGCGCCCTCTCAGCATTGCCGAGTTCTGGCAGGGGAGGTCGCCACGCATGGAGGTGCGCCACCACAACCAGTATTACACCGCCTGTCGGGGCAAGTGCAAGCCTATATTGGAGTGGATGCTTTCTGAAAGTTTTGACGGAACGAATTGGGACGAATTGGAACAGAGTGGGACTTCCTCCGTCGCGCCTTCTCCTACTCCGTCCCAATTCGTCCCACTCCGTCCCACCATTATCCACTCCACCCCCTCCTTCATCGTCATCAACAAACCCGCAGGCCTGCTCTCCGTGCCGGGTCTCACGGGACAGCCCTCCGTAGAAAGCATCCTCAAAGCGCAATATCCGGAGGTCTACATGGTACACCGCCTTGACATGGACACCTCGGGGCTGATGGTCGTTGCCCTGACCAAGGCAGCCTACCATCACTTGCAACGCCAGTTCCTTGAGCGCACCGTACACAAGGAGTACGTCGCCGTGCTGGAGCACGACATCAGCGGCAGCGGCACCATTGCCCTGCCCCTGCGCCCCGACCTGCTGGACCGGCCGCGACAGGTGGTAGACCCCGACCACGGCAAGCCCGCCCTGACGGAATATATCGCCTTGGGCGACCGCCGCGTGCGGCTCATTCCCCATACAGGCCGCACACACCAGTTGCGCGTACACTGTGCCCACGCTCAGGGTCTCAACAATCCTATCTTAGGCGACACCCTATACGGCAGCCAGCCCGCCGACCGTCTGTATCTGCATGCCGAAGTGCTCGCCTTTGACGACCCCGACACAGGCGAACGCCAATTTTTCCGGCAATTTTCTTTGCCAATTCATAAATAATTCGTATATTTGCCGATGAATTGGGAAATACAATGATAATTATCTTTAACTTGGAATAAGACAAGCAACAATAACTTTAACAACAATACACTATGAAACGATTTGGTATTACTATTCTTTTACTGATGGTCTGCCTATTACAGGCAAGTATTGTCTATGCCGACATCTACACCGACGAGAGCGGAATAAAGTATGTCTACCAAGTAGGCGAAAGCGATGCCACCGTAAAGGGCGACGGCCACTATGAGTCGGATGTCTTCCCCGGACAGACGTGGCTCTCTGGCGACATCACCATTCTTGACAAGTTTACGGTTGACGGCGTAGAATACACGGTGACCACCATCGACCGCGGTGCCTTTAACTACTGCACCGATATTACCGGCATCACCATCCCTAAAACCATCACCTACATAGGCCGTGCGGCCTTTGGCGCCTGCGAAAACGTTACCGACGTATGGTGCTATGCCAATCCCAATAACATGTACTGGTGGGAACCCGATACCTATTATGTCTCGTTCAAGCCCGGAAAAGCCACGCGTTTCCATGTCCAGGCCGGCATGCTGGCAGCCTGGCAGACACTCTATGCCGATGCCAACGTCACCTATGTAGCTGACCTGGAGGGAGGCGGCGACACCCCCGAAGAGACCCCCCTGGAAGGCACCTGCGGCAAAAACCTGTCGTGGAAAGCCACGCTTCTACCCGGCACCCTCACCGTGCGCGACTATATGGGCAACGAGCGCACCCTGTCACGCTATTGCATCACCATCAGCGGCACGGGCGAAATGGACAATTACGAAACCAGCTACGACAGCGGCACGGGCACCATTACATCTACCGCACCATGGGGTAAACTGGAAGCCATCACCGACGTGGTGATAGAGGATGGCGTAACCACTGTGGGCCACAATGCCTTCTACGGCAGCGGTTTCCTGTTCAACCTTACGCTGCCTTCCACGCTGAAGAAAATCATGAACTACAGTTTCTACAACACCGCCATTGGCAGTCTCGACCTGCCCGAGGGCCTTTGGTATGTAGGTCTGGCCGCCTTCCACTATTGCTACGGTCTGAGGTCACTGCATATACCTGCCAGCCTGACCAGTTTCTACGATCTGCCCTTTATCAACAACATAAATCTGGAAACTATTACCGTGGCCGAAGGCAATGCTGCATTTGACTCGCGCGACAACTGTAACGCTATTATCCGCACGTCGAAAAACGAACTGATAACGGGCTGCAAGAACACGGTCATACCTGCCTCAGTAAAGACTATCGGCAGCGAGGCATTCCGCAACAGCGACATAGTAGATCCCGTTATTCCCGAAGGCGTTACGAAGATTGGTTTCTATACATTCGCAAATTGCCAGAAGATTGAGAACATCACCCTGCCCAACAGCCTGACCGTCCTCAACGAGGCATTCGACAGATGTACGAACCTGAAGGCCGTCACTATAGGCAACAGCCTGAAGACTTTCTACGAGAAAGCCTTTGACAGTTGTCCTAACCTGGCCGATGTGTACTGCCATACCCATCCTGACACCATTTCATGGACAGGTGCCTATACCACCACCTTCATGCCCGACAAAGGCACACGGTTCCACGTCAAGGCCAAGGACCTGGCCACATGGCAGGAGAAATACGGCGACCGCAACGTCACCTTTACGGGCGACCTGGATGGCGACGAGCCAGGCGACGATGACAACTATGGCCTTTACATCGGTGAAACACCGGTGACTGCCGACAATGCTGCCGATGTGCTTGGCAACGGACAGTTTGCCTACGATGCCGAGACGAAGACGCTCACCGTGAAAAACGCCACACTGGAAAACAATACTGTTCCCGTTGAGGGCAAACTGGGCACAGGCATCAACAACAGCGGTATCGACGGGCTGAACATCTGTCTCGAAGGCACCAGCACCTTCACTACGTTTAGTCACGCCATCTTCTCTGACAAGTCGTTCTCCATCACCGGCAACGGCACGCTCAACGCCACCTCGATAGACTCCTGCGGCGTCTGTCTGCATGGTAATACCGTACAATGGACTGTCAATGGTCCTAAAGTGAACGCCACTGCCGAGACATATTTCGCCTTCTTCAGTTACAAAGACAACAGCAGCCTCACCGTGGAAGGCACCTCTACAAGCCTTACCTTGCAGTCACTTGTCGACATGCCCACCATCCTGCGCCTGGGTAGCCTGACCCTGGGCAGCGGCGTATCCATCACCGAGCCTGCGGGCGGCACCTTCTCCCCGGGATTGCAGACCATCACCACCGACGGCACGTCATTCTACCGTGGCAAAGTGGTCATCAGCGGCACAGAGCCTACAGAGCCAGAGGAGCCAGAAGCAGCCTCGCTCAATTTCTGCTACTACGGTAATAACTACAAGAACCTGTCTTTCCCGCAGGACATTGCCGATGAGTTCACCTCGCCCACATTCACCTCGACACCTGCCGACCGCAAGATTATCTGGCGTACAAACATCAGCGAGATGCCTGCCGATGGCGGCAAGCCCATCAAGGTAGAGGTAGACACCGATCCCTTCCGGGTACGACTTCTCAATACCGACGGCACCGGGCAGACCAACGTAAGCGTTGTGGCCTACGACGAGTATGTCACCGATATGGCCACGCTCGACATCTCTTTCTATGCCAATGTCTATGAGGAGCCCGACACCACCACGATGGGTACCCTCGTTGAGATTGCCAATGAGGAAGTAATCATCGACTTTGGCGATGGTGACGACACTTTAACCGAGGATACCGACCTGACCAACACCGAGGTCAGCGGCGTGCTCTTCACGCTGAACGAAGAAGAGGGCGACGGCTATGATGCCGACGACGAGAGCATCGTGCTCAACTCTACGATGACCACCAACGAGGTGGAGGCTATACTCGAACGGCTGAAGCCCGGCAGCGGTGCCTTTGCTGCCATGTTCAGCGGCATGACATTCCTACTGCCAGCCGGTAGCGGCTACTTCGATGTGGAGTTCCTGACCATGGGCGACCACGCCCTCACGGTGAAGATTGGCGACAATGCAGCCATCACCTTCACACAGAGCGAGAAGGGCAGCGTACGCATCGACTATGAATGTGATGAAGACACATACGTCTATATCTATGGTTCAGAGGCCGACGGCGACAAGGCCCGCATGGCTCCCTCGACCGTGTTCGCCAAGCACGCTCCCCGCCATGCCGAGGCTCATGCCGATGCAGTAAAGGTGTACGGCTTCACCGTTAAGTCGGAGTCCGTCATCATCGCGGGCGACATCAACGGTGACGGCAAGGTCGACGTAAGCGACTATATCGGCGTGGCCAACCATATCCTGGGTGTCCCGCAGGATGGCTTCAACGAAAAGGCTGCCGACGTGAACGGCGATAACAAAATCGACGTGAGCGACTACATCGGCGTGGCCAACATCATCCTCAACGGCTCACCCTACGGACAGGCACAATAAAATGAAGAAGAATAATGGAATCAAATTTTGTAGACTACGTAAAAATACTGTGCCGCAGCGGTAAGGGCGGCAGGGGCTCCATGCACCTGAAGCATGTGAAGTATAACCCCAACGGCGGTCCCGACGGCGGCGATGGCGGCAAGGGCGGCAGCATCTACCTGCGCGGCAACCACAACTACTGGACGCTGCTCCACCTGAAGTACGAGCGGCATATCTTTGCCGAGCACGGTGGCAACGGCGGCAAGGACAAATGCCACGG
>JAEEGL012233623.1_pt1 | contig 10214 bp, 6 predicted proteins | sample 9134231 | NCBI WGS metagenome assembly JAEEGL01 (sample SAMN16246548, study PRJNA631951) | gut metagenome | biome: gut microbiome; feature: rumen; material: fiber-attached | host: Bos | place: Iran: Karaj | collected 2018-10 | reverse complement strand
TTGAAAAGTACATCTGATATTTCAGTTATTGTTTTTTATACAAATCAAATATGTTGGTACCATGGCAACTCTTCTGGACGTCATCATATTGTCGGTACTAAGTTTTCAACGGGCAAAAATTTGTATGACTTATTAGGTAATGTAAGTGAATGGTGTAGTAATTCACATAATGAAAGTAATAATATTAGGTATTGTATTGGAGGAAATTTTAATAGTACTAGATCTAGTATAATTGAATCCTTAACAATTGAAAATAGTGGAGCATGGGTTAATGCTAAGGGTGGAAAACACATAGGTTTTAGAGTTGTTCTTGTTCCTACAAGATGATGAGTAAATTTTGAAGAGAATAATTAACATATGTCTGATTTTACAATATCAGTTTTCAAAAACACGGGGCTTTACATAAAATTTGTACCGCTCTTCATTACACTTGGTTCAGACGACATACCATTGACCAACCATGAAATGGCACAATATGGCTTGTATTTGGATGCATCCTATCAATTTGACACGTCCTTGCAAATCGATGAAGCATTTAGCAAGGATTTCATTAAAAGATCTGAAGATGCTCAATGGGAAATAATTGATAAAGATAAACCTTATCTTCGTTCCAAGTCTGGTAGTATGGCTTATAAAAAGGCTGGTGATGCAAATGAATATACTCTCTGGGGGTTCTGGTTGGCATTGGAGACAAATACAGGGGATGCATCCAGAGGGTATGTCATTTCATCGCGGAAGCCAAATCCAAAAGAAATTGGCAAACATCGAACAAATCCATCATATCGTCCCATCCAATCACCATATCTATTTGAAGAAGAAGATATTACTATCCCGTTGAATATCATGGGAAAACTGACGGTAAATGTTCATGTCAACTGGCGTAAGTCCAATCAAACAAATGTCCAAAATGTCGATTTGATTCTTGATCTTGGCAATACGCGTACATGTGCCGTTCTTCTAGAAGAATTCAAAGATAAGCCCATTGATACATTAAAATCATTATGCAAGCCGTTGCCGCTTGATGATTCTATGATTTCAGAGAACATTCTTGAAACAGCCATTGTCCCATCATGGTTTATTACTCATCAGGCATTATTCGATTCTGGAAATGATGATAATCAAGATACATACATGGTTGAATGGAAATTTACTTCCAGAAAGGAAGGCTTTTTATTCAAAAAGGTCTTTTCTGAATTAATAACTGTTCTTGAACGACATCCTCAGATGTTTGTGCGCAACTCGCTGATAAAAATAGGTGAAGAAGCAAGGAAAATCTACAGCTTGGAGAATATCCGTGACATTATCATACGTGGTATGAAGATGGAGCAAAGTTCTCCCAAACGGTATTATTGGGATGTTGGAAATAATGAAAAGGGCAATCAAAATGCTTGGTCGATGGTCCTGAACGGAAATAAGAAAGCAAAAGACGGCTGGCCTGCTTCATTTTTGAAAGGGGAACTGCTACGTTTTCTTCCTGTTGATGGAAGCATATTGAATTTTGACGAATTTATAAAGAAAGAAATACCATTTCCCATCCCTGATGCCCTGCCTGCTTATCCACGTGCCACGACGATCACTTTGTTTCTGTATGATATGCTTGAAAAAGCATGGGCTTCAATCAATGATTCTGTGTTCAGTTCTAATGATATGTTCAAACGGCGTCGTCTGAACAAATTGATTGCGACATTCCCATCGGCATGGAGCATAGATGAAATTGAAACGTACAAGAAGCGTTTTCTGGAAGCGATTGAAATCTTTCATATCATGAACTTTGATGAGTCTGAACCGAAGATTCAACTTGAAATGGATCTTGATGAAGGGGCGGCGAGTCAATTGCCGATAGTTTTAAGTGAAATCCACAAACTACATGATGACTATACAGGATGGATAGAGCAGAACAGTGTCAAAGGAAATGATTATGTCCGTGTCATGAACATAGACATAGGTGGAGGCACGACTGATTTGGCAATCATTGAGTATGGACAATTAGACAAAGTTATTGGAGCTGTTGCAATTCATTCAAGCCTGATTTTCAGAGACGGTTTCAATATTGCTGGTGATGATTTGATGAAACGAATCATTGAAAAAATGATTCTGCCTGTATTGGCGCATATTTCGCATAAGCCGGAGAATGTTTGGCAGTTGCTAAAAGATCCCAATTCGCATCAAGAAAGAATAAAGCGTGTCCAGTTTGTTAAGCTCTGCCTGATGCCATTGGCGGTTAGAATCATGCAAATGGTTGACGGTGATGAGTCTATGCCAGTTCTTGATCCGATTGAAATTGGCATTGCTGCAGATATTTGGGGCAAGTTCGAGATATATCTTGGAATTCCTGCCGATAGTGGACGCTTTATACCATTCCTCCGTTCAGAGGTACAGCAATTGGTTGACGAGACATTTACCAGTATTTTCAGTAAAAGCTCCGATTCTGTATCTGAGCACAATGTGGATATTGTCATCATTAGTGGCAAGACTTCGGAATTGCCGCAAGTCCGTAATCTGGCTGAAAGGCATCTACAGGGAATCAAGATCATTTCTACTGGGCAATATGAGGCTGGAGCTTGGTATCCATTTGGAATAGGTGGTAAAATTGCAGATGCGAAATCCGTCACAGCTGTTGGTGCTGCATTGTACAGTGCGATTGCAAACGGTATGTTGTCCACTTGGAGCATCCAGTTTGACATTTCTCCAAAATTGCATTGTCTGTATGAATGGAATGTGTTGTCAGAATGGGAGAAAAGTCCATCGCGAGCTGGATTTATGTCCAATGAAGACACAACCGCTGAAGTGACACTGTTGGTGAATTCCATCATCGCCCGACGGCAGGCAAAAGGATCAAAAATCGAACCTAGATATAAGCTTGTCTGGAAAAATGCAGTATTTTCCTCAAATTGGCCTATTCGAGTAATGTTTGAAAAATCAACTAAAGACCATGTGGAATATCTTACCATCAAGTCTGCGTTGTTTTCAAATAATTCACAAACTCAAAATATCAAAGCTGAAGATTTAGAGTTAATTGATTGGTACAGTGTGGATACGGAATACACTTTCTGGCAAGATTCAGGAGTATTCACGAAACAGGATGAATTAGATCAATGTATAAAAGATTATATGTCAAAAGATGAAAATTCTTCAAAATCACAGAATGATTCACTTATTGAAGAAGAAAAGTTTAAACAAACACCAAAAATGCAAAGTATGAAACTGCTACATAATGATGGTAGCGATTCAGAAGAAAATACTGTGAAAGTGTCACGGTCCGGGCGGAGAAAATCACAATTGTAATGTTATGTATAAATGTTATGGAAGATCATAATTTAAATTCTATTGAAAAACAAGTTGCTTTTACTGCACCAATGTTTTCAGAAATACCTCAGAATTCTGTTATCGATATTGAACTGAAACTGAGAAATCTTCTTCAAAATGGCCAGAATATAAAGCAATCTGAAGAGTTATTATTAAGTTCAATTTCTGATATAAATAAATCCTTTGAAGAAATAAAACCTGTTCTTAAAATATGGGGAAAATATAAGAATCAATTGTTGGAAATAATGGCTTCCGAGGAATCTACTGAAGAAGCGATAAAACGATATTATGAATACCCTGAAATTCAAAATACGTTGAAGGAAAATCAAGAAATATTACGTAAAAAGGAGGAAGAACTTCAGAATTGTTCTGAATCCATACTTAATAAGGAACTAGACATATCAAGAAAGGCCAGTGAAGAATATCAGAGAAAACTGAATGAGACTCTTGATAATTTGCAGACTGCTGTTCAGAACAAATCAATTGCAGAAGAAAAACAACGGCAAATGGAAGTTGAGATTGACAGGCTTAAGGAAAGTAATAATAGACTTTCTAATGAAAACTCTTCAATCAAAGAACAATTGGAGACGGCAAATGAGAAATATGAAGAGAAAGTTGAAGTTGCTTCCCGTTTACAAGAGGATTTGAAAGTTTATAAAAGTTTCCGTGGACTTGTTGCTGATGCTTTCAAAATCAATGCAAATTCAGAAAAAGAATTCAGTTTGGCTCTTCAGACAACGAAAAAAATACTGTTTGCATGTGTGGAATATACAAGAGACAAACAATACGATATTCAGGAAAGTTTTGAAGATTTGATAAAAAACTTTAATACACTTCAAACTCAAATAATAAATAATCAAAAATTGAAGGATGAACTGGTCTCAAATCAAATGAAGATTAAAGAGCAGAACTTAAAACTATATGATTATGAATTGAAAAATAGGAGACAACTGACAGAACTGGAAGCTCGTGGTAGGGAAATTGAAAATAAAGAAAATGAGATTAAGAAGATAAAAGAAAATGATGAACTAGTTAATAAAAAATATCAAGAGTTAATTGATAAAACTAATTTATATTCCAGAATCATTTCTATTTTCACATCAATTGACAATAATCTGGAAACACAAGTGAATGCTATTTTGATTAATGGAAATCAATATGAAAATTTGAATTGTATAAATGAATTTATCAATCAAATTGTTGTGAAATATAATCGATTGATTGAAATTGACCGAATAACACAACAATATGAATTACCTGAATTGTCTGCTATATCCCTTCCGCAAATTCTAGCTAAGTATTTAGGATATGATACAATTAAGCAAAATCATGATTTGTATGAGCATTTTATAAAAGAATTATTTATAATTCAAGGAAATTCGCAGGTAATCAGTTTTAATCAAGAACAAAAAACTGACGCATTGAACTCCTTTATTCATGATTACAGTCGCATTCTGGCTTTATGTCAATTTTTTGATGCTTCTGGAGATGCAGAAGGTAGCTCTCTTGATAAATGGGAATTTCATCAAGCTCAAATGAATAAATCTATTGATGATTTTTATCAATCAGTTAGCCAGTTGAAGGATTTTTCTGAAAATACAGGAATAACTGCATATGACAAGATATCTGCATTACCGTTGGTGCAGAAGAAAATCAACCAGGCCTTAAGAGCAGCCATATTCAGTATTGATTTTTCTAGAAAATCAGTTGAGGAATCAAACAGCATGCACACAGCTATACATGAACTACAATTGAAATTGGAAAAAGCAACACATGTATTGGAGATTCTAGAGACAAAACTATATCCAAAATTTCTTACTTCCGGAATTGAAGGACGGCAAGACAGGCTTATAAAAGATATTGAGGCTGGCCTTGAATTTGAAAATCCAGATGCCTTAGCTCTTAAATCGTATCTTGGACTTTTACGATTTGTAGAAAGTTCCTCTCCAGAAGATATTGGTGAGGATACATTGATATGGATATTGGAAAAATTGCCTATATCTCTATATAATTTTTATCAAGATGTAATACTAGATAATAACAGTGATATAAAAACCAATGAGGAAATTTATGGGATAATGCAGCAATTAATGAATAAAATCAACAAAAATATTCTTCATGGCGAATTGTTTTTGGGGATGCCACGATTGAAAGATGGAATAAATCTGGATTCAATGGTTCTTGATACCGATGAACAACCAAATGTTGTCAATGCCGTCGTATCTTGGAGAATATCAAATTCAAAACATCAAATCAAATCTAAAGCACGAGTTAGATAAAAGACATTTTTGATTACACTTAATCTTGTAAGAACAAAGGAGAAAACATCATGGCAAGACGTCTTCCGATTTATCTGCTTCTTGATACATCAAATTCCATGTCTGGGGAACCAATCACTGCTGTACAGAATGGTGTACAAATGGTTATTAGTGCTCTCCAGAATGATCCCCAGGCGTTAGAGACGGCATATATTAGCATTATTACATTTGAATCTGTGGTAAAGCAGATTATTCCCTTAACAGAACTGAGCCAATTTACCCCACCGCAATTAATTGCAGGAGGGTGTACATCCATGGGTGAGGCATTGAAATTCGTCTCTGAATCTGCAGATAAGGAAATCATGAAGAACACACCAGACACTAAAGGTGACTGGAAGCCAATGGTATTCATCATGACAGATGGTGCCCCGACTGATGACTTTGATTCAGGACTGGAGGTTTTCAAAGCACACAAATGGGGCATGGTTGTAGCATGCGCTGTCGAAGATGCTGATGAAAAACTTCTAAAACGAATAACAGAAAATGTTGTAAAATTGTCCACGGCAGATGCTGAATCCATAAAAGCCTTCTTTAAATGGGTATCTCAGTCTATCACGATGAATTCAAAAAGTGTAGGAGCAACAAATCAAGAAATTACATCTATTGACCAATTGCCGCCTCCGCCACCTGAAATATCTATTATTTGATGATGTATATTGTTTCATTGAAGCCATCAACCGTACAAATACTGTAGGTGGCTTCAAAATTGGATAGTAATATTCTATATCAGAGGCACTCGATGGCTCGAAGACTTCCTGTTTATCTTGTTCTGGACACGTCCCATTCCATGGGGGGTGAACCGATAAGAGATGTGCATGATGGAATGCAGATGCTCGTCAATACAATGATGAATAATCCTAATGCTATGGAAACTGTATATTTGAGTATCGTAACATTCAGTACCCATGCACAACAGATTCTTCCGCTTACGGAATTGAGTCAAATTGTTTTCCCGAAGATTACTGCCAAAGGCTGGACTTCTCTTGGCGAGGCATTAAAAGTTACAACAGACTGTGCGAATAGGGAAGTGACCAAAAACACATCTGAAGCCAAAGGTGACTGGAAGCCAATGGTTTTCATCATGTCTGACGGTCATGCTACGGATAATTTAACATCCGGCATAGAGGTATTTAAACAATACAAATGGGGAGTTGTCGTTGCTTGTGCTGTTGGAAAAGTCCAAACGAAGGGACTTGCAGAATTACAAGCCATTACATCCAATGTCATCCAGCTTGATTCCAAAGATAGTGCAACAATCAAAGAGTATTTTAAATGGATATCACAATCCATCATCAGTAATTCAATTAGTGTGGGTGTTGGTAAAGACAATATAACAAATGTGGAACAATTACCTCCACTTCCATCAAAAATATCTTTGGCATATAATATGGAATAAAAAACAATTAGTTGACTGAATAGGAAAGCGAAATGGACAATGTGTATAGAGACAATCTTTCAGCTGTCTTGAATACCACCAAAGATGTTCAAGCTTCATCTATTGATGATATCATACATGCCTTCGATAAGCAATTGTTGCAGGATAGAATACCAAATGCATTGGAAAAACAACCATATCATTATGAGCGATTGTTAAATAATCTGCTATCTGAATTTCCGAATATTCAATTACGCAAGGTGGGTATTGAAGAAAGAGATACTGGTTTACAAGTGGAACTGGATAATGACAAACTTTTGATTACAGGTTTGCCAAAAATCCATGGTGTAATCAACATCTATATTGAATATGAATTTGAATTCAAAAGAATCAATCAAGTTATATTGCATAAAGCTGTTCAATCCATGATGATTCTTCCTGATCCCAAAACATTGTGGAAGAACTTGCCAACTGATTCTGAAGCACCTTATCAGACTCCAAATGAGAAAACATTGACGTGTTTTGATATATATGGTAAGACTTTGATTGCAGCCAGCAAGCGTGGACGTTCCCATGCACATGAAGGCAAATTCAGGGATGATGATTTTGAAGTTAAATGGATTCCTGAAACAGGTTGGTTGATTGTAGCCGTGTCAGATGGCGCAGGTTCAGCAGAATTTTCACGGAAAGGAGCGCAAATTGCCTGTTTGACTTTTGTCAATGAATTGGATGAAAAACTGTCAAAACTAGAGATCAATGAAATAATTGAGGCTATTAAAGATAAACGTATACAAGAACAGACATTGGAGCATTTGCTTTTAACTGTCACACATAAAGCTGCTCTCAATATTCAGGAATTTTCTGAAAAAGTTGAACAACCTATCAAAAAATTCTCTGCAACTTTCTTAGGCTATGTGGCCAAGAAGATCAATGAACAGTGGTTGATATGCGCGGTAGGAATAGGCGATGGAGCAATCGCCATTGTTGGTGATGATGACAGGCTTTATTTAATGAACAAACCAGATGGTGGGGAGTACGTAGGTCAGACTCGTTTTCTGACAACGCCGGAAGTTTGGAAGAATCCGCAACATCGTGTAATCTCCGCACGTGTAGATAGAATCCGATATATATTTTCGATGACGGATGGTGTCAGTGATCCAAAATTTGAAACTGACAACAATTTGCTTGATATTCGCAAGTGGTTGGTTTTCATAGATGATGTATTCATAAAAGGTGAGCATCCGGTAAATTTCTTGTCAAGAAGCAGCAGTTTGGAAAGTGATTTGCTGGCTTGGCTTGATTTCTGGTCGAAGGGAAATCACGACGATCGTACATTGACAATACTGTTTTAACTGGAGCTGAAATATGGGGAATGATATAAAATCTGCAATAGCCAAGGATGGCTCGAAAGTTCAATTTGTCATGACAAATGACCCACCTTCGGGTACCATGAAATATGTTTATTTTTCACCAAATAAAGATTATGTAGTTGCTTTTTACCATGATAATAAGCAACCGGATTACCGGCAGAAAGAGCGAATTGAAAAAATCGTCACAAAATATCGTGATGATATTATGAATCAAGAGGGAGGAGATTATTGGAAACAACTTTTTTGCTGGCCGGAGAGAGTCGTTGAATGGGAGGGAAAGTATGGAATTGTAGTTCCTGCATATGGCCAGGATTTCTTCTTTCAGAAAGACCCAATACGCAAAGGAAAGGAAAAGGAAGGCAAGTGGTTTGCTTCTGCAAAGTTAATGCGAATGATTAATCCCGAGGAAAGAGGAAACTTTTATAATTATTTAAAAATCAGCCTTAAACTAGCCCAAGCTGTGCGTAGAATGCATGCAGCGGGGCTTGCGCATTCGGACTTGTCGTATAAGAATGTGTTGATAGATCCAACAAGCGGAAAGGCCTGTGTTATTGATTGTGATGGACTTGTAGTTCCACAAAAATATCCTCCTGAAGTTTTAGGGACACCGGATTTTATTGCTCCTGAAGTGTTAAATACAGCAGATCTTGAAAATGATAAAAGAATCATGCCATCCCGATTAACAGATTTACATGCTTTGGCAGTGTTGATTTACATGTATCTTCTTCATCGTCATCCTCTTCAAGGTGGACGTTTTTTCGGACCGGATATTGATTCTGATCAAGAAGAAAGATTATTAATGGGCAGTGATCCATTGTTTATTGAACATCCTATTAACCGTCAGAATCGGAATATGAAACGTGAATATGGTGATAAATATGACGCTTGTCAGCCATGGGTAGATTTGGACGGATTTTCAGCAGAAAAAATTTGCGGTCCTCATCTATGGACACTTTTTCAACGAGCTTTTATTGATGGATTAAAATCTCCAATGAACAGGCCAATTGCTAATGAATGGGAAACTGCACTAATAAAGACATCAGACATCATATTAAAGTGCAAGAATCAAAAATGTCCACAACAATTTTTTGTATATGACAACACCAAACATCCGCGTTGTCCATTCTGTGGTACTCCATATAATGACAAATTGCCTATTTTGAATTTTTATATAAAAGGCAAAGACAAATATAAACCAGATGGTTCCAAATTGCTGGTCTGGGATGGACAGTCAGTGTATAAATGGCATGTGTATAAAGGTTTGTCTCCAAATGAAAAGTTAAAAGCGGAAGATAAAGAACGAGTTGGTTATTTCCAATTGTATCAGGGGAATTGGATTTTTGTCAATAAAAAGATTTCTGACATGTTTGAGATAACAGCTAGAGGAGATAAACAGCAAATCCTTAAAGATAATTATGTCAAATTGCATGAAGGCACACAGATACTATTGTCCGATAGTGAAAATGGCAAAATGATTGTTGTCCAGATGGCAGGGGAGTAGATAGTTAGTCATGGGGTTTCGCTATTTCAGAAGAATCCGTTTGTTTCCTGGTGCATACCTAAACATGGGCAAAACCGGAACATCTCTGTCTTTGGGACCACGTGGAATGAAAACGACAATCAGTTCCAAGGGGATACGTCATTCTTTGGGTATTCCCGGAACAGGTTGGAGTTATCAGACTCCATTGAAAAAGTGGAAAGACAATAATAATCAAGCCCCAAACATAGGAAACAATACACAAGAACAAAAGAACGCTACAGAAAATGATTACCAAAAGCTAGAATTCAGTTTCTTGAAGAAATTGATTTGTCCAAAAGAAGAAATGGCATTGGCTCAAGGCATAC
>JAEEGL011289622.1_pt1 | contig 10214 bp, 7 predicted proteins | sample 9134231 | NCBI WGS metagenome assembly JAEEGL01 (sample SAMN16246548, study PRJNA631951) | gut metagenome | biome: gut microbiome; feature: rumen; material: fiber-attached | host: Bos | place: Iran: Karaj | collected 2018-10 | reverse complement strand
GGAAATTGTGTATCTTTGCTCGTGGGTTAGATGGTTGTATTTTTTCATTTCAACACAAAGGTAATCATTTTTCCCGGATTGTGCCGATTATTTTCGGCACTTTCTTTTTACCTAGTGTTGCACTTACAAGTTGAATTTAAGACGCAGAATTGTGAATAGCCCTCGCGTATATACTTTGTTTTTGCCACTTCCAGAAATCTCATGGTAATTCCTCAATACCCCTCATACGCGAAAAATATATTGCAAGGCGTAGTGATGCACATGTCGTAAGGAAATAGGCTCCCGCCTGAATCCATAGCGTCAGGTAGTATGGTTTCACAACGTCAAGGGTTGCCCCCATCGAATTGATTGCTATAAATCCCTGTATTCCTGGCGTGGATGGAAACAGATTTGCAAAGGCGTGCCAAAAACCAGGCATATTGCACTGCGGCCAGATTGCTCCCGAGGCGAATATCAGCACAACACTGAAGAATATGCAACAGATAACGCCTGTATCTCGTTCTCTGACAAACGCTCCTATAGTCATACAGAAATAGATGGTGGCCAACAGGAACGGCAACAAGAACAGTATTAAGTTGTTAATGTTTCCGATATGTGGCAGTCCGAACCATCGCGGCATGAGCACCAAGTCAATGGCACAAAGGGGGATATAAATCATCAAATAAGCGAGCGAGCGTCCGAATGTGACACGATGGATGTGATGATAACGCAAGTGGCGCGGTATTCTTGCCACCACCTTCTTGTCTTCTCGCTTTGTTCCAAAAAGTATGCTGATGCCAAGAAACATCGTCTGATGCAGCACCAATACCAACAACGCAGGAACAAGGAATGAATTGAATCCTCCCGCTGGCGAATAAAGCTTTACGTCGTCGTAGCCTATTGGTGTAACCAGATCATTGGCCTGTTCTCCGGTGATGCCTGTCTTCGAGTACCTTGCCAACTGCACATCTCGCATCTCATCCACCAGCACCGCACTGGCACCGGAATACACACTGCGGTAGTACAGAAAACTGCTCATGTCACAGAACAGGCAAGCCCTAGCTGTCTTTATCTCCGCCATGCGCGTTCCGTAATCTTTTGGGAAAAAGAGTATGCCGTGTATTTTACGGTCCTTCATCAGCTGCTTTGCCTCCTCTAGGGAGCAGCATCTATAGTCCACGTTGACTTCCGGTGTGGCATCGAACTTATGGGCAAAACGACGACTGTCTTCACTGTTTGATTGATCAACCACCGCTACCGATACGTTGCGCACCTGTTCGTTCTTGTAAATGGCAGCAAAAATGAACGGATACAACAGAGTTGCCACAAAGAAGATGAGCAACACCCCTCCGTCAGTGAAAATACTACGCAATTCTATCGTGAACACATCCCAGACATCTTTGAGATAGTTGAATAGTCCAAGCCTTGCAGATGTCTCGGTATATTCACGGGCATCATCAACTTCATGTGTTTCCTGACATGCTGCCTCTTTCGGCTGTCTGACCATCAGTATCCCACCTATGATGCCAGGGATAAGCATAATCAACAATGCCACAAGATGCGGCCATATATGGCTGAAGCCTGTCCCAAACATAGCCACATCACTATAGGTCAAATAATAATGCCTCAATGGGAAAATATGCGCCAGTGCCTGTAATGGTGCTGGCATAGCATCTACCGGATACGAGAAACCCGACATTGAGAACGAAAGTGCCCCATAGATGGCTCCAATGCAAACCGACATGTGCTGCTGCGGTATCAATGCTGCCAGAAATACTCCCATCGACTGTGCTGCCATTATCAACAACACCGACGCCAGCACTAGCCACCAAAAGTTACCCAATATGACAAAACCTCCAGGACCGAAAAAGATAATGTTGCCTATAATCGTCAACAGTGTGAACCATACGGTATATGGCATCATTTTCCCCAATATGGATGCCAACGAGTTGCGGCCCGATGCAAGCCACTCGGCCATTGTGCGTTCCTTGCGTTCCCTCCCTATTTCGTATATCATAAGCAGCATGACCATCAGCGCCACTATTCCCGGAAGGATTGTTGTCAGCACGTATGGCTGATAGTTCGCCATCGGGTTGCTGATAAGGTGCGTGTCGAGCTCTATGGGCTGTATCATTCCCATGATACGTTCGTTGTCAAGGCCTTTCTTGCGCAACACCTCCCGCTGCACCGCAGCCGCCGAAAGTTTGCCTATGGTGGCTAGAGTTTTGTAACTCAATGAGCCTGCGAGCAGATAGCTGTTGTTAGCATAGAGTGCCATGTGCGGAGATTTGAAGTCCAACACATTGGCGTATGTGCCTTCTGGTATTTCCAGAAACGCATATATCTGCTGACCCTGCATCGCCCTGCGCGCCTGATGATGGTTGTCGTAAACGGCCACCACTTTCACTCCCTGGGTGGCATCCACTTCATGACAGAGCCGCCTCGACAGATAGCTGCCGTCATGGTCAACTATCGCTATGGGCAGTTCTTCCGGCTGCCCCTCCCGCATCATCGTTATAAAGAAGACATAACTGAACACCACCCCCAACGTCATCAGAATGAGGTAACGCGGGCGGGCAGCAATACGTTGTAGTTCTCTAAGAAGCGTTTTGAGCATTGATTACTTTTACCTTGGAACTTACAAATTAACCCTTTATTATCACCGTCATTCCAGGCCGCAGGTCTGTTATATGCTCCACCGGCACAAGCTTCACGTCGAAACTCTTCACATCATACTGGCCTGTCATCTTGGTGGCTCGCCACGTTGCATAGCTTGCCATCGCCTTAAGCTGTGTCACCTTCGCCTTGTATCTCTGTTCCCCGAGGGCTGGTATGTTAACTTCCACCTCGGCTCCAACCTTAAGGTCCTTGAGCATATCCTCCCGCACACTGAAAGTGAACCACACGTCACTCATATCCAACACACTCATCACTGGCGATCCTGTTCCCGCCAGCTCTCCTCGCTTGGGATATATCTCCACCACCTCACCGTTGCATGGAGCCAAAAGGTATCGCGAGTCTATATAACTCTGCACCTCACTCACTGCACCACTGGCTTGTGCTACAAGTGCCTGTGCTGCCATCTTGTCCTCATTCTGGGCTCCTTCCATGGCCATGTCATACTGTTGCTTGGCTGCGTTTGCCGTAGCCACCGCCGCCTTGTACTGCGCCTCCACCTCATCGCGTTTCTGCGCTGAGACCACATTTTTCTCATAAAGTGCCTGTACCCTGTCGTACGATTTCTTGGCTATATCCACTCCAACCTGTGCCTTCTGCCACATCTCGTATGCCGATGCCACCTGCTGCTGTCTGGCTCCGTTCTGCGCCTTCACGCTCTGTGCCGTGGCGGCGTTTCGTGCAGCCTTAGCTTGCATCATCTTGGCATCCACCTCAGGACTGCTCACAAATGCCAGAGTATCTCCTGTCTTCACCGTCTGTCCCTCTTCCACAAATATTGTGTCTATACGTCCGGGTACCTTGTTAGCCACTCGGTATTCACTTGCCATTACCTCTCCCATCAGCACTTCAGGTTCAGGACGTATGGCAAACAATCCTATCAACGCAATAATCGCTACCACAACGATTACCACTCCTATTCCTATCCAAAGACTTTTCGTGTTGTTCTTCATATCCGTATTGTTTATATTTCGGTTTTCATTTTTTTACATTCCCAGTGCCTGTTTCAGGTACAGCCTGTCCATCTTTATCTCTATTTCGGCATCAATTATCTCACTTCTTGCCGAAAGCCAAGACGTCTGCGCTGCCATAAGGTCGCTCGACCCTATCACGCCTGCCTTGAACGACTCGTTCGCCATTCTAAGTGTCTCTTCTGCGTATGCTCCGTTAGACTCTGCCTCTGCCAGCTTGCGTTCGGCCACCTGCAGTTCGAAGTTCAGCTTGTTCACCTGCAGCGTTATCCTCTCTTCCGCTTCCGCTATCTGGTAGCCTATCTCTCTCCTTTTGTGCTTCGCAGCCTTTACCGCATAGCAAGCACCGGCATCAACCAACGGTATATTAGCTGCCACACCTACCGAGAACATTCCGTCCCAAGTTTTCTGGTATCCGTTGAACATATTGGGGTTGCTCACTCCGTATGAGCCTGTTACCACAATATTGGGCTGCAACTGTGAGGCTGCCACCCTCACACCTTCCCGTGCCAGGCTGTCTCCTATGCGGAGCATCCTCAACTCTCGCCTGCGGCTTAGCACTGCCTGCATATCTATAGAGTCTCCTGACCACATCTGTTGTCCTCCATCCGTTGTCTGCCCACTGTCCACATCTATGTCCACCACATCAATATCCCTGTCAAGCGGCAATCCACATAGCTGACAGAGGACCATCTTCGAAAGCGTCAGTCCTGTCGTGGCCTTGGTAAGGTTCATCTTGGCTTCGTTAAGTTTCACCCTTACCTTAGCCACATCACCCTGCGTAGCCACCTCCACCTCTGCCATCGCTGTCACATCGTCACTCAATTGACTCAGCAGGTTGTAGTACTCCTGAGCCAGCTTCTGCTTGTGTTTCACCGACACCACTCGCCAATAGGCCTCATCCACTTGCTGCTGCAGTTTCTCCTTCTCCGAATCCATCTCTATTCCCGCCAGTTCTCGTGTCAGTTTGGCTGCCTTATAGGCCGCTATCAGTTTTCCTCCCAGATAGATCGGCTGGCTCAGCGTAACAGATCCTGCATATATTTGACGTAGGTCGAATTCCATCGCACTAGTTATTTCGTGTCCCACGTCGTTCAGTTCAGACCCCATTCGACCTTCGTGCAACCTGTCTCTGAAATCCTGTTCCAGCGTGGCGTTCGAGACACCAGTGGCGTCATGCACATAGTCTATCACCGCATCAGCCACCATGTCCTGCGCACTGGTTCCCATGTTGTTAATCTTGTCTTTCTGCTCGTCGCTCAAAAGCGAGATGCTTTTTTCGTTCCACGTAAAGGCTCCGTTGGCTGACAACTTCGGGAAAAACTGGCTCAACGCCATCTTCCTCAAATCCTCTGCTCCGGCCTCCTTCTCTCCAGCCATCTTTAATGTGTTGCTGTTCTGCATTGCCATTGATCGGCACTCCTCCAGCGTCAACATTTGCTGTGCATAACAACTTGTTCCCATACATATCGTGGCGCCCACTATTGCCACTGTCTTGCAGATATTCTTCAAATTCATATATCTTTTTTTTCAAATATTGCCTAGAGCGCAATCATTATACCAACATGGCACGCTGTGACAAAATGTCACAGCGTGCCAATAAGTCTGCCATTGTGAAAAAAACTACCCACTACCTACTCCCCCCCCACCTGCTTCTTGAACGCATATACCGCTCCGAGGATGAAACGCTCGTTGTGAACCTTGCAGGCATCGTGCGCTGCCGTCGGTGCAGGGTCTCCGAGTGTGTTGCGGTAGGCGGCGAAGGTATGTTCTATCTCGAACCAGAACGACAAGCCGAAATTGGTTACATAGCCGATTCGCGGCTGAACACGGTACATCCAGTCAATATCGTAGCCTCGGCCGTAAACACCCGTGACCGTTTGCGATGCCAGATGTGTCTTGCTACCAGTGGTATTGTATGCTCCTCCAATGAATATGCCTGGCTGCCAGTGGCCCTTGGTTCGTCCGAAGTCGAACCAGATGGTGGCGAAATGGAAAGGCCGGTAGTCATATTTGCCCGTGAGCATGTCGTAGCGCTCATAGTAGCCGCCCAGCGTACACCCCTCATACAGGTTGTCCGACAGTATTGTCTGCGCCTTCAGGCTCCACTCCCTCCAGTTGTAGCGCATGAAAGCCGAAAACGAATGTGAGACATAGCGTGTATCGACCTTGTGCTTCCCGCCAGCGCTGTCCGTCACATAGTCCCTCGGCTTTATCACCAGCAGGTTGTATGCAACGCCTGCAAGCAGACGGTCGCTATGGTAGCGCAGCTGCAGGTTGAATTCAGGCACCAGCGAGTGCTTCAGATATGTGGTCGAGGCGCCATTGGCTCCCTGTGACTTGTTGTCCAGCTGAAAGGCTGCCACCGCCAGCGCTTCAAACCGGCCGTACCTCATCGTGTACCTCATCTGCGTGTATCGTGCGTATGGGTGAAACGGCGCTCCCATGTTCAGTGGCTGTGTGGCAGGCATTATCTCATGTACGGTCATGGGGTACCAGAACTGCCCCAGCAGCAACTCGTGGTGCCGCCACCGCATGTCGATGTAGGCATGACGGAGTCGGAAGAGGTTGATCGAGGCATCGCTTGCACCCGTATAGTCACCTTCGATATAACCCTTGATTTTCGCTCCCAGCACATCTGGGCCCTCAATTGTAAGCGCTAATCGAGCGGTGATGGCCAGCATATTGAGACTCGGCGTCGCATTCAGGTCATGCCCGTCAGCATCACGTTCCACAGGCTTCGGATAGAAGAGCATCATCTCCTCACGGCCTGAGACCACCTGGCGGGTATCGACAAAAAACTGCGGGTTCACCAACCCCGAGAATCCAAACCTCCACTTTTTGTTGGAGGTGCTGTCGGCCGGCTCAGCAAAAACGACACCAACACAAAGTGTTATAAATAAAAATACAACTGCTCTTTTCATAAATTCAACTCAACACCTTACTCATCCTTACTTTTTGTTACCGGCAAGAGCCAGAATAAGACCCAGCGCTACACCAAGCAACGCCGCAAAAAGCACTTGCAGGTTTGCAGGCAGGATGAATGTGATGGTGTGGGCGGGAAACCAAAACAGCGGTATCGTCTTCTTGAATACCAACCCCCACTGGACCTCCCAGTTGATGGCCTTCAGACATTCGGCCATCTTCATCGGTTTCAACAACCCCCTCACCGTTCCACCGTTTTTCAAGATGTGTATGTCGGTACATTTGTGGAAGGTCATCATGACCGGGGCGAAGATGGTGTTCATCAGCACGCTGACGCAGAAAGCGACACCCAGCTTGCCCCATGAGAAAGACGACTCAGCGAATATGGCCGCCAGTGAGCCCTTCTCGCAACCTGCGAGGATTTCCATAAACCTCGGAGTGCCAGTCTTGAATATAATCATCGCCATGGCGATGCAGATACCGAGGAAACCCCACACCATCATCCTCGGCAGCACACCGAAGCCTTTCTCATAATAAAGTCCTTTGCGGATGCGCAGAGCCAGCATCTCGCCGAAGGTGGCGAGGATGGCGAACTTGAAGAATGCCATGACGAAAGGCAGACGTTCGGTGGCGGTATTGAATGCGTCGTAAAATCCAGTGGCTGGGATAAAGAAAGGCACCAGCACCACGGCGACGCACAGGATGACAATCAAATCGGATTTTTTCATATTCTAATATTGAATGATAGAACGAAACTGACGGCTAGCAACTCGCCAACCAAACAAAAATAACGCCAAACGGCACGGTTTTAGTATCTGCACCACACTCTCGATTCTCTGGTATTACCACGTCTTCATTGACATTTTAGCCATATACCAATCACTGGAGCCAAAAAAATCTTTTTTCCCAATGGTTCTAAATCCTTGCGGTGTACCCGTTCACACGTATGAGACCTTCGGTGCGCCCACGATGGAAGATGCGGCCCATGATGTCGTAAACGAGGGCATAAGCGTTTTCAGCACCTTCGATGATAATCTCACTGCCGCAAGAATATATCTTCACCTCTTCGGCAGTGATGTCGTCGATGCCTTCAATACCCGAAACCGACCGCCCATATCGGTAGCTTGTGTCCAATGGCTGTTTCAATATTGTCTGACAGAATGTACCCATTCGCGATATTTGCAATCTGCGTATAATCCTTATTTCCCCCACCCACCTCGAGTATATATTTGCCGTCCACCATAAAATCGCCATTGGATTTGCGGTATTCCACTATGTGGTTTGCGCTCAACTGATTGACGACGAAAGTCTCGCGTGCCGTTCCCGCCTGTATTGGCGTAGTGGACCATGCGTGAAGCAGATTGGTATTCTCGATGTAAATCTTGTCGGGTTTCTGCATACGCTTCACACTCTTCAAGTCCGAATACAGAAGATGTATTAGCTTGGCTTTGTCAAGATGTCCCAGATATGCCACCACCGTATCGCGTTTAATGCCGCTGATTACTGATAACTTGCTTATGTCCACCTGAAAAGGTACGCTCCCTGCGATTGTGGTAAGTAGGGCTTTGAGTTTGCGCGTGTTGCCTAGGTCCACCTTGCAGATGCGTGGCAGTTCGTCGTCGATTATACGGTTGACCACCTGCTGGATTGTCAAATAGTAATCCGTTTCGTTGTCCAGATAGTATGGATAATAGCCATACTTAAGGTACTCGTGGAATAGAGCCACTGCCCTGCCAGCCTTGTTCATCTCTCCTATAAGCGCCGCAGGCTCTTCGAGCACCTGTTCCAATGTGTAAATTGGCATTTCTATACCCTTGTAGAAATGCAGGAATTCCCGGAAACTCAAACCCTGTATGTCGTGATTGACACATCGCCTCGACAGGTCCGCATCACCACCCACAAGACTTAGCAGGCTGCTTCCGCTCAATACCACACGCATCGAAGGATAAAAATCATAAATTTCTTTTATCTCGCTGCTCCAATTCTCATATTTGTGCACCTCGTCGAGAAACAGATGTTCTCCACCCGAAAGATAGAATTGTTCGGCAAGCTCGAGCAAACTATGCGTGCTGAAGTAGTTGTCGTCGCACGAAACGTACAAGACACTTCTGTCAAGCGGTTTGTAGTGAAGTTTTATGTATTGTAGCATCATGGTTGTTTTCCCTACGCCTTTGGCACCTCTTATCGACATCATCCTAGCTTCCCAGTTAATCGAATTCGCCCACTGACGGATAATCTTTGTAGATGTCAAATCCAACAATCGGTCGTGTTTCCTAAAAAGAGTTTCCATAATTGAATAGTATTGATTTACTATGATGTGTGGTAAAATATATTAGATTGCCCTATAGAAAGGGCGATTTTGATTAAATTTTGCCCTTTATGGTGGGCAAAATTAGCAACTATTTGTGACATAGACAAATTTCTCGCAAAAAAATTTTCAACCTGCTGTCCCCAGCCAACAGCGGTGCTCAAGGTCGTGACCTGCGGTCAGGCTCGGAAATCCAGCACAACGGGGCGTGGTATAGTCATGGTATGGTCATGGTAAAGTCATGGTAAAGTCGTGGTATAGTCATGGTAAAGTCATGAGAAACATAAATTGTAGCGAATTTAAGTTTTTTTAGGAAGGCTCGTGACTAATTTAACATTTCGTCGGGTCATTACATCTACGGGGGGGGGGGGAGAGGTATGCAGCAGGATCTACCTTTAGCCAACAAAAAAGCCTCGCTTCTCAAGACGAGGCTTTCCCATGATTTGGCAACCCACCCCAAAAAAGCGGCGCGTTGTTTGAGCCGCCTTTATTCTCTTGTTTTCGTTTGATGCCGGGGGCAGCCTGTTGCATCTGGGGAAAGTTCCACAAAATTGTGGTCCACAAAGTTGTGTACTTTTGCAAAAATGTTGTATCTTTGCATCTGAACAACCAATGATTTTAAGGTTATGAAAAAGTCGTTTATATATGGAGTAGCTGTTGAAGGTGAGAATTTTACCGACCGTGTATCCGAGACCAAGCGGTTGAAGCAGGATTTCGAAAACGGACAGAATGTGGTGCTTATCTCACCTCGTCGTATGGGGAAGACCTCTCTTGTGAGGCGAGTCATTTCCCAGGTCGATACCAACAAGGTCGTTGTCGTATATCTAGACATCTACGATTGCCGTACCGAATATGACTTCTACAACAAGCTGGTGTCTGCCACGCTCAATCAGACTGCAAGCAAGGTCGAACAAGTGCTCCGCAATGTCAAAGACTTCCTCACGCGCTTGGCTCCAAGAGTCTCGTTCGGTTTCGACCCCGCCAACGAGATGTCCGTCTCGTTGGGCATCACCCCGAAGGAATATTCACCCGAAGAACTTCTGCAGTTGCCGGAGAGGCTGGCAACAAGGATTGGCAAGCATATTGTGGTTTGCATTGATGAATTCCAGCAGATAGGGGCTTTTGACAATTCGTTGGAGGTCCAGAAACGCGTACGTGGAGTCTGGCAGTTGCAACAGAACGTCTCTTATTGTCTGTTCGGCAGCAAGAAACAGATGCTCACCGACCTGTTTCAGAACAAGCGTATGCCGTTCTATCAGTTCGGCGACATCCGCCACCTCCAGCCCATCCCCACCTCCGACTGGATTCCCTTTATACGGCATAAGTTCGAGGAGAACAGTCAGACCATCACCGAT
>JAEEGL011016345.1_pt1 | contig 10214 bp, 8 predicted proteins | sample 9134231 | NCBI WGS metagenome assembly JAEEGL01 (sample SAMN16246548, study PRJNA631951) | gut metagenome | biome: gut microbiome; feature: rumen; material: fiber-attached | host: Bos | place: Iran: Karaj | collected 2018-10 | reverse complement strand
TTGACGCGGCGGCCGATGGTGCAGGTCTCGCCGATGACGACGCCGGTGCCGTGGTCGATGAAGAAGCCGGGGCCGATCTGGGCGGCGGGATGGATGTCGATGCCGGTGAGGGAGTGCGCGTGCTCGCTCATGACGCGGGGGATGAGGGGCACGCCGAGTCGCACGAGGATGTGGGCGACGCGGTGGACGGCCACGGCGTAGACGCCCGGATAGCTCAGCGCGACCTCCAGGGTGGAATGGGCGGCGGGGTCGCCCTCGTAGGCGGCCTGGATGTCCTCGGCGAAGACGTCGCGGGCGGCGGCGAGCTCGTCGAAGAAGGCGGCGACGGTCCGGCGCGCGAAGGCGGCGCAGTCGCCGGCGTGGCGGCAGGGGGTGTTCGCGCAGGTGTAGGCCATGGTGCGCTCGATCATGTCGCGGAGCGCCTCGGCGGCGAGGGCGATGCGCTCGCGCAGCGTCTCCTCGAGGCGTTCGGCGGGGACGGGCTCGCGGTTGTGGCAGCCGGGGAAGAGAAGGTCGACGAGCCGCTCGAGCGTCTCGACGACGGCCTTGCGGCCCGGCATGGCGCGGCCGCCGGGCCGGGCCAGTTGTCCGGCGGGGTCGGCGGAGCCGGCGGAAAAGCGCCGGACGAGCCCGGGGAGGGCCTCGTCGAGCCAGCGGTCGTCGGTGGGGAGGGCGCTCATGACCGCCCTCCCGCTTTCTTCGGCTCGGTGGAGCGGGGCGTGGAGAGGGCGCGCCGGACGTACTCGTCGACGGAGAGGGCGTCGCCGCCGGGTTCGGCGGCGATCTCCTGGACGCGCTTGAGCGCGGTTTCCTGGGGCTGGCCGAGCGCGGTGAGGGCGAGGACGGCGTCGCGCATCGCGGCGTTGGCCTTGCCGGTGCCGGCCTTCTGGGCGGCGGACATCGCCTCGAGGGGGTCGATCTTGTCGGCGAGCTCCATGGCGATGCGCTCGGCGGTCTTCTTGCCGATGCCGGGGAGCTTGGCGAGGCGTTTGGCGTCGCGGTTGGCGATGGCCAGGCGCAGCTCGTGCGGCGGGAGGCCGCCGAGGGCGGCGCAGGCGGTCTTGACGCCGATGCCGTTGACGTCGAGCAACAGGCGGAAGAGCGCGCGCTCGTCGTCCGTGGCGAATCCGAAGAGCCAATGGGCGTCCTCGCGCAGGTAATCGTGGACGAGGAGCTGGGCGGTGTTGCCGACGGGCGGGAGCACGTCGTAGGTGCTGAGGGGGACGAGGACCTCGTAGCCGACGCCGCCCACGTCGAGGACGACGTGGTCGAGGGCTTTTTCGACGAGGGTTCCGCGGAGGAATGCGATCATGGCGGGGGAGGGGGCGGCGCCGCGGTTCGGGACGGCGCGGAATGGGGCGCTAGCGGCAGGCGGCGAAGGCGTGGTCGAGGTCTGCGATGATGTCGGCGGCGTCCTCGATGCCGCAGGAGAGGCGCACGAGGCCGACGGGGATGCCGGCGGCCTCCAGCTGTTCGTCGGAGAGCTGGCGGTGGGTGTGGGAGGCGGGGTGCAGGACGCACGAGCGCGCGTCGGCCACGTGCGTCTCGATCGCGACGAAGCGCAGCGCGTCCATGAACGGGATGGCCGTGGCGCGGCCGCCGCGCAGCCCGAAGGCGATGACGCCGGAGGAGCCGGCGGGCATGTACTTTTGGGCGAGCGCGTGGTACTTGTCGCCGGGCAGGCCGGGGAAGTGGACCCATTCGACCTCGGGGCGCGTCGCGAGGTATTCCGCCACGGCCTGCGCGTTGGCGCAGTGCTTGGGCATGCGCACGTGGAGCGACTCGAGGCCGAGGTTGAGGAGGTAGGAGTTCATCGGGGCGGGGATGGAGCCGAAGTCGCGCATGAGCTGCGCCACGCACTTCGTGATGTACGCCTTCTTGCCGAAGCGCTCGGCGTAGACGATGCCGTGGTAGGACTCGTCCGGCGTGCAGAGGCCGGGGAACTTCTCCGCGTGGGCGAGCCAGTCGAAGGCGCCGCTGTCGACGATGGCGCCGCCGACCTGCGACCCGTGGCCGTCCATGTACTTGGTGGTGGAGTGCGTGACGATGTCGGCGCCCCATTCGAAGGGGCGGCAGTTGACCGGCGTCGGGAACGTGTTGTCGACGATCAGCGGGACGCCGTGGCGGTGCGCCGCCGCGGCCCAGCGCTCGATGTCGAGGACGACGAGGGCGGGGTTGGCGAGCGTCTCGCCGAAGACGCACTTCGTGTTGGGGCGGAACGCGGCGTCGATCTCGGCGTCGGAGGCGTCGGGGTCGACGAAGGTGAAGTCGATGCCCATCCGCCTCATCGTCACCGCGAAGAGGTTGAACGTGCCGCCGTAGATGGAGGCGGAGGAGACGACGTGGTCGCCGGCCTGCGCGAGGTTGAAGACGGAGAAGAAGCTCGCGGCCTGCCCGGAGGAGGTGAGGAGCGCGGCGGCTCCGCCTTCGAGCGCGCGGATCTTCTCGGCGACGGCGTCGTTGGTCGGGTTCTGGAGGCGGGTGTAGAAGTAGCCCTCGGCCTTGAGGTCGAAGAGGTCGCCCATGGCGTCGCTGGAGGCGTACTTGAACGTGGTGGACTGGATGATCGGGAGCTGGCGCGGGCCGCCGTTCTCGGGCTGCCAGCCGGCTTGGACACAACGGGTGGAAAGGGAGGTGCTCATGGATGGAAAAGAAAATGCGAAACGGGGGAGGAAAACGGGGGAAATGGGGAACGGGCCGTCTGCTACCGGAACGCGGCCTCGTTCCAGCGCAGTTCGTTGCGGAAGGAGCGGAGGGAGGTGTCCTTGTCGATGAGGACGGTCTCGATGCCCATGGCGTCGCCCCAGTCGAGGATTTGCTCGGGGGTGAGGTCGAGGGAGAAGGCGGTGTGGTGTGCGCCTCCGGCGTAGATCCAGGCCTCGGCGGCGGTCGGCAGGTCCGGAAGCGGCTTCCAGAGGGCGGATGCGACGGGGAGCCTGGGCATGGGCTCGTCTTGGGGAAGGCACTCGACGGCGTTCACGATGAGGCGGAAGCGGTGGCCGAGATCGACGAGCGAGCAGGCGGTGCCGGGGCCCGGCTTGCAGGTGAAGACGAGGCGGGCGGGGTCCTCGCGCTCCCCCATGGTGAGGGGACAGACCTTGATCGCGGGTTTTTCGCGCGCGATGGAGGGGCAGACCTCGAGCATGTGGGCCTGGAGGATGGCCTCATGGCCGGGGACGAGGTGGTAGGTGTAGTCCTCCATGAACGAGGAGCCCTTCGGGGCGGCGATGCCGGCGGCCATCGCCTTGAGGATGCGGACCATGGCGGCGGTCTTCCAGTCGCCCTCGGCGCCGAAGCCGTAGCCGTCGGCCATGAGGCGCTGGATCGCGAGGCCGGGCAACTGCCGGAGGCCGCCGAGCGTCTGGAAGTTCGTCACGACGGCCTGGTAGTCGTGGCCGTCGAGGAAGGCGCGGATGCCGAGCTCGATGCGGGCCTGCTCGGCGACATGGCGGCGGAACTGCGCGGGGTCGCGACCCTCCAGGACGACGTCGTAGTCGGCGTAGTAGCGCTCCGTGAGCGCCTCGACGTCGGCCTGGGGGACGGCGCCGACGTACGCCACGAGGTCGGAGACGTCGTAGGCGTCGATCGACCAGCCGAACCGGAGCTCGGCCTCGACCTTGTCGCCTTCGGTGACGGCCACGTCGCGCATGTTGTCGCCGAAGCGCACGACGCGCAGATGCTCGCTCGCGCCGACGCCGACGGCGGTGCGCATCCAGCCGGCGATGCGATCCTGGACGCGCGGGTCGCCCCAGTGGCCGGCGACGACCTTGCGGCGCGCGCCCATGCGGGTCATCATGTGGCCGAACTCGCGGTCGCCGTGGGCGGACTGGTTCGTGTTCATGAAGTCCATGTCGATCGTGCCGAAAGGAATGGCCTCGTTGAACTGCGTGTGGAGGTGCAACAGGGGCTTGCGGTTGCGCTGCAGGCCGTGGATCCACATCTTGGCGGGGGAAAAGGTGTGCATCCAGAGGAGGATGCCGGCGCAGGACGGATCCTCGTTGGCGGCGCGGAACGTGGCCTCGATGGAGGTCGAGTCGATGAGCGTGGGCTTCCAGACGACGGGGAAGGGCAGGCGTCCGGAGGCGTTGAGGCCCTCGACGATGGCGCGGGAATGGTCCGCGACGGTGCGGAGGCACTCGTCTCCGTACAGGTCCTGGGACCCGGTGGCGAACCAGAAGGAAAGGGAGGGGGGTGTTTGCATGGCGGGGAAAAGCATAGCAAGGGAGACGCCGCGCGTCAACGGATGGGGCCTGCCGCCGGAGATTGGGAATCTCTGTGGAATGGAAGAGCTCTGGCGCATTCCGAGACCTCATGGTAGAATGTGCCGCGTTGCCTGAAGCCCAGAACCCTGCCCTCATGAACGCACACAACTCTTTTCGCAAGACGCTGGCGCGGATGGTGGAGATCGGCGCGGCGGAGGATCTCCTCAGCCGTGGCTACGATTTCCTGATCACCGGCGTCATCCTCGTCAACCTCGTCGCCGTCGTGCTGGACACCTTCCAGGGCCTCCATGCGGCGCACGGGCGCCTGCTGGGCTGGATCGAGACCGTGACCGCCGCATGCTTCCTGGCGGACTACCTCCTCCGGCTCGTCGCCGCGAAGTACACCCATCCCCGCGGCAGCGAGGCGAGGTCGCTCGCCGCGTACGTCTTCTCCTTCGGCGGTTTCGTCGATCTGCTGAGCTTCCTGCCCAACTACCTGCCGGTCTTCTTCCCGTCCGGCGCCGTCGCGTTCCGGCTCTTCCGGGTCATCCGGATCTTCCGTCTCTTCCGCATCACCGCCTACTACGACTCCCTCAACGCCATCGCCGAGGTCATCGGGAGCAAGCGGCAGCAGCTGCTCTCCTCCGTATTCATCCTCATGGTGCTCATCCTGGCCTCCAGCCTCTGCATGTACAGTGTCGAGGGCGACGTGCCGGGCTCCGGGTTCACGAACGCCTTCTCCGGCATTTGGTGGGCCGTCTCCACCCTGCTCACGGTGGGCTACGGGGACATCGTCCCGACGACCATCCTCGGCAAGGCGCTGGGGGCGGTGATCACGTTTTTGGGCGTGGGCATGGTCGCCATCCCCACCGGCATCATCAGCGCGGGCTTCGTCGAGCAGTACGCGCGCATCCAAGCCAGGCTCGACCGGGCCCGGGAGCAGGACATCCTTTTCATCAAGTTCCGGCTGGACGAGAAGGACGACTGGGCGGGGCGCGACATCGTCTCCCTGCGGCTTCCCCACGACGTGATCCTCACCGCGGTCCACCGCGGCCACGAGGTGCTCGTCCCGACCGGAAGCCTCGTGCTCCAGCCCGGCGACACCATCGTGCTGGGCGCCGAGCCGGTCCGCGACCACACGAAGATCGACCTGAAGGAGATCGTGCTGCTGGAGAAGAACCCGTGGAACGGGCGGCTGATCCGCGACCTCGACCTTTCGCGCCAGACGATCATCGTCATGGTGAAGCGAGGGAACCGCACGCTCATTCCCAAGGGCTCCACGCGCCTCCAGGCAGGCGACACGCTGCTGATGCACACCAAGGAGACGTTCGCGGGAGAGTCCGCCTTGCCGCCTCATTAAAACGGCTTGCGCGGCGCGGGGAAAATATGAGATGCTATGAGGAACCCACGAAAGCCTGCCATGAAGAAAACATCCGTTCTGCTCGTCCTGTCCGCCCTGATGTCGTTCGTTCCGTTCCGTGCCGCCGCCGAGCGCGCCGATGCCGGAACCGTGGAGGTGGGGCTCAACCTGATGTACGACACGGACACGGTGGCGGGGGCGGACTGGACGCTCGGCGCGTTGCTGGGGTATTTCTGGACGGACGGCTGGATGGTGAGCGGCGAGTTCCGGCTCGAGGACAACGACTACACGACGCTCTACAGCGCGGTGGCGGGCGTGGAGAAGTCGTTCGAGGTCGGTTCGGCCGACACGATCACGCCCTTCATCCCCTATGTCGGCGCCGGCGTGGGGTTCGCCTCGGCGTCGTTCGAGAATCGGGGCAAAAAGGAGGAGGCGGAGGACCGGGACGGCACGGCGATGATCCTTGAGTTCAAGGGCGGCCTGAAGGTGATGCTCACCGGCGACCTGGCGCTCGACGTCGGGGTGTACTGCGACCTTGCGACGGACGACGTGTACTTCGACAAGGACGGTCCGAGCAAGACCGACGTCAGCATCCGGATGGGGTTGCGGACGTTCCTGTTCTAAGGGGCGCTAGACGCCCGTCTTGGGGGGCTGCCAGGGGCATTTGTCGAAGGCCCAGGGCTCGATTTTCGCGGTGGCCGGGAGGGAGACCTTGGCGAGGGAGGCGCATTGGGCGAAGGCCTGCTTGCCGACGGATTTCACCTTGTCGGGCAGGAAGACGGTCGTGAGTTTCTTGCAGCCGTAGAACGTGCGGGTGGCGACGGAGGTGAGACCCTCGGGGAGAAGCGCCTCCTGGAGCTCGACGCAGTGGGCGAAGGCCTCGTCGCCGATGGAGGAGACCGATTCGGGGAAGGAGACAGCGCGGAGGCGGGAGCGGCATTTGAAGGCGGAGGGGGCGATGCGTTCGAGGCCGTCGGGCAATGCCACGGACCGGTGGCCCTGGCCGATGCAGAAGTAGAGGACCTTGCCGTCGCGGGAGAGGAGGAGGCCGTCGGCGACCTGGAACGACTCGTTGCCGTCGGCGATGTCGATGGCGTCGAGGGCGGTGCAGTCGCAGAGGTTGGTCTCGCGGAATTCGGCGAGGGAGGCGGGGAGGGACAGCCGGCGGAGGCGCGCGCAGCGCTCGAAGGCGCCGCGGGCGACGGAGCGGAGGCCTTCGGGGAGGCGGCATTTGCCCTTGTAGCCCTCCGGGCAGCGGACGAGGGTGCGTCCGTCGGCGGAGTAGAGGAGGCCGTCCGCGGAGCGGAAGGCGGGGTTGCCGGACTCCACGGAGAACTCGGTGAAGCGGGTGCAGCCGTCGAAGGCGTAGGCGCCGATCTCGGTGACGGAGGCGGGGATGCGGAGGCTGGCGAGGGCGGTGCAACCGGCGAAGGCGCGGCTGCCGATGGAGACGAGCGTGGGGGGGAGGACAACCTGCTTGAGGCCGGTGCAGCGGAAGAAGGCTCCGGAGGGGAGGTGGGTGAGGCCTTCGGGAAGGGCGACGCGGGCGAGGTTCGTGCAATCGAGGAAGACGCGCTCGCCGAGGGTCGAGAGCCCCGTGGGGAGGTCGAGCTCGGTGAGGCGGGGGCAGCCGGCGAAGGCGTCGTCGCCGATGGACTCGAGCCCCTCGTCGAAACGCAGGCGCGCGAGGGCGTTGCAGCGGTGGAAGGCGAGCGCCCCGATGCGGCGGAGCGTGGAGGGGAACGTGACGCGGGAGAGCTTGGTGCAGACGGCGCAGGCGCTGTCCTCGATCTCCACGACGCCCTCGGAGAAGACGATCTCGGTGAGCTCGGTGCACCAGTAGAAGGAGGTGCTGCCGACGACGCGGACGGAGCCGGGGACGACGATCCCGGTGATGGCGGAGGTGGAGAAGGCGCCTTTGCCGAGGCCGGTGACGGGGTGGCCGTCGAGCTCTTCGGGGATGGCGACCTTTCCGCGGAGGATCGGGCTGGCGCCGACGACGGTGGCTTCGCCGGTCTTGGGGTTCAGGGTGTACTCGTAGACGCCGGATTCGTCGATGATTTTTGTGGGCATGGCGGGTTTCCTTCGTTGCGAAGTGTAGCAGATCGGGGCCCGTCAGTCCAGAAAATCTATGAGCGCGGCCTCGATGTCGGGGAGGGTTTCGGCGAAGGGACGGCGGATTGTGGCGCCGGCGGCGCGGGCGTGGCCGCCGCCGTTGGGCCAGCGGGCGCAGAAGGCCGCGGCGTCGTGGGCGTCGTCGGACGTGCGCAGGGAGAGGCAGGTCGAGGCCCCGGTGGAGGAGGGGTAGACGAAGGCGGCGATCGAGACGCCGCGCACGAAGCGGGGGATGTCGACGAAGTTGGCGCTGTCGGCGGTGGTGGCGCCTTCGGCGGCGTAGTCCTCGGGGGCGAGGTGCGCGATGGCGAGGCGGCCGCCGCAGAGGAGGCGGAGGTTGGCCATGAGGCGCTGCTGGAGGCGGAAGCGGCGCAGGGAGACGAGGTTGTAGGACTCGTCGGCGATGAGCTGGGCGCGGACGGCGCCTTTCTCCAGGAGCTCGGCGGCGCAGCGCAAGGTGGAGGGGCGGGTACAGGGGTAGGAGAAGCGGTTGGTGTCGGTGGCGATGCCGGTCCAGAGCGCCTCGGCGATGGGGTGCGTCAGGGTCCAGCCCGCGATGCGCGAGAGGTCGTAGACGAGCTCGCTCGTCGAGCTGTGGTCCGGGACGGCGTAGACGGCCTCCGTGGGGTAGGGGGCCGTGGGCCAGTGGTGGTCGATGATGGCGAGCGGGAGTTTCTCGCAGTACGGGCGGAGCCGCGCGTGGATGCGCTGCGGCGCGGCGCAGTCGACGAGGCAGAGCAGGTCGCCGTCGAGGGGGACGTAGCGTTCGGCCGGGAGGATGGAGTCGGCGCCTTCCAGAAAAAGCAGGGATTCGGGGAGGGGCTCGATGCCGACGGCGAGCGCGTCGCGGCCGGCGCCGCGGAGGAAGCCGACGAGGGCGAGGGCGGAGCCGAGGGCGTCGCCGTCGGGCTTGACGTGGCCGGTGACGACGACGCGGCGCGCGGCGAGGAGTGCGTCGCTGACACGGCGTTGGGCAGACTCGTCAGGCATGTTGGGCCTTCTGCAAGATCTTGGTGGTGGAGCGGCCCTCGACCATGTCGGCGAGGACGACGCGACCGCCGTGGGCCTCGACAATGTCGCGGCCGCTGACGTAGTGCGCCCAGTCCTTGCCCTTGACGAGGACGTCGGGGAGGACTTTCGCGATGAGGTCCTTGGGCTCGTCCTCGTCGAAGACGACGACATAATCAACGCTGCGGAGCGCGGCGAGGACGATGGCGCGGTCCTCTTGGCCGACGACGGGGCGGGAGGGCCCCTTGGCGCGGCGGACGGAGGCATCGGAGTTGAGGCCGACGCACAGGGCGTCGCCCTGCGCGCGGGCGAAGGCGAGGTACGTGACGTGTCCGCGGTGGAGGATGTCGAAGCAGCCGTTGGTGAAGACGAGGGTTTTGCCCTCGGCGTGGAGGCGGTCGCGCTCGGCGCGCATCTCGTCGGCGGAGAGGATCATGGGGTGTGACATGGAGCACCAGATAGTACAGTATCGAACCCCGGCAACAACCAGCCGGCGCAACCTCCGTTGCACCGTCCGTTCCCGGCGGGGCTTCCGTGTGGACAAGGCGCATTGTAGCGCCCCCCCGTTCGTCTGACAAGTCGGCTTTCGGCGTTTCAAAGATTCCACATCGGGCGGTCGCCGTCACGGCGACCGCCCGATGTGGAATCTCTGGTGGGCAACGCAACCCCTTGCTTTCGTCCACTCAAGCGGTTACAATGGCCGGCGAGAAAACCGTTCGACATGCAGAGACTCCCCGCCTCCATCCGTCCCCGACTTCTTCTGGCCGCGCTGGTCGCGGCAGGAGCGGGCGCATCGCCCGCACCAGCCCGTGCGGACGCCCCCGTCGCCGGCCTCGTCCGTCTCGCCGTCCCTCCCGGCGCCTCGTGGGACGTCGCCTCCCCCTTCCTCCCGCCCGACTCTGCCCCGTCCGTCGACGCCCTTTTCCCCAGCGGACTTCCCGCCGCCACCGACCCCTCCTCCGCCGTCCGGGTCCGCCGGTGGGATCCCGCCACCCAGCGCTTCGAGTCGCTCTGGTTCGTCGACGACGCCTGGAGGGACGCCGACGGCCTTTCGCCCGTCTCCCCCCCGTCTTCCACCGACCCCTTCCGCCTCGTCAACGCCACCCCCTCGCCCGTCCTTCTCGCCTTCGCCGGCGCCCTTCCGACCTCTGCCGTCACGCGGGCGCTCGCCCCAGGGGCCCATCTCCTCGCCCTCCCGCACCCCTTCCTCACGGACGCCCCGCCCGATTCCCTCCCTCTTTCCGAAGACGACCTCTTCGCCGTCTGGAACCCCGCCCTCTCCGAGTACCGGCTGCTGGGCGACGGCGACACCGGTGCATGGCCCCTCGCCGCCGGCACCGCCTTCTGGTACGTCAACCGCCGGACCAACGCCGTCGAATGGATCGTCGCCCCTCCCGCCGTCCTTCCGGCGCCTTCCGCGCCGATCGTCTCCCTCTCCCCGCTCCCCGACGGCGCCACCGCCCGGCTGTCCGTCGGCCCCATGATTGGGGACGCGCCCGCCGACGTGGTCGTCCTCGACGATCCCGCCC
>JAEEGL017445524.1_pt1 | contig 10215 bp, 11 predicted proteins | sample 9134231 | NCBI WGS metagenome assembly JAEEGL01 (sample SAMN16246548, study PRJNA631951) | gut metagenome | biome: gut microbiome; feature: rumen; material: fiber-attached | host: Bos | place: Iran: Karaj | collected 2018-10 | reverse complement strand
TGAAGGGCGTTGCGGGGCGAATCTTAAAGCGGCTTAGGGCAAGGGCGCCCGCCGCCGGAATCAGTATTCCAATCAAAACGCAAAAGGCCTTGAATCCTTCGGTGGCCTCCTGCCTAAAAAGCGCGCGGCTTATCGGCGCCGACAAAAAGTACGCGGCGACCGCGCAGGCTGCCGGTATCAAAAGAGAGATTACGGCTTGAAGGCTTTCGGCGGCATGGGATGCGCTTATTTGCACAAGGTCGCCGGCCTTGATCGCGAGGCCGCTTTTGTTCAAGGCCTTGAAGGGGCTTCCCCGCCGCGCGCAGCCTTCCTTGCAAGTAAGGCAGGCGCCTGTCACGATGGGGCAGACCTCGGCTTCTTTTCCGTCTTCCGACACGGATATCACTTCGGCGCTTTGCGTCATAATTCCTCTTTTGGCTCCTTTAAGTTCAAAAGCCGCTCTTCGCAAACGGCTTTTCCGGCTTTGTTTCCAAGCTCGGAATATGTGTCGCGCAAATTGTAGAGCGCGTCGTAGTAGTAGGGGTTGATTGAGACCGCGCGCTCAAAGGCTTCGGCCGCGTTCTCGTATTCCTCTTGGTTGAAGAAAATGACGCCCAGCGTGTTCCACAAGCGCGCGTTGACCGGGTTTAGGTCCAATCCTTCTTGGCAAAGTTCCACGGCCTCCAAAAATTCCTTGCGGTCCAAGCAGACTATCGCAATCTGCTCTATGGTCTCTTCGTCGTCGGGTTTCATTTCTAGCGCGGTCAAAAGCGCTCGCTTGGCTCCGCGCGTGTCGCCCTGCTTTTGGTAGGTTATGGCCAAGTTGAACCAAAGCAAGTGGTTTTCGCGCTCTATCGTTATGGCTCTTTTGTAGCATGCGATGGCCTCGGCGAAATTTCCGCGGGACGTCAATTCTATGGCTTGGTTGTTCAAAAAATCTGCCGATTCAAGCATATTTCCTCCCTTTTGCCGAGGCAAAGTCAGCGCTGGATTTTGGCGAACATGTCCAAAATCATTTGCCGCGCGCCGGAGCCATTATCTTGCAAAAGCGAAGTTAATTCAAGCGCCTTTTGGCTTGCCGTTTGGTTTCCAAAGTCAAAGGCCTTTTTAATGGAACCGGAGCTTTCCAAAAGGGCGATCGCTTCTTCCACCGCCGGGCTTTGGATTCCTTCTTTTGCGGTGCGCTGGAACAAGGCGGCGATTGTCTTTTTGTCCTGCGGCCTTTCTTGGACGTGCAGCAAGATTGGAAGCGATTTTTTTCCTTCTATGATGTCGTCGCCGCGCTTTTTGCCGGGATTTCCGCTGGTGAGGTTTTGTACGTCGTCAAGAACTTGGAAGCCCATTCCGATACCCGCGGCGACAAGGCCGGCCTTTTGCAGCAATTCCTTGTCCTGCCGCGCGGCCAAAAAGCCAAGGCGCGCCGCCATGCAAGAAAGGGTTCCTGTCTTTAGCTGGACCATTTGCTGGTATTCTTGGACGCTGGGAAAGAATTCCGGGTCGCGGTGCCACGCTATGTCCATCGCTTGGCCCAAGTGCAGGCGGCGCAGCTCCATTTGGTAAAGCTCGTGGCAGGCGATTTTTTGCGCGTCCGGCATTTGAAGGGAGTTCACGCAGGAGGCGGCCTTAAAGTAAAGCCAAGCGCCCGCGTTCAGCGCCGTGTCCAAGCCGTAAGAAATGTAGGCGCAAGGCTTTCCGCGCCGCTCGTCGGCCCTGTCCTCTATGTCGTCGTGGATCAAGCTCGCCGTGTGGACAAATTCCAAGAGGGGGGCCAGCCTGTAGGCGTTTTGAATGTCGCCGGGCTCTTGGCTCGCCATCTTGGCGCACAAGACCATGAAGACCGGCCGCCAGCGCTTTCCGCCTTGCTTGACCAATTCCCTCGTGGGAACGAGGAGGCCGTCCAAACCCTTTTGCGAAAGAACTTCCGCGGTTCCAAAGGTTTCCAAAAGCCAGCCGTCGGAAATTTTTTCGGGAAGTTCCGCCTTGAGGACTTCGTCTATTTTATCTTTTATCTCTTGAATTGTTTCGCCCATAGCTCCATTATACAACAAAAATCGATTATGTCAAAAGCCGCCCAGAACTTCTGCATTATGGAAAGTCAACAAAAAACGCGGCTCCCAGTCACGGTCGGCATCGCGAAACCGCTAGCTAGCGTCGCTCCTCGCTGTCTGCGCCTTGAAACTATTAACGCCGCCGCTAAAGCGGCGGGCGCAGACAGAGAGTTTTCGCAATGCCGCCCGTTCCTTCGCGCCGCTTTTTTCACATTTTATTATCGTTTGAAATGCGGAAGCCCGCGTTTTGTCTTGCTTGCAATACGGTTGATACGGCGGCTTCTTTGTGTTACTATATGAGAAGATTGTTGTTTTATTTGCATATCAGCTTTAGGAGAAGGATTATGAAAAAGATTGTGTTAGTTTTGATGGCCATGCTTTGCGTGTCTTCAGTTTTTGCCAAAAAGCCAAAGGTAAAGAGAGTTGACGCCGACACCGTGATTGATTTGGACGGATATTGGAACGACACAGACATAAGAATGGTGTGCGAGTCTTTGGTAAAAGACTGCGTGCAGTCGCCCCGCGTCGCCAAATTTGAAAAGACGACGGGCCACATGCCCTGCGTCGTGATCGGAAAAATCAAGAACGACTCCAGCGAGCGCATCGACACTTCGATTGTCGCAAAAAGAATGCAGACCGCCATCATAAACAGCGGCGTCTTGGAATTTGTCGCCGACGCCAACGAGCGCGTGGAGCTTCGCGAAGAAAAGAACGACCAAGCCGAGCACGTTGAGTACGGAACCGCGAAAGAAATTGACGCTGAGAAGGCCGCCGACTTTTTGATGACCGGCTCCGTCAAGACTCAAGTTCAGTCCGCGGACAAGTACACAGTGCGCTCTTATTTTGTTTACGTAACCCTCACCGACATTCAATCAAACAAAATCATTTGGCAGGGCGAAAACTCGGAAATTAAGAAATACATAAAGAACCAAAAAGTCAAGCTTTGATAAAAATGCGAAGGCGCCTTTTTTCTCTCGCAATATTTGTCCTCTTTCTCGTTCCTGTTTTTTTCTCCTCTTGCGCCACGACTTCTGAGTTGGAGAAGGAGGAAAGAGCGGGGGAAGCGGCTTCCGCCCAAAGCAAAAGCGGACAGCCTAACAAAAAAAAGCGCGTGAGCCGCGTTAAGTTTGACGACGCGGCCTACAACCAAGCCGTGAAGGACGCGGATTTTGACACCGCCTTTGGAATGATTGAGTCCTTGGGCCCTAAAGCGAACATCGCCAAGATGCTTGACGAGTCCCTGATTCTTTTTAGGGGCGGCTATTACAAGGAGGCCGACGAAAAATTCGACCGAACGACAAAGGCTCTTGACGACGCTTTCGCGAAGTCCATTGTCCAAGGCGTTGCCACAAGCGTCCTTAACGAAAACTTAAAGGAATACAGCGGAACTCTTTACGAGTTTTTGCTTGTCGACGTTTTCGCGGCCTTGAACGCCTATCAAATGGGAAACGTGGAGCTGGCCAATTCCTTGCTGGTCCGCGTTTACGACAAGCAAAAAAAATATGTGGCCGACTATGGCGAGCTGGTCATCCACGAAGACGACAAGGCTTCCTCCGCTTCCGACTCGAACGACAAGGCGGAAATGGAAAGCTCCCTTTCTGTGATCGGCGTCAATTTTCACACGCCCAGCGACATGCCGCCCAAGTTGAGCCCCCGGCAAAAGGACGCATTGATTTACAAAACTTCGCCCACCGCCGACTATTTGCAAATTGTCATCGGCGCCCAGAACGGAAGCTATGTGGACGACTTTACAGTCAGGGAATTGAAGTCGCTTGTTCCGCAAATCGAAACCGACAGCGCCGACTTGCCTTACGCCAAGGGCCGCATAGAAGTTTTGGCGCTTGCGGGAACGATAGCCCAGCGCCGGCAGCACACCGATTGGTTTGCCTTTGACTTGCTCGACATTGGCGAAATGATTTCTTCATCCGCAGGCTATCCCGACGCCTTGAAGTTCAAGTACGTTTGGCCGGAGCTTCCTCCGCAAAAAGACGTCGTCAAGGTTGTGGGCGTCACAGTCCAAGGGGAAGGCGAGAGCGTTTCTAAGCAGGCGCTCTTGCTGGAAGACTTTGACTTGGCCGCCAAAAACGACGTGGCGCTAAAGGCTCACAAGGCCGCTTGGCGCAGCGTTTGGAGGTCCACGGCCAAAAAATCTGCGGGAATCGCAGGCATCGTGGCGGCGGTTCGGGCCGACCATAGCAAGGCCTCGTTCGCCACAAACGGCTTGCTTTCCATGGTGGCCATAGTCGCGGGAGCGCAAGGCCTCAAGGCGATAGACAAGTCCGAGACCGCGGACATAAGGCAGTCGCAAGCCCTTCCCAGCAAGGCTTACGCCGCGGGCTTCACCCTTGATCCGGGAACTTACACCGTAACCGTAGAATATTCTAATGGAAAAAAGGACGTCATAGAAAATGTAAAGGTCGTTTCAAAGCGGCCGGTCCTTGTGGAGTCTATATGCGCAAAGTGAGCCTTTTTGTTTTTTTTGCAATCGCGTTTTTTCTTGCGCTGAACCCAAGCCTTGCCCATTCAGCCAAGAAAGACAAAAAGGGCAAGAACGAACAAAATTCCGTCCGGCCGCCGGACTGGGTTTTTGGAAAGTCCGCCGCCTATCCGGAAAGCCGCTTTATGACGGCGACCGGCTCCGCCCAGTTTGAAAAGTCGGCCGATTCCGACGCGCTCACAAATTTCGCCTCGGTGTTCGGGCAGGTCGTCTCTTCGACGGCCGGAGCCAACCGCAAGATGCGTCAGGACACGGACGACAGCGTCTCTAAGGAAAGCGAGTTCGCGCAAAGCGTCCAAGTCCGGGTTGACGAAAGCGAATTGATTGGCGTTGAAATAAAAGAGCGCTTTTTTGACGGAAAGAAATATTATTCTTTGGCCGTCATGGACAAGGCGGAGGCCGCCAAACTTTACAAGGCCGCCGTCGACGCCAACAACAGGGACATCGCGCGCTTGGAGGCCTATTCCAAGGACGACCAATTTTCGATGGAGCGCTGCTCGAACCTTTTTATCGCCCAAGGCAAGGCCGAGCAAAACAAAAGATACATCGACAGGATGTTCGTCATCGATTCCGACGAGGCCAAGGCGATGAAAACAAAGTCGCCGCAAGAGCTGCGCGCGCAAAGAATCGAGGTTGCCCGGCAAATTCCAATTTATGTCCATGTTTCCGGCGACACGGGCTCTTTTGTGGAAAAAGAGCTTTCCGAAATGCTCACTTCCTTTGGCTTTAGGTTTTCCAAGGATTCCGCCGAACGCTACAGGCTTGAGGCCGTTTTTTCCATGGAACAAAAGCTTTCAAAGGACAAGGAATCCCACCAAACATTCTTCTCTTTGTCATGCGCCTTGCGCGATTCAGCCCTTTCCGCCTCATTGTGGTCGGATTCCTACAAGGGCCGGGCCTCGTCCTTCAGCCAGGACGATTCTTTGGACCGCGCCAAGACCGCGATAGAAAAAAAGACCCAAGGCGACCTCGCCGCTTCGTTCGAAAATTTTTTGCGCGGCTCAAGGTAAAAATAAACTTTCGGCAAAAAATGCCGAAAATTATTTTATGAGCCAAAACAGTTACGAAAAGCCGGATTATTGGTCAAAAAAAGCCTTTTCTGAAGGATATCCGGCCCGTTCCGTCTACAAGCTGGCGGAAATCGACGAAAAATTTTCGTTCATAAAAAAGAATTCTACTGTCTTGGACTTGGGAAGCGCTCCCGGAAGCTGGACCACCTTCCTTTTGCGAAAGCTTGAAGGGAGCGGCAAGGTCGTATCCTGCGACTTGAACCCGCTTTCAAATTCCGTCCACGGAGACAACCTTGTGTTCTTTCAGGGCGACCTGAACTCAAAGGAAATTCGCGAAAAAATAAAGGAGCAGGGGCCCTACGACTTGGTCGTATGCGACGCCGCTCCCCTGACAACCGGCAACCGCCTTGTGGATTCCGCCCGCTCGGAAGGCCCTGTGGAAATGGCGATTTGGTACGCCCAAAGCATGCTCAAGCAGGGCGGAAAATTCGCCGTGAAAATTTTCCAAAGCGGCTCTCAGGGAGAGCTTTTGAAAAAAATGCGCGAAGTGTTTGAAAGCGCCAAAGGCTTCAAGCCGGAAGCCTGCAGGAAAGAGAGTTTTGAGACTTACTTAATCGGCTTGAACAAAAAATGAACTTGAAAAAAAAATGGAATCGAGGTATAATGTGCTAAAGGGAAAAATCGTCGTGTTTTTTAGAAAGGTGTTTTTTCAGCTCGCTCTCACTTTTTGCGTAGGCGCGTTTGTCGCCGGCGCCGCCGTTTTTATCATTAAAAGCGTTCCCAAAAACGGCCGGGGCGGCTACGAAACTCCGATAATGCCCCAGTATAACGAAGAATTTTCCAATCTTGAGGACGAGCGCAACGCCGAGCTTTTGGCCCAAGCGGAGGCCGCCGAATCAGCGGAAGCTTCCGAGGAAAGCCTCAAGCCCCTCACTTATTGGACCTACCGAATCCGCCCCGGCGACATGATCGGCCTCATCGCCGAAAAATACGACATAAGCCAAGACACCTTGATAAGCGTCAACAACATTCGCGCCAGCCGCTTGATCCAGCCCGGCCAATACATAAAGATTCCTTCCGAAGAAGGCATTTTGTACACCGTAAAAAAGGACGGCGAGACTCCCACGACAATTTCCCAAAAATACGAAGTTGACGCGGTCAAGTGCGCCTTTGTGAACAAAATGGGAGTGGACGAGGCGCTCAAGGCCGGCTCTTCAATCTTTGTGCCCGGCGCCGAGATGGACAGCATCACTTTGAGCGAAATTAACGGCGACCTCTTCCGAAAGCCGCTCCACACTTGGTACCGCTTGACCTCTTACTTTGGCTGGAGGCCCAGCCCTTTCACCGGCCGCAGAAGCTGGCACGGCGGCCTTGACATGGCCTGTCCGTCCGGAACAAGAATTTACGCCGCGATGCCGGGCCGCGTGGCCGAAACCGGCTACAACAACACTTACGGAAACTACGTCATCATAAACCATCTTAACGGCTACAAAACCCTTTACGGCCACATGTCTGTCATCATAAGCTCAAAGGGCCAGTGGGTGGACACAAACAGCGTCATAGGCCGCGTGGGAAGCACGGGCGCCAGCACAGGCCCCCACTTGCACTTTACGGTCTTCAAGCGCGGAAAGATGGTCAATCCGCTCAACCTTTTGGGCTAAAGGGCCGCGCCCTTTTTGGGCGGCTTTGAATTTATCTTCTTTACAAAAAAGTCCATGTTGCTGCGGATGAACAGCGCGCAGTAGGCCGTTATCAGCGCCGCAAGCTCTATGTAGGTGTAGACCGTTATAAAATGGTTGGACCCGGGCTTGGCCAAAACGCTGAAGGTGATGAACAAAAGGACCATCGCGATTCCGCCCACAATCCACTTGGAAAATGAAATCGGATTTTTTTCTACGCCGCTTTTTGTCGTGATTTTGTTCATTACGGCCAAAATCGCGGCGTCGTCCAAGGCGGCCATCTTGCAGGAGTCCGGGGCGGAAGAGCGTTCGGCGCTTCGCAAAAGGCGAACTTGGCTCCTGCATCTTTTGCAAGCCAGCAAGTGGAGGGTGATTCCAAGGGGAATGCGCTCCCCCTTGTCCAAGCTTAGGTATTCTTCCATAACTTCGTTACAATTCTTCATGTTCCACCAATCCTTTTGCGAGTATTTTTTCCCGGAGCAGCTTTTTAGCCCTGAATATGTGGGATTTGACCGTGTTTTCGGCCAGCGAGGTGATTTCGCTGATTTCTGAATAGGAGTTGTCGTAAAAAAAGTAAAGGTCAAGGACGATTTTGTACTTGTCCGGCAGCTCTTTCAGCGATTCGCGCACGGCTTCCATCGTAAGCTGGCGCAGCTCCTTTTCTTCCGGAGTGAGTCCGTTGTCCGGCAGGAGGCTTTCGTCGGCGATGGAAACGTATTCGGCGCGGCGGTTGACGGCGTTGATGGCGGTGTTGTAGGCCATCCGCGTGAGCCATGTTGAAAACAAGGATTCCCCCCTAAAGGAATCCAGCTTTGTGAAGGCTTTTAGAAAAACGTCCTGGGCAAAGTCTTCGGTGTCGGCGGAGTTTTTAAAGAAACTCATTCCCAAGGCTTCGACGCGCTTTTTGTAGAGGGACATCAATTCGGCGAACGCCGAAGTGTTGCCCGACAAAACTTCGCGCACAAGCTTGGAGTCTCTTTTGTATGCCGCCTCGCGTTCTTTGTCCGAGGTACGCTGCTTGCTCATTTTTTGTCGTGAAAGTCTGGGTTGATTTTATAAAAAATCAAAAGGCAAACGCCAACCGCGAGCGGAAGCAGGCCGCCCATCAAGGCGTAGGAAAATCCGTCGATTAGCGCGAAAAGCGCGCTCAGCGTTATTCCCACGCCCACAAGCAAAAGGCCCGCCAAAAGCGAGAATGTCTTTAGGTCAAACTCGGGCGCCTTGTAGGAGCCGGTGCGGATTCTTAGCTTTGTTTCGTGGTGGGTCCACAAAAGGTAAAAGAACAGGATCACGCCGCCAATCGCGATTCCCACGATTGGAATTACGGCTATCACAACTTGCGCTGACTGCGATGTAATTTCGGAATTCATATTGCATCTCCTTCTTGCAATTTAAGACACTTGCGGCGCCTTTTTGTTGCGCGCGCTTCTAGTCCAAAAAAATGTAGTCGTCAAAGTAAATCGCGCTTATCTTTCCCAGCGAAAGCTGGCTGTTGAAGCGCTCCAAAAGCTGTTTTTTAACTTCCTTTTCGCCGATCGAAAGAAGCGCGTTCTTTGACCGCGACGAAAAGAATTCCAAAAAATAGGCGGCGAACATTTTTTTCTTGGAAACCAGCTCCTCGTAAAAGGCGGAGTCGGCCGACTCGTATGAAAGCCAAGGAGTCACTAGCAGGACGGCGCCGGGCTCCTTTGTTCCTTCGTTGGGAAGCAGGCGCGCCCGCAAGGTTACAACCTCCTTGAACTGCGTCTGCTCCAGGCCGGCGCCCTTTATTTGCGCGGCGCTCTGGGGGTCGCTTTTTCTGTAGGCCACTCCCGGCCTTTTTCCCGCGGCAAAGGCGGCTATCGTTCCCAAAAGTATGACGGCCGCCAGCGCGACCGCAAAAATGGGGAGCGCCTTGTCAAAGGCCGCTTTGAATCTTTTGTTCATTCTTCTATATTACCAAAATCGCCGCCTTTGGGCAAGTTGCCGAACTCGGCGGCGATAACGTCCTTTAGCCGCGCCAAGCCCGCGCCGCTTTTGGCGCTGATTTCCAAGGCGCTGTCAAATTCTTCCTTTAGGGCCGACAAAAGCAGGGCGGCCCGCGCCTTGTCCTCAAAGTTTTCCAGCGCGTCGATTTTGTTCAAGGCCACGAATCTTTTCTTTTCGTCCGCGCCGATTTCCTTTAGGACTTCCTTCACGGTTTGGGCCTGCTTTACGGCGTCCGGGTCGGAGGCGTCGATTACAATCAAAAGCGCGTCGCTGAGCGCGGCTTCCTCCAGCGTGGACTTGAAGGCGTCTATAAGTTGGTGGGGCAGGTTGGAGATGAAGCCGACCGTGTCGGTCAAAAGAATTTCGCTTCCCGCGATTTTTATGCGGCGCGTGAGCGGGTCCAGCGTGGCGAAAAGCTTGTTCTCAACAAGCGCGTCGCTTCCCGTAAGCGCGTTCAAAAGCGAGGACTTTCCGGCGTTGGTGTAGCCGCAGAGCGCGATTGAGGGCAGGGGAATCTTTTGCCGCCTTTTTCTTTGCGTGGCGCGGTTTTGCCGGACTTTCACAAGTTCTTCTTTTAGCTGCTGGATTTTTTGCCGGGTTTGACGGCGGTCCAGCTCAAGCTGCTTTTCGCCCGCGCCCTTTGAGCCGTAGTTTCCGCCCCTTTGCCGCGCCAAGTCGCCGTACATGTGCGCCAATCTTGGAAGGGAATACTCAAGGCGGGCAAGCTCCACCTGCAAGACGGCCTCCCTTGTGCGCGCGCGGCTTGCGAAAATTCTTATTATAACTTCCTGCCTGTCAAAGACCGGAATGTCGGCCAGCTTTTCCCAGTTGCGCTGCTTGGTCGGGTCCAGCTCCCAGTCCATTATTATGCAGTCGGCCTCGGCGATTTTTGCGGCTTCGCATATTTCCTTGGCCTTTCCGCTTCCCATTCCGTAGGCCGGCTGGATGTCCATGCGGCTCAAAAGCGTCTGACCCGCTTCCTCCATGCCCAAAGTCCAAACCAAGCCCTGCAATTCGGCCAGGCCCCCGGGATT
>JAEEGL016993240.1_pt1 | contig 10215 bp, 26 predicted proteins | sample 9134231 | NCBI WGS metagenome assembly JAEEGL01 (sample SAMN16246548, study PRJNA631951) | gut metagenome | biome: gut microbiome; feature: rumen; material: fiber-attached | host: Bos | place: Iran: Karaj | collected 2018-10 | reverse complement strand
AGTATGTGTGTGTTTATTAGTTATACCTTTTGTTAGTTGTTTTCTTTCACTTCGTCAGCAAAAAAGTTTGAATGTTTTTCGTGCCATTCAACATCTTCCTTTGTAATGGAGTAGTCCATCATTCCGTTTCCACTCGCAAGGGATGCATCACTCCAATAGTTGAAATAGAGAATATCTTTGCACTTATGAAAGTAGAAAGCGGCTATGACATATTGCTGTCCATCGTTGATGATGATGTCTTTTGATGTAATGTCATACTTGACGTCAGTAAGTGCTTGATGGGTGATGGGGCGTAACTTTGCCATAAGATGTTGTTTGTTTGATTACGATATTCTTATTACCAATATCGTGCCAAACTGATATTTTATTTTAAGAAATTTCTTAAAAAAAGTAGTGCGCAGGTTGGAGACTATACTTCAGCGATTGGTTTACTGCTTGGACACGGAGATAGTCGCATCAAAAAAATATGTCAGACGATTGTGTGTCTGACATATCTTATAGCAAATACTATGCCGTAATCTGTTCTACCTTGCAAATTTCTTCGGGGAAGGCATCAATTATCAACCCATCTTCAAAGGTAATCTTCCACGCAGGGAGAGTTTCAATGTCCCAACCATCTTCAACACTCTCACGCCTTAATACCTTGAACGGCATTCCATTGAGTTCTCTATATTGTTCGTATGGGGAGTTGAAGGTGTCGGTGAATCCCTCCGTCTCGTACATATCAAAGCAATCCTCAATGTACTCTTCCCACCTATCCTCACCACGCATTCTATCAAATGCGTCCTGCGTCCACTTCTCGTTAAATTCTTTGTTAGTCATATAATCATAACATTACATCGGCATAGCCGTTCTCGGTTTCAAAATGAAGATTATCACGTTCCGCTTGTGATTCAATCGTGTTGGCAAGTTGGCGAAGGAAGTCGGGAGTGAAGTCCGCCTTACAAGCGATGTGAATGGTGTTCCATTCATTTCTTGGAATCTCGTTCTTCACATAATTCCAAGCATCGTTAATGAGTTCGGACAACTCGTCCTCATAGTAGTTTTCAGCATAGATGTTATACGCCACGCCATTTCTCCAAATGTCGCAAGAATAGCAACCATCCTCTTCGTAGATTTTCAACTCGCAACCAATAGTCGCCAAATCCGCATTGGCAATAGCGAGGAGATTCTTCCAATCGTTTACTCTATTCATCGTGTGTTGTTTTGATTATAGTAAGAGCAATATTCGTGCCAAGACTACCCTTTAGTCAATATTTTACTTAATATAATGCAAATGACATCGTAGTATTCGCAATCTATCGTAAACCTCCAACCTTTTTCCTTATTTGTTGTCTTAAGGCGGAAAACGTTGCCCCTCTCATAGGTAATGGTGCTTGTGCTATATTTGGTATCAATGATAACCCCCATCTTGTCCTCCGAAATCGTTGCAGGAATGTCAAGATTATTGTTGAGGTAATTAGCCACTTCGGGGATAATATCGTTTTGTATCCACCTCTGTCGTTCCTCCGCTTTCTTTGCAAGTTGGAAATAGGAATAGATGCCCCACGCAAAGAAGGCAAGCATAAAGACACCAAAAAGAATAATAGGTAAAGGTAACATAGTGTGCGTTGTTTGTGGGTTGTTAGATTTTTGCCGTTATGTCAGCATAGACACTCTTATCTCGTTCGTTGAGGTTTTTCCACCATTCATTGAACTTCTTCGTTCCCTCTTTGTATGGCAAACCCGTCTTGGGGTTAATGGGACGTTCTTTTAATGTTGTCATAGTGTAAATTACTTTAAGTTAATCACAATATCCGCTACGGACAACCTTGTTTCCGACAAATATTCGGTAGGCGAATCCGAAACTATCTTTTGCCCAAGCGATTGCCTCGCTGATGCTTTTACACTTCTTGGGTGTGAGACAATAGCCGTTTCGTGTGTTCACCACGCAGGTGCATTCAATTCCTTTTGCCATAATATCTTATTGTTTGGTTACATTATAGTATATAACAAAATCCGTACCACGATTAGTTCTCGTCAAAAAATTCTTCGTAGATTTCCACCTTTTCGGTGTTGGTGCGTGAGTTCCACCAATTATCGGTGATGGTAAGATAGTCCTGCACATCGGTAGTTGCCCAAATGCCACTCGCTTGGATTCTGTCTGCGACACCGCAGTGTCTCCACCAATCCTCAATGTTATGATTGTACTTGTCCTTTGCTTTCCTGCGTTGATTTTCTTTTATAGCCATAATATCAGTCTTTGTTGATGTCCTTTGCCCAATAGGTGATAACGCCCCAACTATCTTGATGCATTTCCCTAACATCATCGGGGAGTTCGTCAATCTGCTTAATGGTGTAGTCCCATCCGACACACCTCTGCATATACTTGATGATGTCGTCCCAAGTCTTGAAATAGAGGAAAGTCCCCTTTTTGAAAAAACTGCAAGTTACTTCGTACATAGTCCCTTTAGATTTATTGGTTTACGATATTATATTAGCAAAATCCATACCAAACCTTTCGGAATGGTATGGATAAATTAATTATTCAATATTTTCTTCGCACCATCGTTTTGTTTTGTTAAGGTATATTATATCAATCAATCCCTTACCTGCGTATCGGTGTCCAACATCACTTAAACAAATGAGTTTTGATGCTATGCCCTTTGTTCCAAATGCGTATAATTTTCCACCTCTTGCATCATCAATAACAAAACTATCTTCTTTATTTGAATTGACAATGGAAATTAAGGCATCAATAGACTGCACACATTCTTCTTTGTTACTGCCAATATTCAACCAAAAATAACTTTCGTCAAATTGGTTATCACTCTTGGTAACGAGATAGTACCCATCATTGTCTTGGTAAATCCAAGTCCAATATAGTGCGATGGTTTTAATCTGCTTTGGGGCATCCTCCACCTTATTGATGTTGAGTTGTGCCTTTGCGGTGAAACTTGTTGCTACGGCAAGGATGATAGCCGTGATGATTAATACGATAAATTTCTTCATAATTGATTGTTTGTTAATTGTTTATGATATTTTACTTAAAGTTATTGTTGAGGTTTAGAATACAATATTCTTATTACAAAGTCCGTGCCATACCAACGGCTTTAGTCATTTATTGTGATTGTAGTCCCATCAAGTGCAGTCCAAGACGTTCCGTCATCACTAAATCCTTCCTCAACGACATCATTGAAAGTGTCGTCATAAGGATAATCTCCGTGCTTTCCACTATTGGCGATGTCAAACGCCCTGCTACGCAGTTCAACGAGTTTATCCATTGTTTCTATCGTTTGAAATTTTTGATGTCAAGGTAAAGGGTGTCTCTGCCATCATAGATGGCGTTGTTTTCTACCACTTGGTGTCCAATTATCTCCGTTGTTTTCCATTGGGGATTGCAAATAATCACTACTGCATCGTCCTTGACGTTTGCGAGTATTTCTTTGAGTTCACGTGCAAACATCTTACTTTAGTTTTTGGTTAATGATTTGAAACTCTCTGCAAGGCAATCGCAAATTGCCCCAATCTCCTCAACGGAGAGTTTTTCTGCGTAGATTTCATCACCCTCTTCGGTAGTGACGACAACCTTGTCTCCCTCAATTGCGATGGCAACTACCTTTCTCCTTTCGGTACAATAGTCCTCAACGTCAAGATAGGAATTGTCCACAGGGACTTCAATAGCAGGACTCCACTTCCAATCCTCTTCGGTTGTGCAAACCCCATCTTTGGTGTTGGCGTTAACCGCCCTGCAAATGAGTTCGGTTTCAAACTTGATGAAACCAATGAGTTCATCTTTGACTTTCTTGATTCTCTCTTGTGCGAAACTCATAATACTATTGACTTATGTTCGGTTAGAGTAATAGCAAATATCTTGCCAAACTACAAGGTTTTGAAAGGAATGTTTGATTCTTTGCACCACTCCTCAACAATGTTGACTACCTCAAAACAAAAGTCAGCATTAACGTAAAGAGTGAACTGCACCTCTTCTCCGTTGCGACTACCATCAAGGAAAGTGGGCAAGTCGCTTATGGCGTAACAATGAATGTCGCCATCAAATTCAAGTCCTTCATCGTCTTCACGAATGGCTTGTGCCTCCATCAAGTCGGCAACAATGTTCTCTGCCCTATCAATGGTGGGATAGGTGAGTGAATATGTTTCCCTAAATTTTAACTTACGGGAATTGATGTCAAAATCGTAACGTGATATTTGGTACATAATCAGTTGTTGTGATAGTAGATTATAAACAAGTCAGCGAGTTGAGGATACGGCATAAAGTATATTCCGTGGATGCACTTGAGAGCATCAAGGATGAAATACAATTCATCAGCATTCCCATAATACAACCAATCAAAAATCTCACTCTCAAAGAAGTCGTGAAGTGTTCCATCTTCGTCTGCCTCCTTTGCCCTTGTAAGGACATCATCGTTGACGTAAAGGTGGAGAACGTACACGAAACGTTCCGCTATGCCACGATTGTTATCAAGTTTGGCGGTAAGGGCGTTCATCAACTTCTCGTTGGCGTAGTCGGCTTTAATGTCTTTCATCTTTCTCGGTTGTTATTGTTATACCTCTTATATAGCAAAACCCGTACCAAACTATCTTGGCACGGGGTTAAGTATTAACATTTTTTTTAAGAATAATAATATAAAATAACAATATCAATCAGTTCCAAGTCATTGGGCGTTCCGATATGGCTGACTAAGCCGTACATCGTCATAAGGTTTTTCAATTAAAGGCGTACTGCGGAACTCCGCTCCTTCGGGTTATGCCATTGTGGTTGCGACCCACCTTTATCTTTACCCCTGCACTTGCATCATCGTCCCTTGTGCAGTATGCCTTATTTCCCTATCGTCCTTTGTTCCCAACAAAAGATGGGATGCGACAACCTTTGTAAACCTTTTCATCCTTTACCCTATTACGTTGCCTTTGTGCTTGGGGTTTCTATCGTTGGAATTATTATGCGAGGTAGTTCTCTTCAAGGAGAGTTTGAAACTCGTTCTCACTCATTTCCTCAATCTCATCGGGCGTTACTCCGCTAACACTACCAAGCCACTCGTTTGTGTCTTCGTCAAAGAAGTCAGTTCCCTCTTCATCGCAGACACCCGTCCGCTTGTCAAGTCCTGCGTTGAAAAAGTAGCGAAGTCCGTAGCCACCTCTCGTTGTGTCAAAGTCAATCTTTTTCATTTTGTCTTATTTTTTATTAGTCCACACGATAAACAAACCCTACAAGTTGGTGCATTCCATCGTAAAGGGCGTATTCGTAGTCACCTCTCTCATCGTCAAAAACCTCTGCGAGAGCATCTGCTACACGATTTTCGTCAAAGTCTTCCTCGTTGGAATCGTAGATTTCCGCCTCCAATCCATCTGTCCAAGATGTGTTCTCAAACATTCGGCTATCTCTATTGACGGCATACACACCAAAGTCGGTTGCCCAATCAGTTTCGTTTTTGAGTTTGATAATCTTTTTTGTCATAGTTGTGTGTGTTTATCTTTACTCTTGCAAAGTTCGTGCCAAAATGGTGGGGACGCAGATGCGTTCCCTATATTTCTTCGGCTACCTCCGTGATTGTCCAATCGTAGTGCCACGAATCTTCAATGCCAACCCTTGCCCAATCAGTTTCTTGTTGTGTGATGGCGTCAAGTTCATCAATGGTGTATCCACTATTGAGAGCATCTTCAATCTCTGCATTGGATTCTTCCTGCAGTTTCTTGCGGAGTTTTTCTTTGTCCTTTGAGATTATGATGGGGAATACCTCGCCATCTTCGTTGGTGCAAACTAATGCGTACATCGTCTTATGCGTTTATTGTTGCTACCATTGGCTCAAGTCCAAGTTCCGTGAGGAGTTTGTTGAACATCTCATCAGCCACGTCCTCGCCAATCTTGTAAGCCACCTCAATTGCGTGTTGGCTCAATGGGCAACCATCTTCATTGTCTTTGGATTTCAGCGGGATGAATGCCTCTACCACTCCGTCACGAATCACCTTCGTTGTGGTAATCAAGTCGTCTTCTACGACAACCTCAATGGTAGTGTTCTTGTATTCTTTGGTGAATGTTACGTCCATAACTATTTTATTATTTGTGAGTTAGACATCTTTACTTGAAGTGGGACTTTAATAGTCCTCGTCTTCCGCTCCGTAGTAGTAAATGATGTCCTCAATGAAGTCCTCTTGGGGTTTGCGAAGGAGATTCCTCAGCCAACTTGCGAGTTCACTAAGAGTCCATCCCTTGATACGAAGGGTGATGGCGATGGCTATGTCAAGCACGATGTCAAGCACGACATAGATGAGGAGGATAATGGTAAGTGTATTCATATCTTTCTTATGTTTATTGGTTATACTATTAGGCTAACAACAATCGTACCAAACTTCTATTACTTACTATAAAACTTGATGATAGTTGCTATGGTGAGGATACTTTTGGCGTTAAAATCCCAATCCATATATACGGGATTACGTTCATATACTTGTCCGTAATACGCATAGTTTCTAACATCATATCGTATTATAATGACTACATCGCCATTGACAAACACTAATTTTTTCTCACCATCGTCCACTCGCAAAGTTCCCGCCCATTCTTTTCTTATGGAATCCATATAGGCAAAGGCTTCTCGCACCTTTCCACTGCGAATTTCATTCCATCGTTTCTCCTGCCTTTTTGAGACGATGCAGAAGATAATTGTGAGGACAACGATAATCGCAGCGACTATGTAAACTGCGATGACTAATTCTTGTGCTATGTTCATTTTATTATCTTTTATATTTTACTTTGTAAGTTAACAAATATCGTACCAAACCCTATATTCCATCGGAATATTTGTGGCTATTCCATCCTGCCACGAAGATAGGATAAGCGAGTTCTCTTGCCCAATCGCCTTCAATTCCGTGTTCAAGGCAATAATCATCAAACCACATATCTATCTCGCTATCGCTTGTGGACTCAATGTCAATGGTTTCGTCCATAGGGTAAGATGGATAAGAGTAACCACTATTTTCCCAAAGGGAAGGGTAATCGTCAGCATCAGCGACTTGTGTTCCATCAAAGTATTCCATAGCGGAATAGTTGTAGTTAACAAAGTCTTTCTCCATATTGGCAATCCCTTGCAGTTTCTCAACCCATTTCTCATAGGGAACGTTGTCAGCGATAAGGGTGTTGATGGCTTTGGAGAAGAAGACAACTTCATCGTAAACCTCTTCGTCGGTGGCTTTGTAGCCATACATCTTCGCCTCACCTGCGTTGGATATGAACATAGATGTAAAGTATCCACGCAGTCCGTGTCTCTTTGCGAATCGCTTTGCCCAACACCAAATGCCAATGCAATTCCTATCTTTCAGCAAGTGGACGTTGGTTGAGTCAATGACGTTTCCGTTCCAATTGTGAGAGAAGAGTCCGCTTGAACTTCCGTGTCCAAGCATCATCACGTCCTCGTTAGGGTTTTCCTCCAACGTCTTGTTAACCTCTGCCTTTGTGGGGTTGTAGAGAAGAATAATATTGTCAAGTCCCTTGTAGGTTTCCTTGAGGAACGTGGTGTCGGTTTGTGAGTCAATGTGAATTACTATCATAGTTTTGTCTCCTTTTTTCGTGTTATACTTCTATACAAGCAATTTCCGTGCCAAACATTACTGCTCGGCACGAAAAATTAACCAAAATTGAAAGAAATGATTGTATTTTCTATAGATACTCTCTCCAAGAGGGTGCTTTTTTGAGATTGATGGTAACTCCATCATTCCCATCGGTGTAGTCGGTAACAAAGTACACGTCACACTCGGAAAGGAATGGAATGAAAGTGCCACGTCTCTCTATTCGGTTGTTTCCATAGTAAAGAGTTGTAGTGTCGGACTCTTTAACAACCTCGTCATAGTGTCCACTCAAGTAAGTCATAGGCATTACTCCGTGAACGTCACGATGAACGTCAGCCACCTTACCCTTTACGTTGAAATCGTAGTAAGGAACATTGATGCGAACTTCCTTATTAGGGATTTTCTCGTTCAGCCACTTTGTGATGGAGTCAAGGGCAAAACCCGTTGCCCCAAAGCCGTGACGTTCGCCAAACTTGGTGGTTATTTCGCTTATGTCTTCCCTTTCCTTGTTCTCCACTTCTGCTTGATAGCAAAGGCAACACTTGGAACAATAGTCCTCGTTGCACTCGGTTGCTCGGCACATAGAGCAGGTTACAATCCTCTTCCCGCAAGATGGGCAGGTTTGTACCATAAGTTCGGCTTTGAGTTCCACTTCTTCGCCACAATGGGGGCAAACTTCGTATGTCTTGTTGTTCATAATCGGTTGGCTGTTGATTGTACTCTTATCCCTATTACCAATATCGTGCCAAACTACTCCTCTTCTTCGGCAATCTCGGCAATCCTCTCCTCGTTGTCAAGAAGCCAATCGTGGACATCTTCAACAATCTCAACACTAACGTCAGCAAGGTAGAACTCATCACTACCGCCCCAATAGCCACTCGCATCAAGGACTATATCTCCGTCTCGGAAGAAAATCCTATCAAGGGTGTAAGAATTATCCTCATCGGAATAATCCTTTTGTATGATGGGCGAATAACCCTCTTCCACGTCAACCGCATTAAGCCGTGAGATATTATACTTCTTAAGGAAATCGTATATCTCCTCAGTCAGTTCTGCCTTGATATTATCTATTCTACTCATAATAATAATGTGTTCTGATAGGTGGGAACGCAAATGCGTCCCCGTGGTTTTTCATCAATTGAATATTCCGTTGTCGGAGCGGTAGTGGAAGACAATTCCCTTATCGGTGAACTCTTTTTCAACCCTACTCTTTGCCCACTCTTCGGTGGCACAAACATAGACATCAGTCACCCTACTCCTACTCCTATCCACCTCTGCGATGTCAAGCCTATTATCATCGTCCTCAACATAGGCATCAGCGATGACGATTGAATAGACTGCGAATCCGTCCTTTTCACACTCTCCGTTTTCATCAGCCTCTTCGGAGTTGATATACTCTTCAAGGTGCTTGCGGTGTTCGTCTATCTCTCCAATGGGGACTCTTGTGTTCGGCTCGTCTTCAAAGGAATATCCCATATCCCCATAAATCCTTCCATCCTCCTCATTCCAATACTCCAAGTCGATGTATGCTATCCGTACTTTTTCCATAACGATATTTCTTACTACAATTACCTTGCCAATGTAGGTGATGGTGGGAAACCCCACCCCACATTACATATCCTTAACCTTATGCCTTTGGGCAAAGTCAGCGATGAGTTGAAACGCATCGTCAAGGACGGCTCTCCATTCCTCATTGATTGCGTTCTGCTCTCCGTTGAGGACTACACCATTGATGTCCCCATTGTTGACGAGGGCACTTTCAGCCTTTATTACCTCGGTTGAGAGAAGGGTTTTGAATTCTGCGTCAGTCATTGTATCTGTGTGTTTATATTATATTATACTGCGATGATTGGTTTTTCTTTCAATGGGGGAACGCATCTGCGTCCCCCACGTTTTTAGGAATTAGGCATTGGCGGTTGCTACCTCAACCTCTTCTGCCTTTTCAATGTTGTACATTTCGCCATTGACTGCGAGTCCAATGATGGAGTCAAACGCAAAGTCGCGTGGCTTGACTTGGTGGGTAGTAAGTCCTACCTCGCTCTGCCTTGCACTTGGGGAGGAGGAGACGAGGAACGACTTGATGGTTTCCTCTTGCTCATCGGTGGCGATTACGCCATCAATGAGATACACCACATTCGGCTCGGTGTTGTTGTCCACCTTGTAGAAACGTGCGTAGAGTTTTCCCTTGTGGGTGATAACCTTGTTGGGAATGAGCCATTCACCCCACTTCAAAGGCTCGGCTACGAATGTCTCGCCACTTCCCTCAATGCGATTGTTGACGGCATTCTCGTAGGAGTAGCCAAACTGCAAGGTTTGGATTGTCATCTTCTGCACGAGGTGTCCGTTGAAGGGGTTGTTGGTTTTCCGCATCTTCGGCTCGGTGAGAGAGTGAACACCTACGAATGTGCCGTTCTTGATGGTATTGAGGACTGCGAGGATGGAGTTGGAGTTGATTGTCTGCATATTTCTAACGATTTTGGTTAACACCCACCTTACTTACGAAAATCGTGCCAAACTTTCACTATTAGTGAAGAAAATTTGCGAAAAAGCCATTTCGCATTAAAGGCGGTTTTTAAGCCCGTAGGGGAATACAAAGGGTTAACTAATATGCGAGTCCATTGGTGGGTTTTCGTTGCGTTGTGGGGACGTTGT
>JAEEGL016978050.1_pt1 | contig 10215 bp, 9 predicted proteins | sample 9134231 | NCBI WGS metagenome assembly JAEEGL01 (sample SAMN16246548, study PRJNA631951) | gut metagenome | biome: gut microbiome; feature: rumen; material: fiber-attached | host: Bos | place: Iran: Karaj | collected 2018-10 | reverse complement strand
CCAACTAAAGTAAATGGTGGTAAATCAATTTTAATACTACGGGTATTATTATCATTACCAACAACAATGTCTAAAGTGAAATCTTCCATTGCCGGATATAATATTTCTTCAATAAAACGTGGCATACGATGTATTTCATCTATAAATAAAACATCACCAGGTTCTAAAGTTGATAATATTGCTGCTAAATCACCTGATTTTTCAATCGAAGGACCAGATGCTGTTTTAATATTACTACCTAATTCATTCGCAATAATAAAAGCTAAGGTTGTTTTACCTAATCCTGGTGGACCATATAATAATACATGATCTAATGGTTCATTTCTTAATTTAGCTGCTTTAATAAAAATATCAATATTTTCTTTAACTTCACTTTGTCCAACATAATCTTCTAATCTAGATGGTCTAATATTAACATCATTATCCATCGCTTTTTCTTCAACATCTAATAATTCAACATCCATATAACCCCCTATTTAACTAATAATTTTAATGCTTCTTTAACTTGATCTTCAATCTTTAATTCTTGATTAACTTGTGGAATAACACTTCTTATTTCTTTATCTTTATAACCTAGACCTTTCAATACTTCAATTAATTCATCTAAGTTATTAACATCATTAATTTCTTCAATAGTATTTAGTTTACCTTTTAAATCTAAAATCATTTGTTTTGCTAACTTATCACCTATTTTAGGGAACTTCTTTAAATAAAGAACATTCTCTCTATTGATAGCATCACTTATTCCTGAAATACTACCCATAGCAATTATTGGTAAAGCCATCTTTGGTCCTAAACCTTTAACATCAATTAATTTCAAAAATAATTCTTTTTCATCAATTGTTTTAAAACCATATAAACTCTGTTCATCTTCACGAATATATTGGTATATATAAACAGTATATTCATTATTTAATTGAAAAGCATATGGATTCGGTGTATATATTTTATAACCAATACCATTATTATCAACAGTAATATAAGTACTACCTACTTCGGTAATTATTCCTTTTATATAACTATACATACCATCACCACCTTCATTATACATAAATATGATTATGAAAAAAAGACATTTGTCTTTTTTTTATTTTTTTACACCTTTTGTACCATTACCCTTTTTATAATTACTTAGAATATTTGTATCAAAAGTATGCGTTTTATTAATACGATCTTTATAATCACGAATTGCTACCGTAATAACATCATCTAATAATTCATGATATTCTTTACCCGTTTTATCCCATAAATAGAAAGATAGACTACCTGGTATACTATTAATTTCATTAGCATAAACTTTATTGGTATCTTTATCAATTAAGAAATCGATACGTACAACACCAGATGAATTAAGTGAACGGAAAGCTTTGATAGCTATATCGCCAACTTTCTTTTTCAATTCATCACTGATTCGTGCTGGAATAATTCTTTTAGCAGAAGCCATACCTCGACTAGCATTACCTTTAGTTTTACTAGAACCTTTATATTTATCATCATAAGTTAAGAATTCTTTAGAACCACCAACTTCTTCAATAACACTCAATTTTTGTTTACGATAATTACCATAGACACTGATATTAACTTCAGTTAAATTCTTAACCATCTCTTCAACAAGGATTTTCGTATCATATTTAACGGCTTCACTAATAGCATCATTAAGTTCTTGATTATTATGAGCAATACCTATTCCTACACTACTACCAAGTCTTGCTGGTTTAACGATTAATGGAAAATCTAATTTATTACATTTATCGATTATCATCTCAGGATCTTCACGAAAATCAATATCAAAGAACCAAGTATAATTAACAACTGGTACTCCAGAATCTTTCCATATTTGTTTCATAAAGATTTTATCTTGACCAACTGTTGCTGCATAATGATCACTTTCAGCATAAGGAATACCTACAGTTTCTAAATATCCTTGTAAAGCACCATCTTCACCATATGTACCATGCATTACAGGGAATACAATATCTAAATCACAAAATTCTTTTTTGATTAATCCCCCAACATTTAATAAAACAAAACGATTTTCTTTACGATATAAAATAACTTTGGTTGCATATCTCTTTAATAAATCTGGATCACTATAGATATTGATATCTTTTAACATTTCTCCAGCATACCAATCACCATTTTTACTGATATATATTGGCATAACATCATATTTCATCGTATCAATATTTTCAATTGCTTGAATAGCTGAAATGACACTAACTTCATGTTCAACAGATACACCACCAAAAATAACACCTAATTTAATTTTCATTATTTCACCTCACTATAGATATCTGGTAAATCATTTTCAAATAAAGCATATAATTCTTTATCTTCTTCTTTTAAAGCTTTAACAATATTATAAGCATCTGTAACCCGATTAGTTACAAAAATATTATCTTCATTAAAACCTTCTTCGATTAAACCATTATAAATCTCTTTGGTTTTCTTTTCACCAACAAGAATAACATAATTGGTATATTTAGCCATCTTTTGACCAAATTTATAATTCTCTTCTTTTTCTTTTTTGCCTAATTCCACCATTCCTGGTGTAACTACTACTTTTAATCCGGGCATTTTATTTAATACTTCAAGAGCCGAACTTGCACCAACGGGATTGGAATTATAAGCATCATCTAACATATAGAAATTATCCATCTTTTTTAATTCTAAACGATGTGGTGTTGCTTGTAATCCCATTACGGCAGCTTTAATATCGTTAATATCAATATTCATATATAAACCTAAAGCTACTGCAGATAAGATGTTATAAACATTATGATTACCAAGTAATCTTGTTGTTAATTTTATTTTTTCACCATAATAGTGACAAATAAAAGTTGTTCCTCGATGACTACAGTTAATATCAGTTGCATAGATATCAGCATCATGATTATTAACACCAATCCAAATGACTTTAACTTTATTTTTTAATTCATAATTAACTTGTAGTTCATCATCACGATTTAATACAGCTACACCATCACTAGGTAGACTTTCAATTAATTCAAATTTCGTTTTTTGAATATTTTCAATAGAACCAAAAGATTCAAGATGAGCTTCACCTATGACAGTTAAAATACCATATTTAGGATGAACAAAATTACAAAGATTTTTAATGCGACCAGGACGATAAGCTCCCATTTCCGCAATAAATACTTCATCAAACTTATCTAAATAATTATTAATTGTTATCATTAAACCATTAGGTGTATTAAAATTCTTTGGTGTTTCTCTCGTAATATATTTACTATCTAAAATTCCTTTTAAGATATTCTTACAACTAGTTTTACCATAACTACCAGTAATACCTACTACTGATAAATTATGATGTTCTTTTAACTTCTTTTTTGCTTTACTTAAATAATATTTATAAATAATACTATTGATTGGTTTATCAATTAAATTAGCGAGATAAATAGTATAATAACGGAATGCTATTAATAATCCAGTTAATACTAATAAACTTAATTCAACAACCATATTTTTTAAATGATATTTATTTAAGAAATAAAAGATTATTGCATAAATCAAAAGAGTTGTAAAAAACAATATTTTAATTCTTAAAGTACTCTTTAACGGAATCTTATTTTGATTACTCTTATTCTTTTGATATTCTAAATAAAGACTTAATCCATAAATAAAAGTACATGCTATTAAGATAACATCAATAGTATCTTTATCATAACGAAGTAATAATCCAAAGAAAATAATTATTGGTAATAAATCCGTTTTAATAAAAATATCTTTAAAATTATTCTTAGTCCATTTTAAATAACGATTATTTTCATTATATAAATTCTGTTGAATCATATGTAATACTTCAGTACTACTATATATGAAATAGATTAAATAAAACAAAATAAATATTATCATAGATCCTCCTTAATAAACTCCATTATGATATTATTAACTCTCTCGATATTTTCTAAATAAGCATAATGTGTACCTGGTAAAATAATTAACGAACTATTTTTTAATAAAGAATCAAGTTCTTTAGCTTGTTCAATCGGAACGGCTGTATCATTTTCACCCCAAACTAATAAACAAGGACAATTAATTTTTTTAGCACAATCCGATAAATCTTCATTAACTGTTTTAACTAAAATATCCTTCATTAATGGACTAGCATTTCGATAATCAACAGAACCAGTATGATTCTTTAAATATTTAACTAATGGATTTAATAACTTAACTTTTTTAAGTTTCTTTAATAAATCTTGTTTACGACTCTTATATTCATGACGAACACAAGGTGAACCAAATAAAATTACTTTTTTTGTTGGATATTTAGATGCATAAATAATACTTAATCGTCCACCAAAAGAATGACCGATTAAAGTAGGATTATCCACTTTAATTTCTTCAAATAACTTTTTTAAAAATTCGACATAATCATATGGTGAATAAGGAAATGTTGGTTCATTTGATAAACCAAATCCTGGTAAATCAACAATTGTAACTCTACAATAATCTTTTAAATAATCTCCAATTGGTTCCATCATAGCAATATTTTGTCCCCAACCATGTAAAAGAACAAGATCTTTTCCTTTACCATATTGTTTATAATTAACTTTAATTTTATCTATAACTTTAAACATAATTCACCAATATAATTGTACCATAAATACATCTTTTTATATTCTCAATTAATCTTGTGTTTACACAAGTTGACAAAAAAGAGTTTAATATAAACTCTCATATAAGATATAGGCTATTAAAACAAATAAAGCCATAATAAATAATAAACTAACAATACCCGCATAATTAGAATAACCATCTTCTTGAAGAATATTATTCTTTTTAACAACCTTTTTACTACTCTTTTTATTGGATTTTATCATTAATTTTTCATCTTTAATATTTAAAAGAATATTTCGATAATTATTTAATTCACTTAAAGTAAAATTAGTTAAATATAATAAACGATTATTACTTAAACATACACTGTAATTATATGTTTTTTTCTCTTTATCATAATTATAATTCTCTTCTTTATAATGAACATCATCTCGATATAAATCCATTAAATAATTAATATCATCATTACTAATAATATCTTTTTTTAACTTCATAGAAGAATAACCATCATCATATGTATTAAACCATATTCTAAATTCAATTTCTTCTTCTAAATTAATAATATTTAATATTACTTTTTTATCTTTAGCTTCATTCTTTAAATAAAGATTAATAAAATTAAATAGTGATGTTATATTATTCATTAACTTTCTCCATTAAATATTTAGTCATTTCCTTAATATCATAATTTTGATTAATTTCATGATTAAGCATATTTAATAGAGTATCTTCATTAACAAAATTCATGACTAAGTCACGACTTTTTTCTAATCTAGTTAAATAATGAAAATCATTAGTTTCCAATAATTTAGTAATTAAAGTTTCCGAATCAGTTTTTGTTAATTTAACGCCTCTTACTAAGCAATTAACTAAATTATAATTCTTACTATAATTATTAAATTCTTTAAGAAATAGTGATAAAGCATTATTATCAATCTTTTCACAATCAACAACGATCATTTTAATAATTCTGGATAAAATATCTTGATTAATAAAATATTTAAGACGCGTTCGATAATTATTATTTCTCGTAATACCTGTAAATTTATTTCTTAACATCATATTAACAGCATTAACAACACATTCATTAGTTTCATATTTCTGACGTGTTTCAATTAATGCATTGAAAACTAATTCAATAAGATTTTGATAATAAATAACTTTTTCATAATAGATATCGATATTATTATCACTATCTAAATAACTATATAACAAATCATATAACATTGATAAATCATAATTAGTAGAATCTTTATAACAAGTATAAACAAAATTCTTAAAATCATTTAAATCAATATCTTTATGACTAACATATTCATTAGAACGAAGATAGTTAAGAATTATTTTTGATAATTCTATATCATAAAAACGATTATAATGAAGTGATAATCCTAAACCATTCTTTTGAAACATAAATAAGTTTAATTTATCTAAATGTAACTGATTAAAGTTAAAGATAACATTTAAATCATTAAGACTATTAATAAGAACCGTTATATAATTATCAAAATTAATTTGAAATTGAATATTATATTTAATTAAATAGTTTATTAATTCTTTAAGATCTTCTTTAATATATTTATATTTAATTGGTAAATAAACTTCAATAGAATTATTAAGTTTTTTATCAAAATGATAGTTTAAAGAATTATTATCTATTTTAACATTTAATTCACTAAAATCATTTAAATCAATATCTACTCTTTTATGAAAACAATTATCAATATCATCAATATCTATTTCTTTATTCTTTTGATATAAAGAATTAATATCTTCTAATATTTCATTCATAATTCACCTATAAATATTCATCATCAGATTCATCATCTTGAGAATCATCACTTAGTTTAACAAGAACCTTACGAGGTTTAGAATTACCAGTTGGCGGACCGATAATACCTCTTTCTTCCAAAAGATCCATCATACGCGCTGCACGATTATATCCCAAACGATATCTTCTTTGAATTTTGGATGCGGATGCTGAACCTTCTTTAATGACAAATTCAACGATATCATCATATAAAGGATCATCATATTCATCTTCAGATTCATGATTAGCATCATCACCTAATGTTCCACCTTTAGCATCCTCATTATTGGCATCTAAATTATCGAAAGCATTATCATATTGAGCTTGTTGTTGTTCACTAACAAATTTAACTAATTTAGTAATTTCTTCTTCAGTAATCCAAGCTCCTTGAATACGCGTTGGTGAATTTTCACCTTGTGGTAAATATAACATATCACCACGACCAAGTAACTTTTCCGCACCTTGCATATCAAGAATTGTTCTTGAATCGATTCCAGAACTAACAGCAAAACTGATACGTGATGGAATATTAGCTTTGATAACACCAGTGATGACATCTGTACTAGGTCTTTGAGTAGCAATAATTAAATGGATACCAGCTGCACGAGCCATTTGCGTAATACGCATGATAGAATCTTCAACCTCTTTGGAAGCAACCATCATCAAATCTGCAAGTTCATCGACAATAACGACAATATATGGCATCTTTGGTAATTTGCCATCACCAGGGATATCTTTGTTTTTCTTATCAATCATCTCGTTATATGTATCGATATTTTTAACATGATTCTCTTCAAAGACATTATATCTTCTCTCCATTTCAGAAACGATTTTTTGAAGAGCAGCAGATGCTTTACGTGGATCTGTAACTACTGGGGTTAATAAATGCGGAATACCATTATACATTGATAATTCAACCTTCTTTGGATCAACTAAAAGCAGTTTAACCTCATTAGGTTTCGTACGCATTAATATACTAGCAAGAATACAGTTAATACATACAGATTTACCAGAACCAGTAGCACCAGCAACTAATAAGTGTGGCGTTTTATTAATTTCACAGAATTTAACTTCACCCTTGATATCTTTTCCTAAAGCAACCAACAATTTCTTATCTTGTTTATCTTTAGGAAGTTTTTCCATAATTTCACGAATAAAGACTGTCGTTGGTGTATCATTAGCAATTTCAATACCACAGGTGCTTTTACCTGGGATTGGTGCTTGAATACGGACATCTTTCTTAGCAAGTGCTAAACTAATCTCTTTATTAATACTTGTTAATTTAGATAATCTTGTTCCTGCTTTTAATTGTAATTCATATTGCGTACAAGCAGGTCCAACCGTAACTGCTACTACTTTACCAATAATACCAAATTCTTCAAGAACTTCTTCAAGAATCTTTATATTTTTTTCAATACTAGCTTGATTGTCAACATTCTGTTTTTTAGGAACATCTAATAAATCAACTGTTGGTAGTTGATAATTGACATTATTGATGATTACTGGTTCAAGCGGTTTTTCTTTAACTTCATGATCAACCGAATTATCACTAATTTTGACTTTATTCTTCTTTAATTCATCAATATTTGCAATAACTTTAGTTTCCTCTTCTTCTTCATCATCTTCATCATCTTGCGAATTATCTTTAATTTTAACTTTACCGATAGCGAGTTTATTTCTTTCTTCTTCATTTTCTTCTTTAATACGTTGTTTATCAGCTCTTTTAGTATGTTCTGGTAAAAGTGATACAAAAGCATCAACACCATCTTTAAGTAAATCAATAATTGATAAACTGGTAAATAGGACACTTCCTAAAATGATAAATGACCAATAGAAGATCATTGCGCCTTTATAGTCAGCAATTAAAATGAATAAATGTAATAGCATTCCGCCAATTAAACCACCACCGATATCTTTAAAGGCAATACTACGACTAACACCATCAACTAATTTAAAAGTATTAGTAACCGTATCAAAAGTCTTACTTAAAATCGCACTACTTTCATACAATTTACCATATTCACGATGACACATCATTAAAAAGCCACATAGTACTAAAATGATACCAATGACTTTAGGATTTAGTAAATCCGGGAATTCTCTCTCAATTAAAACATATATACCTAAAATAATTAACAATACTAATGGTACGATATAAATTTTACCAAATAAAAAGGCAAAGCTAGCACAAATAGCACTACCAAATAAACCATAACCTAATAATCCAAAAATACCGATAATTATAAATGCAAATCCATAAAAGACATATGCATAAACATGTTTTTTACTTCTTTTTTTTCTCTTTGCCATAACGCCTTCCTATCATCTTAATTATATAAAAATTACTTCTTATTTTCAATAGTTTTAAGTTTCATCCACTTAACTAAATATTCTCTAGTAAAATGAATTAACACTAATAAATAAATACTTGCAAACAAAAATCCTGCAATGACATCACTAAAATAGTGTACGCCAAAATAAATACGTGAAACACCAATGATAAAGATTAAAATACCTAATAAAGTTAAATACAACTTTTTATATTTTCCATGATAAAACTTATATATCATGTAAAAAATATAACCATAAAAAGCTAAGCCAATCATTGCATGACCTGATGGAAAACTAAAACCAAACTCATCAAAAAGTTTCCAGGTTGGTCTTTCACGATGAAAAAAAGCTTTTAATGTTAAATTAGCACTAGTACTTAGTGATAAATTAAGAAAAGCTAAATAACCCAGTTTTTTATCGATCATCAACAACATTAATAATGCTAAAACAATCAATATGTAACTAGCACCAAAACAAGTAAAAAAATACATAATTCTATCTAAAATATCATTATGAAATTTAAACATAAAATTAAATACTTTTTCATCAAAACCATAAAAATCACTATGGGTGACCATTATCCATATAAAAGTGATTAATATCATACTAAAAATAACCCAAATTATTTTTATTTTTCTCATTCATTCTCCCTTTTTATCTTGCTTTACCATGATATTCATTATCATATTCTTCTTGGTAATCATTCTGCATATAATTAACCATAGCTTCTTGTTGTCTTTGTCTTAAATTTATAAAATAGATTTTCTCTTTTAATTCATTTTCAATAAGTTTAATTTTTTTATCAATTAACTCTAAATGTTCTTTTTTTAAAAAGGCTCTCTCTTTATTAATTAATTCTCTTTTAAACTTCTCGGTTTCTGTTAATGCTTGCATTAATGGTGTAGTTCCTTCAGAATCATCATCATAAATATTAGCAATAAACTCTAAAATAATTTTAAAACGTTTATTTATTTTTTTCATAATAACGTTATTAATCAAATCTTCATCAAAAAGATGAACATTATTTAAATTTAATAATTTTAATTCTTTATTTTCATAATTATAGTAATTATTATCATAATTATTATTAATAAATTGATTATTGTTCTCAACTACAATGTAACTATTCATGATATTTCTCCCATAGATCAGGTCTATTTTCTTTAGTTTTACGAATTCTTTCTGATTGACGATATTCATCGATTAATTGATGATTACCTGATAATAACACTTCTGGTACTTCCATACCATTATAAACACGAGGTTTAGTATAACTAGGATAATCCAGTAAATGATCATTAAATGAATCATTACGATGACTCTCTTCTTGAATAACCCCAGGTATTAAACGACTAATACTATCTACAAGAATCATACTAGGTATTTCTCCACCAGTTAATACATAATCACCAACACTTAATTCTAAATCACAAAGAGAACTAATTCTTTCATCAAAACCTTCATAATGACCACAAATAATAATTAAATGTTTT
>JAEEGL016180362.1_pt1 | contig 10215 bp, 10 predicted proteins | sample 9134231 | NCBI WGS metagenome assembly JAEEGL01 (sample SAMN16246548, study PRJNA631951) | gut metagenome | biome: gut microbiome; feature: rumen; material: fiber-attached | host: Bos | place: Iran: Karaj | collected 2018-10 | reverse complement strand
CAACGTTTCAACTATTAACACGATTGAATGTCTAACCCTTTAATACGTAAAGCTATGTTTCCAAAAGCAAAAGTAGGACTGATTTTCGCAGCAGGTATGTTGCTCACTTTCGGCGGAATGGTAGCCGCCCTCGCATACGCCAACAAGGTGCTTGGCAACAAGCCGACACCCGACCCAACTCCCGGTTCTGACAGCGGCCCCGTGAACGCCGAAGAACCCGAAAACGTCAAGGCTGAGACGGTAAACGATTAACCATCTACAAACTTCACTAATACAGAGGTTGTCTAAAAAGGCAGTTGAATTGCTATTTTTAGGCAACCTCATTCAACGTATATAATATGGAATTTTTACAACTTGCAAAGGAGCGTTATTCGTGCCGGATGCTCACCGACCGCCCCGTCGAACAGGAAAAAATCGACAAGATAATCGAGTGCGCCAACTACGCGCCCACGGGTGTCAACAAACAGCCCTTCCGCCTGTGGCTAATGCAGAGCGACGAGGCTGTGGCAAACATCAAGAAAGTGACCACCTACACCTTTGGCGCGGAACTTTTCCTCGTGGTGGGCGGCAACCCTGCAGAGGCTTGGATCAGGAGTTTCGACAATAGGAACATCGCCGACATTGACGCTTCCATCGTTGCCACGCACATAATGTTGGCAATACACGACCTCGGACTCGCATCCACCTGGGTGGGCAAGTTTGACGCGCCAATGCTCAAAACTATCTATCCCGAAATGGCTGATTATGACCTGATTGCAATTTTCCCGATTGGCTATCCCGCCGACAATGCGCAGCCCGGTCCAAGGCATTTCACAAGGAAGTCTGTTGATGAGATTGTAATCAAAAAATAATCGAACCTCGTCAACGTCCGGCTACACCCTCACACCGATCAACAATCTATCATCCACTTGCGCCAATTCACCAGCCCACTTGTCGAGGGCTGCGGATAGGCGTTTTTTCTGTTCAGGCATTGGGAGCTTGTAATCGTCGGCTGCCATCTGCATAATTCTTTTGAGGGTAAATTTGCGAATCTCCGTGCCGCCAAGCTGATCTTGAATGCCGTCAGAAAGCAAATACGCAGCATCGCCCGCCGCAATCTTCACTTCCACGGTGGTGAAATGCTCCCTTTCGCGGACATAGTTGCCAATCGGGTTGGAATCGCCTTTGAGACGCTTGACCTCGCCATTATGGACAAACAACGCACTCTGATTGGCACCGCCAAAAAGCATCGTCCCCGAATCAGGCGGGAATATAAGTATCGCCATATCCATACCATCGTCCACATTCGCCTTGCTGACATTTTCGGTGGTCTTGTTGAGCGATTTTTTGACGAGGACGCGCATATTGTCCAAAATCTCGCCGGGCAAGATGGGCGCATCGTTGGATTCGAGCTTGTTGATAATGTCTTTCAACGCCGCCACGCCAAGAATACTGAGCATTGCGCCCGGTATGCCGTGACCCGTGCAGTCGGCACCCACCAAAAGTTTGTGTCCGCGCACAATGTCAGCGTAGTACCAGTCGCCGCTCACAATGTCGCGTGGCTGATAATACACAAAACTATCCGGAAACAACTCCTTGACCTTCTCGGGGCTGCCAATAGTATCCGTCTGAATCTGCGACGCATACTCCACACTGCCAATCATAATGCCCTTAGCCTCCTCCTCGGCGTTGCGCTGTGCGGCGAGGTCGTTGGCGAGCTGATTGAGTTTTACACTGGCATCCTTGAGCAACCTATTGAATCTCCGCTTCCTTACCAAAAACATGCACACGATGACCGCCACCGCCAATACCACAATGAAAGCGATGCCTATCAAAATGTAAAAACTGCGTTGACGCGACATTTCTTTTTCCACATGCTCCTGCACCATCTGTCTCTCGTTGCGGATGCGCTGGATGCGGGTCTGCGCGGCAAAATTAGACAAACGTTTCATTGCCTCCTCGTTGTGGGTGTTTTCCTGAATCTTGTCGAACTTGACGGTGTAGTCGTATGCCTTTTTGTAATTGCCGGTGGCCTTGTAACATATCGAAAGCATACGGCACGCCTCCGCGCTTTGCAGTGTGAGTGTGTCGGCGGGGATTTGTAGGAGCAACTGTTCCAACTCGCGCACAGGCTGCTGGTAATTGCCTCTGAAAACATCTATTTCGCATTTCAGCAATGTGGTCTCCACGCAGTGCCAAAGTTCGTCGGCATCGTAATGCCCATCCATAAAAATATCAAGCCACGCCTTGCTACTGTCGGCTAAATCCTTGCGCGACATAAGATTGGCGAGTTTTATATAACACTTGGACAAATCGAGAATGCTGCCCGTGTAGCTGGAATAATCCGCCGGCTTGCCCTCAAGCACCGGTGGCACGGAGAGAAGCTGACTTTTTGCAATGAGCAATGTATCGAGTGCGGAGTTGCTCATACTGTCGATGTATTGCATAAGGGTGCAGTCAGCCAAATGGAAGAGCGTCACAGCCGATTCCACGGCGTTGCCCGACACTGTGGAAAGATTCAGAGACTCGTAAAAAAGTTGCTTTGCGGAATTGAACATACCGAGCTGCGCGTATGGCATACCCATCGACCTTGTTGCCCAGCAGAGGTACGCCGTGTCCTTCAATTCAGTGTATATGTCGGCAGCCTTGCGGAAGCAGTCCCACATATCGAAATAATTGGACGTATTCTTGTAACACAATCCAAGGTTGCAATACACAAGCGCAGAAGTACGACGGTTTTTCTCCGAGTCATTACCATTGCCGACCATTTGAAGCTCCTTTTGGTACATTACAATTGCAGAATCAAACATCCTGAGTTCGGAGTATGCCCACGCCAAATTGTTGATGGCGGAGCGAATGCGCTCGCTGTCATCGAGCCGCTGCGCCACAGAATACGCAATGCCGGCGTATTTTTTCACAGTGTCGGCTTCATAGCTGTCGCCGGCTTTTTGCAGACAGCTGTCAGCCAATGCCGCGTCGTCGCGCTGTGCGTATGCACTGCACGAGATGAGCATCAAGATGGATAATATGACGATGTATATTGTTTTCAATTTCAATTGCTATATAATGATAGATACTACTGTAACGTCCTCTTTCTGTATGCGCTGCGACACCATCTCCTCGATTGCGCCTTTCTGTCCGACGGGCGACTGTTGTGATAGGTAGCCGCACAATGCCTCTGGCTTGATGTCGCGGTCGAGCAGTTCGCGTTTGGTGGAAGCCGAATAGAGCATCACCACATCGCCTTCAGTCACTGTATTGAACAAATCGCCCGGCCTGTCGCCGTGCATAACCACAGGGTTGCCATTTTTGATGAGCATCGCGTTTTGATTGACACCAGCAAACCTGACGCTCCCTCGCCCAAAGACGCACAGCGACAATCCGGCGGCGTTGTGACGGGCAGCCTCGGGGAGTTTGCTCTGCACGGTGCGCAATATTGCAGTCGGCGAGACCACAGACATAGCCGACAATTGTCCTACGGTGTCTTTCAATGCATTGACGGTCATCATCGAGACCAACGCGCCCGGCACGCCGTTTCGTGCGCTGCCGCCCAATGCAAGTATCCTCTTGGAACCAAGGCGCGCCGCCCAGTACCAGTCGCCGCTCACGATTTCGCACGGCTTGTAATATACCATAGCATTTGGGAACGCCTCACTTATCTCCTCCTCGGAGCTGACGGTCGCCATCTGTATGCGCCGGGCATATCTCATACTCTGGCGAATTTTGTTATTGATGTCAGCAAACTTCGCTTTTTCGATGTTGAGTTCTTCATTTTGGGTTTTGATTTCCTCGTTGTGCGACATAAGCGCGGCATTGCCCTTGCGAGTGTTTTGCAACATTTTCCACAAGAAAAACACGAACACCAACGACGCCACAAACCCCGCCGTACTTACAATCATCATTCGGCGGAAATGCCTTTGGCCATCCTCCAATTCCTTTTCGGCGTTGCGTTTTTCATAATCAGCCTCTTCCTGCTCCAATTCCACCTGCGATTTCACTTCAAATGCCGCCGCCTCTATCATTGCACGTGTGCCTGTTTTCTTACCATTGACAGCACGATATAGTTCATAATATTTGAGAGCGTTACGGTAATCACCGAGCTTGTCGTATGTTTCAGACAAATAAAGGTAAGTATCATCGTCATATTCGTGAATACCACTTTCATCAGCATATTTCATTACATCAATGAGCATTTTTTCTGCTCCTTTGTAATCGTGTTTGGCGTATTTGACCCTTATCTTGTTCTGCTGAGTCATAATCCATGTATCATCGTCAACAAGCACATCAAACAATTCTTCATTTTTCCCAATGTAATAGCTTGCCGAATCTATCAAAGCTGCATTGCCTTCCATCTCGGCAAGACAAATATATGCCCGAATCAAATAATTATAAGCGAAGTTTTTAACCGACAAATAATATGGGTCTTCAGTCTCACTCAAACATTCAACCGCACGATGCCCCCACTTAACAGCCTCGCGGCACGACTCGACATCCGTATCCTCACATAATACAGAAGATATTTCGGAAGCACATATTCCCATATCGTCTTTATGATGCGCCTTTTCAGCCAGTTGGAATCCTTTTAAGGCGGCGTCTATACTCTGCTGTTTCATTTTGAGCTCTTCATAGCCAACAGCAATCATATAATAGCAATAACAAATGTTGACAGTGTCTGATGTTTGCTGCGCCGCCCTTAACGCATTGTAAAGTGCGAGCCACATTTCAGAATAATTATGATTCTGTCGATAGGATTGGCTTAAGTTGATCGACAGCAGAATGGAATACTTGGCACTATCCATAGCTTGGCATATATCAATCGCTTTCTTATAACATTCTATTGACTGAGGATTTTGTTCTTTAAACATATAAGCCCAACCCAAATATCCATACAAATTCGCCAAAATAGCAGATTCCTTACCATTAAACAGACTAACGCCAATTGTACAATATTTGATTACAGTATCAGGATTGGCAGACTTAAAACCTATCTCCCTGCACAATCTCACCCTTGCCGTATCCGATGTGGCGGCGGCATACTCGCGCACAAGGCTATCAACGACGGGGTTCGACTCTTCGTCCTCGGCGTCGTCCTGACCTTTGGCAGTCAGCACAAGGCATAGCATTATGGTCAATATAACAATGCGTTTGAGCATTTGAGAATTGCTGGGTTAAGATTCGGCACAAAGATAATAAAAAGATGTTAAGATAGTATTAATTATCAAGGCAAGATTATTGGTTTTGCCAACTAAAACAAATGCTTTTTTGGGGGCTGTCATATAGTGATTGACACCACTGTAACGTCCTCACTCTGTTCTTTTTGTACCATTAATTCCTCGATAGTGCCCTTGCGACCGGCGGGCGACTGCTGTGCGAGGATGTCACAAAACTCTTCAGGGCTGATGTCACGGTCGAGCAGTTCGCGCTTTGTGGATGCCGAATAGAGCACCACGACATCGCCCTCCGTCAACGTATAGAACATGTCGCCCGGCCTGTCGCCGTGCATTATCACCGAACTACCGTTTTTGAGGAGGACGGCATTTTGTCGTTGATGGCTGCAAAATTGGCTTTTTCAACGTTGAGTTCTTCGTTTTGCGCCTTGATTTCCTCGTTGTGCGACACAAGCACGGCATTGCCCTTGCGGGTATTTTGCAACATTCGCCATAGAATGAATATAAACGTCAGCAACGCCACAAAACCAACTGCGCTAACAATCAGCATACGAGAAAAATGTCGCCGTCTGTCTTCCAATTCCTTTTCAGCTTTGATTTTTTCATATTCGGCGGCAGCCTGCTCCTGCTCCACTACAGACCGCACCTCAAATGCCGCAGCCTCCACTATCACGCGTGAGCCTCTCAATGGGGCTACTTCCTTGCGATACATCTCATAATATTTGAGCGCATTGCGGTAGTCGGCGAGTTTGTAGTTGGTCTCTGCAAGGTTCTCATAAAACTCCTTGTCATAAGAGTGGACTTCATTGCCCCAAGCATATTTCAAAGCCTCGTAAAGCTTCTTCTCAGCACCTTTGTAGTCGTGTCTTGCGTATTTGATCATCGCCTCATTTACACAAGTAGCTATAATGTAATTCACCTCCTCCGCCATATCCATATTTATCGCATAAGCCTCATACACATCGATGTAATGGCTTGCAGAATCAATATAGGCATCATTACCTTCTATTGTGGCAATAGCTAAACAATCTAATACCAAGGTGCCCAAAACGCTACTAATTTCAGCCGCATAAAAATAAGAATGATCACCCGACTTTTCATAACAATCTAACGCAATACGCCCCCATTTAATCGCCTCTCGGCACGCATTAACATCTGTACTGTCGAACAACTGACTCGACATTTTCGACGCTCCCAAGGACATATCATCATAACGATGTGCCCGCTTTGCAAATTGATAAAGCTTATCCGCCATCTCTATGCTTTGCTGTTTCATACCAAAGTCACCATAATATCCAGCAATTGTATAATAACAATAACAAATATTGGATGTATCCTCGTTTTGCTGCGCATCACCTAACGCATCATAAAGAGTGCGCCACATTTCCGAATACATGTTAAGATTTTGGTAGGCACGGCTCATATTCACCGAATGCATAATAGCATTTTGCATATTGTCAATAGAACGAAACATAACAACTGCTTTTTTATAATATTCTATCGCCGTGGAATACTCCTCAATACAATTGTACGCCCAACCCTGAAAACCATATAAAGATGCTAATAATGACGAATCTCTACCATCTAAAAGCGCAACACCAATTTGAGCATACTTAAGCACAGTGTCAGGGTTATTAGATTCATCACCAATTTCCCAGCACAATCTTACCCTTGTCGTATCCGACGTGGCGGCGGCATATTCGTGCAAAAGGCTGTCAACGACAGGGTCGTCGAAGTCCTCCTCGCCGTCGTCCTGGGCTTGTGCAACCATCGACAGACAAAGTATAATTGACAATATGACAATGCTTCTGAGCATTTTGGAAGTGAACTTTTTGATACGGCACAAAGGTAATAAAAAAATGTTAATGAAGTATTAATTGTTTGTCGTCTCGTTTTTATAACAATAATTATTTATCTTTGCAGCCGAACTTTAATCCACTTACTACAATGAAAAAAACTTTTTTGTTGATGCTTGCAATTCTGTTTTGCGGAAGTATTTACGCTCAGGACGGCATCTCCTTTGCTTTTACCTGTAATGGCAATCCACTGAAACTAAACGAGATGATATACAAATCTTATCGCGGACTCACGTATCAGGTCAGTCAGGTGCAATACTTCGTCACCGACATCAGGATTATCAACAAGGACAAGTCCGTTAAAGATTTTCCACAGAGTTGTCATTATGTCGATGTGGAAATCCCCAACACGCTCCAATGGAGTCCGGCAGAGGATTTCACGCTGCAAAATGCTGACAGCATTGAGTTTACGTTTGGATTCAGTGCCGAGCAAAATCGCAGTTACAGGTTCAGAAATCCGCCTGAAAACCTGATGTTTTGGCCCGACTATCTCGGCGGCGGCTATCATTATATGAAGACAAACATACTTTACCTCGACGCCGACGGCAACACCAACGCCTTCAACTGCCACATCGGTCGCGGGCAAGTATATGACGCTGAGGGTGAACCTATTGAGTATATCGACAACGACTTCCGCGTCAAGATTCCCGTCAAGCGTCAGGGCAACAATGCAGTAGTCAACCTCGACATCTCAACAATGTTTGACTACCCACACGCCGAACTTTTCACCGATTATCGCGGCATTATGAACAATCAAAAGGCGATGAAAACCTTCTCAGAGAACATCAAGGCGGCGTTTGAAAAGTAACACGTCAATTACCCCAATTCAAAATGCTTGTCAACGCACTCCGGCACATTCTCCGGCTCGTGGGTGACGAGGATGAGAGTCCTGTCGGGCTGTGCGGCGTATTGGTTGATGAGCTGCTTGGCGCGTGACTTGTTGGCGGCGTCGAGGCCGTGGAGAGGCTCGTCAAGTATCAGAAGGTCAGGATTTTTAATCATCGTGCGGGCAAGGAGTACGAGGCGTTGCTCGCCGTCGGAGGTTTGCAGGAAAGGACGGTCGGCAAGATGACCGATGCCAAATGTATCCATTATTTCCTGCGCCTTTTGGTATTGCACGTCGCTGCACTGGCGGAAAAGTCCCTGAGTATCAAATAATCCCGAGGCTACAACCTTTTTGCAGGGCTGATTCTCACGGAAATACAAGTGCATCTCCGCCGATATGTAACCGATGCGTTTTTTGATGTCCCAGATGCTCTCGCCCGTTCCTCGTTTGCGGTCAAAAAGCGAGATGTCCATATTGTAACTTCTTGGATTGTCAGCTGTTACAAGGCTAAGGAGAGTTGATTTGCCGCTACCGTTAGGGCCTGAGAGCGACCACTTGTCGCCCTTTTTGATTTGCCAACTGATGCCCTCAAAGAGCGTCCGCGTGGGATATTTGATGGTAACGTTGCGGAGGTCGGCGGCAATGGCAAATTGTCGGTCGTCCTTGTTGAAAGGTTCGGGCAGTTGCAACGGAATGTTGGTATTGGTATCAAAAATAAACTTCTGGAAATCATTGTCCGCCAAGAATTTATCCTTATCCATTTTAGGGAAATATTCAAGTGCACGGCAAGGTATCACCGACTTGGAAATTTCAGGTATGTCTTTGATGTCCGGCACAACGAAAATCATCTGTTGACGGTCGGCAATGTCACGGAACACATCGTTCAATATTGCGCGGGTCTTGAAGTCGAGACCGATGAAAGGATTGTCGAAGATGACTATTTCGGGCTTTTTGATAAGAATTGTAGCAATCAAAAACCGACGCAATTCGCCCGACGACAGCATCAGCAATGTTTTGGGGAACAATGGACGCAGATGCAGTTTTTCTATCCAATAATCCTTGTCGGAGCCGGGCAGGTCGGCGATAAGGTTTTCGACGGTGGGGCGGCGAGTGTTTTGGATGGCGTCCCATTCGTTTTCGGTGGCGGAGAATCGCTGTTGATAGTACATATTGGCGTAGTCTGCCATTGTATATGCCGATTCAAATCCCGCCTTGATTACTTTACCTTTTTGATAATGAACACCTTCGGGCAGGAACGACATTCGCATCACGCCCGACCGCACAATCACCTTACCAGCAATCATTTCGGCGAGTTTGGTCTTGCCCGCGCCGTTTGCGCCCACAATAGTAGGATGTTCGCCCTTATAAACCGTCAGATTTACCTTGCTGCGAAAATCAATGCCATAAACAAACGGCTCTGCGTCAATTAGTTCTATTAACTTATCCATAGTATTACTCTAAATGCTCAATCTGCGTCAATGGTTCGCATCGACAGTCCCAAAAAGCAACTATATGTATCGTGTTTTTTTCTTCATCAACGAAATAGACCATTTTGCTGAGGTTGTTGATCAGTGCGCTTCGGTACGACCTCTCACGCTCACTCAATAATGGCTCCAATGCACACATATACGGATTGGAGGCTATTAAATCCGTGGTATGCACCAGTTCTTGTCGAAATTTTTTCAAACTTTTAACGCCAAAATTGTCTTTAATGTATTCGGCAACTTGATACAAGCCTCTTTTTGCACTGTCGTCCCAAGTAAATCTCATACCGCCATCGCAAATTCAAGACGTTCTACTTCTTCATTTTCAAGACGTTCTGCATCCGCAATCATTTCGTCCAATCCACGCATTACATCCTCGTGGGTATGATATATGCCTTTTGCATAATTTTCCTCTGCTTCATCTATCATAGCATTGACTTCTTCCATTGTATAGCGGCGTAACGGCTGCAACGTTTCAGGGGTGGATATTTTTCGCATTGTCCATCCCATTTTTGCAACCAATGCTTTGAAAAAATCTACCTCAACTTTCGGCACATTCAATTCAAATGTCTGTGTTAATACATTGTCCATTATTTTAAGTTTTAGCGGATTATTAATTATGCAAAAATAATAATCTTAGAATAAACACACAAATTTATTTTATATCTCCTTCACCAACCTTTTCCCCATTACTTCCTTCATTGCCTTTTCGCCCTCGGAGGCGAGGCTGTCAATCTGTTTCATATCGCTTATCGACTGCAACGGGAAGCTCTCGTCCTCACCATAAGAATCTATCCGCGAGCAGATTGTATCGACGGTGATATTGGCGATGTCGGTGGCGGGGATGTAAATAGGACTGCCGCCGCCATCGTTGCGGAGTTCGGCAAGGAGACCAACATCTT
>JAEEGL016176946.1_pt1 | contig 10215 bp, 7 predicted proteins | sample 9134231 | NCBI WGS metagenome assembly JAEEGL01 (sample SAMN16246548, study PRJNA631951) | gut metagenome | biome: gut microbiome; feature: rumen; material: fiber-attached | host: Bos | place: Iran: Karaj | collected 2018-10 | reverse complement strand
GTGGTCTTGCCGGTGCCGGACAGGCCGAAGAAGATGGCGGTGTTCTCGCCGTTCATGTCGGTGTTGGCGGAGCAGTGCATGCTGGCGATGCCGGCGAGGGGCAGGTAGTAGGTCATCATGGAGAACATGCCCTTCTTCATCTCGCCGCCGTACCAGGTGTTGACGATGACCTGCTCACGGCTGGAAACGTTGAAGGCCACGACCGTTTCAGAGTGCAGGCCGAGTTCCTTATAGTTCACGCATTTCGCCTTGGACGCGGTGTAGACCACGAAATCGGGCGTAAAGCCAGCCAGCTCTTCCTCGGTGGGTTTGATGAACATGTTGGCGACGAAGTGGGCCTGCCATGCGACTTCCATAATGAAGCGGATCGCCATGCGGGTATCCTTGTTGGCGCCGCAGAAGGCGTCGACCACGTAAAGCTTTTTGCCGGAGAGTTCTTTCTGCGCGAGATCCTTGACGATATCCCAGGTCGCGGGCGTCATGGGATGGTTGTCGTTTATATACTCGGGCGTAGTCCACCACACGGTGTCCTTGGACCGATCGTCCATGACGATGTACTTGTCGTCCGGAGAGCGGCCGGTATAAATGCCGGTCATGACGTTGACGGCGCCGAGCTCTGTGAGAACGCCTTTGTCATAGCCCTCGAGAGCGGGATCCATCTCGTCCTTGAACAGCTGTTCGTAGGACGGGTTGTGAATGATCTCCTTCACGCCGGAAATGCCGTATTGTTTCAGATCAATGTTCTTCACGTGCGTCAAACCTCTTTCTATAATTTCATATGAGTTCAGTATAAATATATCACTTCATCGCGCCCGCGTCAATCGTCACAGCATCCAATGAATCGACGGGAAATGCGGGTCGGATTGTGTTTTTTTCTAAATCCTCTCCCGCTTCTCCCGACAATGCGGGATTTCATGGCGCGTTTCTATTGTTTTTTTTCGTTTAATGCAGTATAATTATTTTAGTAACCAAATATTTCCGGTGCGGAGGTGACTCATGAGCAAGCCTTCCATTCTGAAACAGAAATATCCGCTGGGTGACGTCGTCGTCATTGCAGCGGATATCCGTCAATTTGCGGAAGACTTGTCCTCCCTGCCGGATGCGGCGCCGGCCATCCAGGCCGCGATCGACGAGACGGCCGCCGCGGGCGGCGGCGTGGTGTATCTTCCAGAGGGGCATTACGCGCTCCGCACCCCGCTCATCGTCAAGACCGCCGTCACGCTTCGCGGGGAATGGATCAGCCCCGAGAAAGAATCTCCCTCGCCGGAAAAGGGCACCGTGCTGGACTGCTATTGGGGCCGCGAAGACCCAAACGGACAGGCGCAGGTCACGCTGCGCGCCTGCTCAGGTATCCAGTGCGTCACCTTCTATTATCCGGAGCAGAGTTTCGCGCACGCAGTCTCCTATTCGCCCACGGTCCGTCAGGACGGGGTGGACAGCGTCACGCTGGAAAATGTGACGATGATCAACCCGTGGCGCGGTATGCAGTGCGGATCGGACGCAAACGAGCTGCACTATCTGCACAACGTTTACATGACCCCGATGCACGAAGGCCTATTCATGAACCTCACGACGGATATCGGCCGGATGTATCACTTCTATATTGCGCCGGACTATTATGCCGCCTACGTCGCCGGGACCGATCTTGGCGCGCTGCGCCGCTATATGCTGCAAAACGTGACCGGCGTTTTCATGGCGCGGTCCGATTGGGAATACGGTTACGACATCCATATCCAATACTGCAAGGTCGGCTTCCTCGTCACCTCGCTGACGGACAGCGCGCCGAACGCCCAGCTCTCCTCTCTTCATCTGTATAACTGCGATATCGGCTTTCAGGTCTTCGAGCTCAACGCCTTCGGCATCGCGCTGTCGGACAGCACGATCTCCTGCGATATCCCGGGGCTTACAGCCGCCGTTTGCTCAATCGAGCGTTTCCGCACCGTTATGCAGTTCTCGGCGATCGATTTCAGCGGGCCCTATCCGCATCTGATCCGCCACAGCGGACCGGGGCAGTTCACGTTTGCAAATTGCACCTTTGACGGCGCCACGCAGGCCGCCATTCTCCAGGAGACCGGCGGATTGACCATTCTGCAATGCAAATTCTCGCCTTGTCTGCCCTCGGCGAAGCATATCGTTCTCAGCGATTCCATCTCCGCCGCACAGCTGGTCGGAAACGATTTTTCCGGCGAACCGGCGCTTGTCATTCCCGAGAAGGCACAGGAAAACTTTCAGATGCACGCCGAAACCGTTGCGCTTCGCACTCCCCCGCGCGGCGGCCACAAGCCCTTCGGTGGGTGCATTTATCCGGATTCGGAGCGTCTTTTCGACGTCACCGATTACGGGGCAATCGCGGATGGCGAGACCGACTGCACGGCCGCGTTCACCGGCGCGCTCCGCGAGGCCGGAAACGGCGGCGGCATCGTCTACGTGCCCGCCGGTCGATACCGGATCGACGGGCATCTGCACATCCCCTCCCACGTTCAGCTTCGCGGGATCTTCCAAGTCCCCTGCCACACGATGGGCGGCGGGTCGGTGCTCATGACGTATGCAAACAAGGGCGATGAGAACGCCGCGCCCTTCATCACCGCGGCGCCCGGCTCCGGTGTGTTCGGGATCGTGATCTACCATCCGGAGCAGGATGCGGCGCATCCGATTGAATACCCTTGGGCTTTTCAGGCGCTCGGCCCCGACTGCTACGCCGTCAACACCGTTTTCGTCAACCCGTGGCTCGGCGCGGATTTCGGCACGTATCCCTCCGACAGGCACTTCATCTCCTATATCTCCGGCGCGCCGATCCGCTGCGGGATCTTCTGCGGAAACAATTCCGGCGATGGCTGGGTTGAGAACATCCAGTTCAATCCGCATTATTTCTTTCGCACCGAGCTTCCGAACAAACCGACCCGCTGGCAGGAGTTCTGGCACAATCAGCTGCGGTATCTGGACGCGCTGAAATTCGGATACAATAAAGAAGAACATCTGCTCTGCACCTTCGTTTTTGCGGCTCACCGCGGGCTCTGCTTCGTTCTGCAGGACGGAAAGGGCACATCCGGCACCTTTATCGGCCATGGAACGGACAGCGGGCAGACCGCGCTCTACAACGCTGGGTGCGGCCACGTCGATCTGGTCAACACCGAACTGGTGACCATTGAGGCCCCGCGGGATCGGGTCTACTTCCACTCCGTTTCCGGCGCGGAAGGCCAGATGAACGTTTTTAACTCCCTGCTGTGGGGCGCACCGCAGCGAGCGATCGTGATCAATGGCGGCGATCTCGAGTTCCAGCTGACCAATATCGTAGATATGGGCGCCGTGGCCGTCACCGTCACCGGCGGGAGCGCGACCTTTGCCGGAACCTTTTTCCGCAAATGCGACAACCACGTTTCCGTGCACTCGGGCCGCTGCCGACTCGTTTGCAATATGACGGTCCGCCGGTACGGAAAAACGCAGCGAGACGGGACGCCCGGGGCGCTTCTCCCTCGCGAGCCCGCGCTGGATCTCTTCCGAAGCGAAGGCGTTCTGGAGGAACTCTGTTCCTTCAGCAAATAAATCGGCTTTTCATAAATGCCATACAAAAAGAAGGAGGTTTGCAATTTATGAAAAAGTACCTTGCCGAGGTGATCGGCACCTGTGTTCTCGTTTTCGTGGCCTGCGGGACCGCAGTTCTCTCCGGAGTCGACTGGGTGGCCACCTCCCTTGCGTTCGGTTTGACCATTGTCGCGATGGCCTACTCCATCGGCAACGTCTCCGGATGCCACATCAACCCCGCGGTTTCCTTCGCATTCCTTCTCCGCAAGCAACTCAAGCCCGGTGAATTTATCGGCTACCTTGTGAGCCAGTTCATCGGCGGTCTGGCCGGCGCGGCTCTGCTCGGCGTTCTGCTGAGAAACTTCACCGCGCTCGGCGGAAACGAGATCCAGAAGGCGCTGCTTCCCGCCGAGGGCGCCGCGCCCGACACCTGGTCTTACATCGCGGCGTTCATCGCAGAGATCGTTCTCACGTTCGTCTTTGTGATCGCGATCCTCGGTGTGACCGACAAGGCGCATCACGAAGGCAAGCATGCCGGCATCGTGATCGGCCTTTCGCTGACGCTGGTCCACCTGCTCGGTCTCGGGTTCACGGGCCCCTCCGTCAACCCGGCAAGATCCTTCGGCCCCGCGCTTCTGCAGTCCTTCGCCGGCAATTCTACGTCGCTGAATCAGGTTTGGATCTGGCTGCTCGCGCCCATGGTCGGCGCGGCGATCGCGGCAGGTCTGTATACCCTTCTTGCGGGAAAAGCGGACGCAGAAAAGTAATCGCGCATTTCTTCCCTCATGACACGCAAAACTCCGGGCAAAAGAGAGGTCTCTCTTTTGCCCGGAGCGTTTTTTTGCAGGGCCTTCGTTTATTCGCCCGCGGCCAGACGAACGCAGCGGTAGGCGCCGTCGTAGTATCCGTCTTTTTTCAATTGGTCGATCCGGTCGCACATATGCGGAATGATCTCCCGGTCGGAAAGCAGCCGGTCCAGCGCACCGCAGAGTTTTTCAGCCGTTTCATACTCGCCGGTGGCGTCTCCCATCTCCCGCCCGTGGATCGCGCCGTACACCTCATGCCCGCCAATGTGCTTCATGAAGAGCTTCGGGATCGGGTAGAACACGAGCTCGCTCGGTTTCGTGATCATCAGATCGCAGACCGGCATAAGCAGATTCGTGGTGTAGACCGCGCGGAAGATATCGTCGTTGCAGACCAGGCAAATGCCCGACGCCTCCTGCTCTCGGATCTGCCTCACCATGCCATCCAGCTCGGCATATTCGTTTTTCAGAAGGCGAAGATCCGCCCGGTCGCCGAACTTTTCGCGCAGCTGATCGAAGACGTTCTCATGGTCGCCGACATTGATGAACAAGGCGGCTTTTTTCTGCTCCACATACGGAAGCAGGTGCCGGATCATTGCCTCGAACAGTTTCCCGCCGGCGCCGGCGCCGCCGACGTTCATAAGGATGCGCACGGGTCCATCGGCCGCGATCCGCTGTCTGCGAAGTTCGTTATCGCGCTCCAGATCCTTCAGAAGCTCATGGTCGACATAGCAGCCCACCATTTTCAGGCTCTCCTCGGGCATCCCTTTCAAGGGCGTTTTTGCGAACCCTTCGAGCGTCTTATAGCCGAGATAGGCGAACGGCGTCTGAACGGTGTGGATCGCCCCTTCCGACAGGTGAAGACCCATCGGCCAGTTGTCGGGGATGGCGTTGACCACGTGTGTCATGCCGGCATGGATCGCGCCCTGACTCGGCCAGACATGCGTGGCGATATAGGGAACGTCTTTTCCGATATGCCGGAAGATCGGCGTCAGCAGTTCGCTGTTCTTCTGGTCTTTCGCGTTATAGGTGATCTTCTTGAAGCCCTCGCTGTTGAGCGGCTCCCAGACGAAGCGGTTGAAAAGGCGGGACTTCTGGGAAATACGGGAGGCCAGCGAATACATATCGTTCTGCTGCCGGATCATCTTCGAACCGGTGGCGTCAAAGGAGGCCAGATCGAGCCAATAGGGCGTATAGCCCAGCGCGCGGGCGCACGACGCCATGGCGATGGAGATGCGGTAATGCCCGAAGCCCATGCGGATATTGCCGACGATGAGGGCTTTTTCATCAAACGCCTCGTCTTTTTCGCCGAAAACGATGTTCTGCACGCCGATGTGCGAGAGCGCCTCCACGGGCTCGAAACGGATATGATAGTCCGATCCGCTGTCGTCCCCGTATTTCCGGACGTATTTCGCCTTGCTTTTCTCGGCGGAGGCAACGGTGCCGGCGTCGATGGGATTTCCGAAAATCATACTTGAACGGTCGATCATAGGAGCAGTCCCCTTTCCGTATCGTATCGGATCTCATGGGTCCGGCCGTTCAGCCGGTAGGTGATCGTGATCACGTCGCCCCTCCGGAAGAAGGAGACGACCTGCGCGCCATTGAACAGTTCCAGCGCATCTGCGAGCGCGCCGCGTTTTTCTGCGTCGTATTCCGCGATGTTGTCCGACGTCATCAGGACGCTGCCGAAGAGCGCATTGAGCGTGACGAGCGCGCGCTTCTGCTCTTTGGTGAGGAAAATATTGGTGTCGCGCAGGAGAAAAACGTCCGGATCGTTTCCGAACAGGCTCCCGTTCATGAACGAGCGATAGACGGTGTTCTGCAGCGTTACCTTTGTGGAGATCCGCTCCCGATGCATGAAGCGCATATACCACTCGTCGTCGAACTTCAGCGACACATCCGGGCCGATGCGGAGATAATCGAACTTGCCGGCCGCATTGAACAGCGTCGCGCCGCAGCCGAGGATCAGCTTATCTCCAAGGACCTCGCGCAGGAACGCATATGCCTCTTCGGCAGATTGGCTTCTGGTCTTCCCGTCGTAGTCCGGCAGACTCGCCGCGTAAAGAAAGTCGAGTTTGAAGAAGTCAAAGCCCATGTCCGCATAATAGGTGAGGCACTTTGCGACGTACGCCTTTGCCTCCGCGTTCTCCATGTCCAGCGCGTAGAAGCCACTCCAGTTCGAACCGCATTTGATCGGCTGGCCGTCGGCCCCGGTTTTGAACCACTTTCGTTTTTCGGCAAACAGACGGCTTTTTTCTTCAGCGACGAACGGCGCGAGCCAAATGCCGGCCAGATAGCCTTTTTTATGGATCGCCTCCGCGATCGGCGCGAGGCCGTGCGGGAACTTCTTTGCGTCGACATCCAGCCAGTCGCCGACAAAGGTCTCATACCCGTCGTCGATCTGGAAGAGGTTGAAGCGTTCGTCCAGCGCGTTCAGGTCGCGGAGAATGATCTTCTCATTGATGTTCTGATAATAGTTGTACCACGACGTGTAGCCGAAAATCCGACGAATCTCCTTCTGCGGGAAAAAGCGGCGGAATGCGCAGAGGCCCTCCTCCGCGCTTCCCTTGTAGAGATAGTCGCAGACGGTGAACTCCGCACCCGCGTCGAGCCGCGCGCCGCGGATATCGCTGATCAGTGTCACGGTGCCGAGCCGCCGGACGACCTCAATGATGAGATAGGCGTTGCGGACGTTCAGGCTGGCGATAAAGGCATTGGTCTTTCCTTTTACGTAGAACACGTCGTAGCCGTGCAGGATCCGTTTGTCGTATTCGTAGAACAGCGCGTCGCCGTACCGGTCCAGCGAAAAACTGCGAACCAGCGCTTTGGGAAGCTCGGTCACGTTTCTCTCGCGCGCGTCGCCGTAGAACTCGCGCGTTTCCGTCCACGACTGATAGCCGTTAATGAAATACAGGTCGCCTTTGGGGTCCGGCGCGTCGGCCGACGTCTGTGTGAAGAAGTCGTGATCGGTCTCCGAATAGCCGACCAGTTCCACGGGTGTCAAGGCGCAGACCGTGACCGTTCTGCGCTCGCCGTCGTCCGTGATGCGAAGCTCGACCTCACCGTTCGGCGCGGCGTTCGAGACCGTTTTCTCGACGCCGCCAACCCGGTAAGTCAGCTGATAGAGGCAGTTCATGGCGTCACTCGGCGACGGGCGGTTCCGGCTTCGCAGACGGGGCGGGCACCTTCTTTTCGGTAATCGTGCGCATGATCTTCTTCTCGTTGTACAGCGAGAGGATGACGGCGCCGAGCACGCAGAAGGCCACGGCGACGAACGCAACGATGGTCAAGCCCTTGGCGGACGCCGTGATCTCGTTGGAGGCGGCGTTCTGCGTCGTTCCGATGATCGCAAGCGAGGTGAACACGAGCATGGCGAGGGACTGGCCCCACTTCATGGCAAAGGTGCGGGCGGCGAAGAACATGCCCTCGCGGTTCTCTCCGGTGACGATGCCGTCCGCCTCCGCCACGTCCGCCACGATGGACTGCGGGATGATGCCGAGCAGCGCCATGGGGAACGCTGCGATCACGCAGATCGCAACGCCGTAGATCACGCCGGGCAGCGGAACGTAGCGAATCATCGCGGTGACCAGATAGGCGACCGCGAGGCCGAGGAAGCCGACGATGGTCAGCTTCTTTTTGCCGAATTTCCGGACGAGCCCGGAAACGAACGGATAGAAAACGGCGGAGAGGACCGTCATGCCGCCCATAAAGATCATGGTGTAACTTTCATCCAGCTCCATGGAAACTTTGACGAAGAACGGCAGACCGGTCTGGAAAAGCGTAAGGCCGATCCAGTACATGATGTCCGAGCATGCGAAGGCGCGGAATTCCCGGTTCCGGAAGGTGGATGCGAGTGATTTGAACATATGCGACTCGGTGGGCTTCGTATCGACGAATTCTTTCTCTTTGAGCAGGAAGGTCGGCAGAAGCATTGCCGCGCAGGCGATCACCGCAAGCACGATAAAGCAGATCCGATAACTCCATCCGTAACCCACGGCGCCTCTCAGCATGCCCGAGAAAACGAAGGGGGTGTAGGCCAGCAGGGTGCCCGCAAAGAAGGTCAGGGAGATCGCCGTGGAGATGAACATACGGTCGTCCTGCGTTTTGCCGAATTCGGAGATCAGCGCGTTGTACGGCGTGCAGTAGAGCGTCATGAACAGATAGAAGAGAACGATAAAGACGGAGATCCACGCCACATTGATCCCGCTGATCGCGTTCACAGGCGCGCAGAACAGAAGCACCGTCACGATCGCGAGCGGGACCGCCGCCCACTGCATGAAGGGAATGCGTCTTCCCCTCTTGTTGGTACTCCGGTCGCTCATGCTGGCGATAAGCGGGTCGGTCACCGCGTCAAAGATGCGGCTGATGGCGGTGATCAGACCCAGGATCGTCAGGAAGCCGAAAACGACCAGACCGGGGGTGATGAACTGGGTCGCCCCTGCCGCGATGTCGCCCTGCGTAGGCAGATAAAAAGTGACGAACCACGCATTGATGATCCCGCTCAGCATGGACCAGCCGAGCTGCCCGATGGCAAAGATGATCATTTGCTTTTTTGTCAGTCTCTTCATGCCTCTTTGAAACGCCACGTCTGAAATGGCATTTCCCTCCTTCGCAATTTATGAGTTTCCGCTTCAGACCGCGGATGGTTCCAAATTCAGGCCGGCTCGCCGTTCAACTGCGCGAGGATCAGATGGATCAGCGTGCGGATCTCCGCCGCTTTGTCCGTTCGCTTGTCCTGCCGAAGAACGCTCTCCTTCGAAGCCAGTTTTTTGCAGAGCAGCAGCACCGCGTGGGTAGTCGCGTAGTAAAACAACTCGATGTTCTCCACCGGGCGAACGCTCTTGTCCGCGATCCCGTCGCGGTATGCGGCCGAAAACGCCTCGCGGAAGCGATCGAGGTTGTCCGCGTATTCGTCGAGGATCTCCACCCGCTCGCTGATGCAGTAGGCGTCAAATTCGCTTAAGAACCGGTACAGCTCCGGGCGCTCTTCAAAGGTGGACAAATAGGCGCTGTAAAAGCGCTCGAGCCGGCGATAGCCCGTGCCCCTATCCTTCGTGTCGACAAACCGCTTTTCCACGTCTTTCTGCAGTTTCAGGGCGCACGCGACGATCAGGCCGGTCCGCCCCGAAAAATAGCGGTAGACGGTCGCCTCTCCGACGCCGGCTCTCTCCGCGACGTCGCGGATCGTGACGGAGGGAACAGACTTCTCTAAAAAGAGCTCGATCGCGCCGTCTGCGATGCGGTTTCTTTTTCCGTTTTTGTCCGACATTGACGCACCTGTTTCTTATCCTGCAGTTTTTGATAGTTCATCTATCAAAATAGTACCATATCCAGCTTTCCCTGTCAATGCCTTTTGATCGATTTCATAAGTCTGCGGCATGACAAAAAAGCGAAGCCGGACATGCGTTACCCCGAGCGAAATGAGAACAGCACCCAAGCGGGTGCTGTTCTTTTTTTGCTGATGCGGGTTTGAGCGGCTTCCGCTTTGAGAGAAGCGTTATTTGAAAGAATCTTTTTTCTTTTTTTTCGTATCCACGACCGGCAGGCGGCCGGCTTCGGCGATTACGTCCTCATAGCCGGTGAGCGCGGCGAAGGGCGCAAACTGCGCTGCCCGCTCTCTCGCCGACATGCGAGGCCGTTTCTCCGACTGATGATGCGGAAGATCAAACATATCGCTGTAATCTGCCATTTTGTCTCCTCACGCCCGGTGGCCGCCCACCTGCTTGTTGCGCTCCGCCGCGGTGGCGCCCTCACGGAAATTCATTCCTTTCAAGATCGCGTTTTTTCCGAACTTCTTCTTGATGTCCAAAACGGCCTCCTGCCGCTGCCGCTCTCGCTCGAGTTCTTTCGCTGCGGCGGCGCGCCGCTTCTCCTCCGCCTCCAGGTCGGT
>JAEEGL015795132.1_pt1 | contig 10215 bp, 5 predicted proteins | sample 9134231 | NCBI WGS metagenome assembly JAEEGL01 (sample SAMN16246548, study PRJNA631951) | gut metagenome | biome: gut microbiome; feature: rumen; material: fiber-attached | host: Bos | place: Iran: Karaj | collected 2018-10 | reverse complement strand
TTCTCCGTAGACGAGAAGGACAAGAACATCCAGCTCACCGAAAAGGGCGTGAACCACGTAGAAAGCCTGATGCAGATTACCAACCTGTACGGCGAACACGCTGACTGGGTACACTTCTTGGACCAGGCCCTGCGCGCCTGGCACCTGTACGAACGCGACGTGGACTACATTGTACGTGACGGCGAAATCATTATCGTGGACGAGAACACGGGCCGTCTTATGGAAGGCCGCCGCTACAGCAACGGCATGCACCAGGCCATCGAAGCCAAGGAAAAGGTACAGATCCGTCGCGAGAACCAGACTCTTGCCACCATTACGTTCCAGAACTACTTCCGCATGTACAAGAAGCTCTCCGGCATGACCGGCACCGCCGAGACGGAAGCTACGGAATTCATCAAGATCTACAACATGAACACCTGGGTGATTCCCACCAACAAGCCCTGCATCCGCAAGGACATGCAAGACATGGTGTACAAGTCCGAAGGCGCCAAGTGGAAAGCCATCGTGGCCGAAATCAAGGACCGCCACGAAAAGGGCCAGCCCCTGCTGGTGGGTACCGCTTCTATCGAAAAGTCCGAACACCTCCATGGGCTTCTGGAAAAGGAAGGAATCCCCCACGAAGTGCTGAACGCCAAGAACCACAGCCGCGAAGCGGAAATCATCCAGTTCGCCGGCCACAAGGGCAAGGTGACCATCGCCACCAACATGGCAGGCCGTGGAACCGACATCGCCCTTGGCCCCGGAGTTACCGAGGTGGGCGGCTTGCACGTGCTGGGTACCGAACGCCACGAATCCCGCCGTATCGACAACCAGCTGCGCGGACGTTCCGGCCGTCAGGGCGACCCGGGCTCCAGCCAGTACTTCTTGAGCCTTGACGACAACCTGATGCGCATCTTCGGCGGCGACAGCGTCAAGAACCTGATGACCCGCTTTGGCGTAGGCGAAGACGAAGTGATCACCCACCCCATCGTGAGCCGCTCTATCCGCAGCGCCCAGCGCCGCGTAGAAGGCCAGAGCTTCGACATCCGTAAGCACCTGCTTGACTACGACAACGTGATGAACGAACAGCGCAAGGTGATCTACGGATTGCGCCGTCGTATTCTGAACGGAGAAGACGTTCGTGACGAGATCTTGAACCGCATCGAAGACGCCTGCGACATCAAGGTCAGCAGCTACATTCCGCCCAAGACCTATCCCGAGAACTGGAACCTGGAAGGCCTGCATACCGACCTGCAGAGAAGCCTCGGCATGGAATACAGCATGACCCTGGAAGAGGCCACCCAGAAATCTCCGGAACAGGTGCTGGACGAGATTATCGCCCTCTGCAAGGCCCGTTACGACAAGCTCACCAAGATTATCCCCGACGCCGACTTCCGCAATATCGAACGCCGGTTCCTTCTCATGACCATCGACCAGGTGTGGAAAGAACACCTGTACGCCATGGACCAGCTGAAGGACGCCATCCGTTTCCACGGGTACGCCCAGAAGGATCCACTGATGATCTACAAGAACGAAGGCTACAAGATGTTCGAAGGTTGCATCGAGAAGATCGCGACCCTCACGGCGCTCCGTATCTTGAACATCCGGATCACCCTGCCCAACGGACAGACCGTCTCTCCGGACCAGCTGCAGCTGCGTGAACGCCCCGCCTCTGAAGAAGCAGGCGAAGGCCAGCAGGAACCTGCACAGTCTGCCGAGAACGCACAGGCTTCCGAACAGCTGAGCACCGAAGGCGCCAAGGCCGCAGGACTTGCCGGCCAGGCCGCAAGCTCCGAAACCAACGCCCTTTCCGAAAGCCAGCAGGCCGCAAGCGAGGCTGCCCCGCAGCCCATGCCCCAGTCGGCTCTTCCCGGAACAAGGCCCACGGTACGCCGTACCTACACAAACCCCGCCGTCGCTGCCGCCGCCAAGCGCGCCCAGCAGGCAGGCCCCAAACTGGGCCGAAATGACCCGTGCTGGTGCGGTTCCGGGCTCAAGTACAAAAAGTGCCACGGCAAGGACCTGGAGTAATTTCGCCTAGCTAGTTTCTAGACAAACAAAAAGTAAAGCCGCAGCCCCAAAAGCTGTGGTTTTTTCGTAAAAATTCGAAATTTGCCCCGATTACGCCGCGACCAATCGCGACAATATTTGTCGCTTTACGGTTTTATTTTTTATCGATGATTTGACAATGGCCAAAGATAAAGCGATAAATAAATGACGGAGGTTTTTAATGAAGAAGAATTATTTTGAAGGGGTTTTGGACTCCTTACGGTCCGGCAAGTTCAAGAATCAAGTCCGTCTTGACTTCATCACCCTCAAGAGTTACGAATACTGGATCCGCATGATGCAGGTTTCCAAGAGCTTCCCGGACCCTGACGACAGTATCGCCATCATCCCTAAGGAACGCGCCTCCCGCGTACTGAAAGACCTTTCGGACCATTTTGAAAAGGTAAATGCCGAAGAAGACATGCTCCCCAGCGCCCAAAAGAGGGTGTTCATCGCAGAATCCAACGATAATTACGCAGGCAAGAGGCTCAATTGCGATGACGACGACAAGTCCGTAGCCTACCAGAGGCGCAAAAAGGCCGTGGTGCGCTTTAACGACATGATTTCCAGGTCCAGTTCCATCGCCGAGATCAGCGGGTTCGTACGGAACTACCTGTGTGGCGAAGGCATTTTTGACGCCCAATCCCAGAAGGTGTTCTACAAGAGCATTACCCGCGAACTGGAAGGATACCTGGAAGAGAACAAGTCTATTGATGATGGCTACTTAAGGCGCCTGAATATCGTACAAAAGTCGTTCAACCTGACCGACGACGAAATGGAAATCATGATTTTTGCATGGATCTTCTTCAATAAGGACCAATGTAATTCCCTTGTGGAAATGATCGGTGCCCATGGAAGATACCGCGGTACGGCCCTGCCCGACATTTTCCCGCAGCTCTACCCAGATATCAAGCTCGAAAGCGCCATCTCTAACCAGGGCACCCTCAAGCGCATGGGCATTATCTGCGACGACCTCAACATGTCCAAGCGTATCGGATTCTTTCTGGATGGACTCTCCGGTGACGACCTGGAATCCCTATTCTTCAGGGTCTACGAAGGCGACAGCGTCCCCTACAAGGTGCTCTGCCGGAATAACCCGAAGGTGGAAGTTGCGCAGAATCTGCTCAAGTACGCAAAGCCCGGACAACGGCTTAACCTATTCTTCTACGGCGTCGAGGGAACCGGCAAAACAGAACTTGCCAAGGCCCTTGCAAAGAAGCTGCACCGCCCCCTTATCCTGACAAACATCAGTATCGAGGGTATCCACCGCGAAAGCAAGGAGGACTCCTCCCTGCAAGAGCGCATGAGCAGCATCCTCTTTGCCGCCACCAAGTATAAGAACAAGAAGGCCATTCTGCTGGTAGACGAAGCCGACCTTATTTTGAACGGTTGCGAGAAGGGCGCCCTGAACTTCTTCCTGGAGCAGATCCAGATTCCCGTCATCTGGATTTCCAATTCCATCCAGTGCATTGAGAATAGCACCCTGCGCAGGTTCGACTATTCTATCCGCTTTGAACGCCCGAAGTCTGAACAGCGGCTGCAAATCTGGCAGTCCGTAATCAAGGAACAAGGCGCCGGTGATCTCCTGCCTCACAACACGCTATCCCGCTTTGCGGAAGAGTTCCCTATTACCGCAGGGGGGATTACCCAGGCGATTGCCGGCGCTAAACGGCTGCAGGGCAAAGCTTGCGGCATGGATTCCGAGAAGATCGTAAAGATCATCGCCGAAGCACAGGCAGAACTCTTAAGCCTGGACCTGGAATACGCAAACCGCGACAGGGAAAGTCGGGCTCCCGAATACCTGCTCAGTGCCCTGAATACCGACGCCGACATGGAAAACCTCACGAAAGTGCTGAGCGCCTATGACCGCAAGTGGCAAGCCATGCAAGAATCGGACAGGCCCGATTCGTTGAACGTGCTGCTCTACGGGCCCCCGGGTACCGGCAAAACAGAATTCGCAAAGCACCTGGCCCGCTCCCTAAACAGGAAGATCGTCATCAAGAAGGCAAGCGACCTGCTGGACTGCTACGTAGGCAACACCGAAAAGAAGATCCGCGTGATGTTCAAGGAGGCGGAGCAGGCAAAAGCGATACTGTTCCTGGACGAAGCCGACAGTCTTATCCGCGACCGCAGTAGTGCCGCGCGCAGCTGGGAGGTAAGCCAGGTAAACGAGATGCTCACCCAGATGGAGAACTTCAAGGGAATCTTCATTGCGGCCACCAACTTCAACGACAGCCTGGATACCGCCTCCCGCAGGCGTTTCGCACTGAAGGTAAAGTTCAACTACCTGAAGCCCGAAGGCATTGAGAAGCTCTGGCACGGGTTCTTCCCGGCACTTCCCTGCCCAGATGCCGCCAAGGACCTGCGCATGCTTACGCCTGGCGATTTCAATGCCGCCTACGGAACGCTCCGTTTCTACAGCGAAAGCGAGCTTACCACCGAAATGGTGCTAGACGCCCTCAAGGCCGAAATCTCGTACAAGGACAGCCGCGAAGGCCGAACCATGGGACTATAGCTTGACATGACCCGCCGTCGGAACTATATTAGAACATAGGAACGAAGGAGGGGATTATGACAAAGTACGTAGGTTTCTGGGCGAGGGTTCTTGCAACCCTCATCGACAGCGTCTTGATTATGGCCATTACACTGCCGCCCCTCCTTGGGATATACGGCCTGGCATACCTGGACAATAAAGATGCTGTCAATGGTCCGGCAGATATCCTCATTTCGAATATCCTGCCCATGATTGTCGTCATCCTGTTCTGGGTCAAAAAGCAGGCCACTCCGGGCAAGATGGCCGTTTCTGCAAGAATCGTAGATGCAGAGACCGGAGGCAAGCCTTCTAAAAAGCAGTGCGTCGGCCGCTACTTCGCCTATATCCTCTCGGCCCTCCCCCTTGGACTCGGATTCCTGTGGGTGGCCTTCGACTCCAAGAAACAGGCCTGGCACGACAAGCTTGCCGGTACCGTGGTGGTGAAAGTCGAACGGTAAGCAAAAACCTCATTTTTCATTAAATTTTCGGTTTTCATCAATTATATATATTGTTTCAATAGAAACAATATATTTGACCATATGAATCTCAGAAGGTATATTATGGGTGTAAAGAACAAACTAACAGAATTTGGATACCCCTTAAGAAAACGAGGATATATTTATGTCTATGAATACTTTGTACAAATGTATATCCACCATGGCTTTGCTCGCCCTCGTCGCCTGTGGCGACGATTCCTCCAGTTCCAACATCAACGGGCCTGAACCTGATTCTTCGGAACAGGAAGCCGTCTCCAGCTCTTCGGGCCAGAAAACAGGCCCCAGTTCTTCGGAGCAAAAGGCCGACCCAAAATCTTCGGAATCCGCTCCGAAAAGCTCCGCCTCTCCCTCGGGAGGCTCTGCGGAGACAGACCCCGCCAAGATTTTCAATGTGCGAGTCCCCAGCCAGGAATCCTACACCTGCAAATCCCCGATGGGCACCAGCGAAACCATTGCGGACCACGATGTGATTTGCACATTCAAACACGGATCGCTGAACGGGTTCATCTACATGCAGGGAACTCCCACATCGTGCTCTGGGTTCATGCAGATGTTCCCGGTGGTGGAAAACCCCAATATCCAGCTTTACGTGAACGGCACTGAAGCCAGTGTATCTGAGGCAGCCTATGACTGGGGCGGAAACCATCACGTGGATGAAATTTCCTTCGTCTATGACGGAAAGAAATACGCCTACAACCACTCCTCCATGGGATTCGGATGGCGTCCCTGCCAGGAAATGGACTGCATCAAGGTTTATTCTGCTGACGGGGATCTCATTGAAGACGGCTGCGGAAAAGACCGCACCATTCCCATTGTCTGCAACGTGGTAGATAAGGACGGAAAGTTCGGCACCTTCGAAGACCATTTCGAGGTCTGTGAAGGCGACGAGTAAAAACCCTTTTCACGAGGTAACGTCATGAAAACGAAAATTTTCCTCTTTGCTGCCCTGTCGGTAATTCTCGGGGCATGTTCCAATGTCAGTTCCACGGGTCCCGACGAGGAAGAAGAAGAAACCGTCTCCTTCGTCCAGAATGACGACGAGTGGCTCGGATTCTACAAGAATGACGGCTACGAGGCCTTCCTCAAGATGGCCTACAAGTCCGAGGCCGAAATCGGTGCAAGCTACCTGGTAAAGTTCATCATCACCGATTTCGACAAGGACCAGCCCGAAGTCCATTTCATGAACACGGCAAGGCACCAGCTGCATTACGAATTCGCCCGTGACATTTTGAAAGATTCCCGCTCCCGTACCAACTACGAGAAAGAAACCTATCTGAGTCCCCAGAAGAACACGGCCGCAGGAACGCTGGTCTACTACCCCACCATCGACTCCCTGATTGCGCTCACCTTCTTCCCAACGGACCTGATAACTCCCCAGCAGGTCGAAAAGGTCTATAGCCTTATTCAGGACCGCATGCTGTTCCTGGACAAGAAATCCGATAAGAATCGCCTGTTCTACATGCCGGCAGGAAGCGATGCCGAAAAGGCCGCCGCCGACTACAAGAAGAACTTTGAGGCAAGCGATGTGCTCGTATACACCCACGCGGAACTGTTCGGGAATATCCCCTTCCAGATCATGAACAAGGGCACCGCCTACGGCACCCTCCGCAAGCTCACCGCCAAGGAGCTGGACACGGCCATCGTATCCATGCACGACATCTTGATCCTGGAAACCCTCCCTGCCGAAATCCCGCTGGTGGCAGCCTCTATCAGTAAAGACGCTCAGACATCCCTTTCCCACGTGAACCTGGCCGCCAAGGCACGCAAGACTCCGAACATCGCCTTCAACGGCAACGAGCTTCCTGATTCGCTACTGGCCCTCTGCGGCAAGCTGGTGAAACTGGTGGCGACTTCGGATTCCTACACCATCCAGGAAACCACCGTAGACGAAGCCAAAGATTTCTGGAACAAGAACGCCCGTAAAGAAATGAAGCTCACCTACGACCTGTCCGATTCCGGACTCACCGAATTCAAGGACCTGAACTTCAATTCCGCAAAGTCCGTGGGGGTGAAGGTGGCGAACCTGGCAGAACTCCACAAGGTAATTCCCGACAATTCCCCCGACGGATTCGGCGTGCCCTTCTACCATTACAGCAATTTCTTGAACTACACCACCGTCAACAAGGACATGTGCGAAGAATCGTTTATTGATTGCGAACTGGAAAGCCGTTCTGTCACGCTCTGCAAGCAGGTCCGTAACATCTGCACCGAGACCGTCAAGGAAGGCACCAGCCTCCGCAATTACATCTCCACCATCATCAAACGCGACGACTTTACCGTAGATGCCCGCCTCCGCGAGGCCACCCTCGACAACTTCATCTACATCTTCAAGCATTCTCCTGTAGAGAAGTCTTTCGGCGAGGCCCTCGATGCCAAGGTAGTCAAGATGTTCGGCGATGCAAGCGTACGCCTGCGTTCCAGCACCAACTCCGAAGACCTGGCAGACTTCAACGGCGCAGGGCTTTACGAGTCCTACAAGGCAACCCGCAAGCCGGGCGACTACCCCTCTGACGAAATCACCAAGGTGTGGGCGTCGGTGTGGACCTACAAGGCCTTCGAGGAACGTACCCTGTGGAATATTGACCACATGTCGGTGCAGATGGCGGTGGCCGTCCACAAGGGATTCCCCGATGAACTCGCCAACGGCGTCATCATCACGCAGAATATCGCCGACCTGTCGGTAGCGGGAATCTACGTGAATATGCAGGTGGGAGAGCTTTCCATCACCAACCCGGAAGGCGGCGAGCGCCCCGAGAAGCTCTCCATCATCCCGTCGTCAAACGGCGTGCAGAGCGTCATCACGCAGTACTCGACCCTTTCGCCAAACAGTTCCATCCTTACCGAAAAGGAAACCATGGACCTCTACATTCTGGTCATGAAGGCCCAGTACTACTTCGCGGATCTGTACAAGAAGAATCCGGACAGCTTCGCCCTGGACCTTGAATTCAAGCTGATGAAGGATGGTTCTGGCCGCAAGCTGTTCCTGAAGCAGATCAGGCCATACATCATGTAAAGGTTATCCCGTCGTAATAGATTCATGCAGGCTCTAGGCGGGCCTGCATTTTTCTATAATTGGGACTGTTCATTTTTCACTTTCAAAGGGAATAATGCTACAGGGTGTGCTTGCATTCGAATGGATGGGCCTATCGGGCAATGCCTGGTTCACCATAATCGTTGTACTGTCGCTTTTTGCAACCTTGATTTTTTCAAAGCTGCGTGTAGATATCATTTTCCTTTTGGGAATGTGTGCCCTCTACCTCAGTGGAGTCCTTGACCTAAAAACCGCATTCGGCGGTTTCAGTTCTGCCTCCGTCATTATCATCGCCGTGCTTTACGCCGTTATCGCCGGCCTCAACTACACGGGCGTGCTGAACTGGGTCGTGAAGCACCTGATGGGCTCCCCAAAGACCGTTTCCCGCGCTATTCTTCGCACCATGTTCCCCGTGGCACTCTTGAGTTCGTTTCTCACCAACACCACGGTGGTAGCACTCTTTATTGACGTCATAAAAATCTGGTCCAAAAAACTGGGCATATCGCCGTCTAAACTTTTGATTCCCCTTAGCTATGCCTCCGGACTGGGCGGTGCCTGCACCTTGCTCGGCACATCCACGAACCTTATCATTTCAGGACTCTACACAGACAGGACAGGAACCCAGATGGGAATTTTCACTCCCACCCTTGTCGGACTGTTCTGCCTTGTGGTAGGAGTTATCTCCATCGTCGCCCTGCAAAAACTTCTCCCCACTCGAGTGTCCCCCTTGAGCAACGGCGGTGACGAAGACCTGACCCTAGAACTCCATGTTCCCTCCAGACACGGGCTTGTCGGCATGTCCCTGCAGGAAATTTACGAACAGAACCCCAAAGGATTCGAAAAGAACAAGAACTCCATTTTGGCCATACGCCGTTTTGACAACGAGGTGGAGGTCGCTACCCCTGAAACCTATATCATGGGTTCCGACAACATCATTGTTTCGGGCAAGGCGGAACAGCTCCAGTGGATTTGCGAGCACCTGAATCTTAAAAACGACCACCTGAAGGGTTACCTGGAGAACGCTGTAAACAACAGGACCTGCGGCAAAAAGACGGTCCTCGCCTCGCTTATCATGCTCGCCATGGTCCTGCTATCGGCATTCAACGTGTTGCCCCTGCTTTCGTCGTGCATGCTTGCCGCCATCGCCATGGTTGTCACCCGCTGTTGCACCAGCACCCAGGCGGCAAACTCCATCAACTGGAACATCCTTATCGTGTTCTCGGGCAGCATCTGCCTGGGCAAGGCCCTGGAATCTACGGGGGTGGCCCAGCTGATTGCAAACAACCTTCTGGATATCTGCGGAAGCAACCCCTTCGTAGCCCTTGTCGCCATCTGCCTTGTCGGTACCTTCATTACCGAATTTATCAGCAATAGCGCCACGGCGGCCATGTTCTGCCCCATTGCCATCAGCGCGGCCACGACCTTGGGCGTAAACCCCCTCACCTTCTGCATTGCCCTGATGATCTCGGTGAACAGCAGCTTTGCCACCCCCATCGGATCCCCTACCCACATGCTGGTCTATGCCGCTGGCGGCTACAAGTTTATGGACTTTACGAAAATCGGGCTGCCCATGAATTTTATCATTCTTGCAGCCAACCTGTTCATCACCCCCATCGTATTCCCCATGTATTCCTCGTAACGGCTTGGCTGCGGGCCTTACAATTACTAAATTTGCGTTAGCTTTCTTAAAAAGGAAACACTATGGAAACATCCTTTATCGTATTCAACGTCATCGCCCTCGTCGTCGTCATCGTGGCGGCCTTCCGTATCGGCGCTACCGTCAGCAAGGCCCAGAAGAAAGAAGCCGACGTGGCAAAGAACAGTGCCTCTTACGAGGATTGCATTGGCAAGAATACCGTCAAGTTCAACTACGACAGCTTTACGGATTCCCGCGACGGCGAGACCTACCGCACCGTAAAAATCGGCAACCAGATTTGGATGGTGGACAACCTGCGTTTCAAGGCAGAAGAAAGCTATGCCCCGGGTAACGACGAGTCGAATGTCGCTAAATACGGTCGCCTCTACACCTGGACGACGGCTCTCGGCATTCCCGCAGATTTCAGCGAGCAGTCCCCCGCCAGGGATATGGAAATGTACCACAACATCCGTCAGGACAACTACCAGGGAAT
>JAEEGL015656145.1_pt1 | contig 10215 bp, 4 predicted proteins | sample 9134231 | NCBI WGS metagenome assembly JAEEGL01 (sample SAMN16246548, study PRJNA631951) | gut metagenome | biome: gut microbiome; feature: rumen; material: fiber-attached | host: Bos | place: Iran: Karaj | collected 2018-10 | reverse complement strand
ATCCTCCACTTCCTCGATTCCTTTGGCGGTTGCGAACCAGGGGAGACCATCCCCGAAAACCAGCCGCTTCGCTTCAAGTCCTTCGCCGAACGAAATGGAAACCTTCCTGTAACAATCCTGCTGCGGGATGGCCTCACACCCTCCGAGGCACTGCTCCACTCATACGACACCCCCGATGCACTGCACCTTACCCCGCAGTTCAGCGAAGCGGATTCCGCCTGGAAAATCGATATCCCCGCCACCGCATTCGGACGGTACGCCGTCCTCGAAATCCACACAAAATAACAAGGTAATTTCACATAGCATGTGAAAAAAGAACCCCAGTTATGAACGAAAAATCCTCAAAAGAGCCCTCGACAAAAGCGCTGGAGGTCGTGCAGGAAACAAAACCTGTGCGCATGGAACCCCCTTCCAAGGAGCTCGTCGTGCGAGACGGACAGGTAATCCTGCCAGAAACGCAGTGCGTCGTCCCAGCTGACAAGAAGTTCGAGGAGGTAGTCCTCTCCAACGCCATTCCGCACGACGAACTACCAGAACTGCTGGATGCCCTGCATGGACGACGGCCAGCCTACTCGCCTGCATTAAGACTGCTGTTTCTAGTCGGCTTTGCGGCAATTGGTGGACTGCTCTATTTCTTTCGCCCACACCCACCAGAAGTCCTTGACAGCACCAATGCACTTGTCATTGACACGCAGACACCCTCGAAGGTCAGTTCCGACTTCTCGGCACTGCTCAAACAGGCCACTGCAACATACGAGATGGGACGCTATGCGGAAACCATTCAAATCCTAACTCCCAAGATGGAAGAGATTATGAAGGACCAAGAGAGTTTCCGTGCGAATGCGCGCCTGGCCTCCATCTTTTTCTCCTCACATGAAAAAAACGGCTTCCCTAAGCATGCACCTGGGTTTGACGAATGGCTCGGAAAGGCCTGCCAATACGATCCAGACAACCTAGAGTGGGAGATTTACAACGTCTGCCTCCTTTGGCAGCCCTATCAGAATCTTTTCAAATCCGAATACCGCCTAAATGCCATCCTGAACAATCAAAGCCATGCGTTCAATCTCGCCAAAACCTGTTTGATAACCCAACGGCAAATCGATAGGATTCGCAGGTTAAATGACAACAAGCCTGCCGAAAGTCGCCTGACGGAAAACACCGTCACCACGCTGGATAAGATAGAATGTCAAGTCTTGATAGCCAAATGGCGTATCAAAGGCGGTAAATCACTTCCCGATGACAAGGATGACCCTGGCGTTGAGTTCCGCGAAAAGGCCTATTCTCTGGCTGCAAAGCATGAAAACGACCTCCCATTTCTGGATTTGCGATTGTACATTGCCGAAAAAGTGCTTGGCGGCCTGACGTCAGGTTTCCATGGGTATTATTATTTCAATGGAGAATCTTATTGGAGACTTGATTACTTGGAGAATGTCATCAAGGACATTAAACTGAAAAAGGCAATGCTCACTCAGCCCAGGAAACAACCATGAGCCAACTCATCCATATAGACAGCAAATCCTTCCTGCGAGCAACACAGGTTTTTCTCTTCACGCCCACCAGAACAGGCCGTGGAGTCGAATCGCTTGCCTCGCCGCGTTTCTGGCTCGTGCTTTGCTGCTACCTTGCAAGCATTCTCATCATCCTGCGCGATGTCTTCTTCTTCCAGGACTACAGCTTCCAAATGCAGGGCATCATCCCCATCATCCTCGCCTTCCTCATAACGAGCGACCTCAACTGGACCATGCTCTTCACGGGGCGGCCAGGCGGCCCAAACCTCTTCCTGCAAATCCTGATGATGGCCCCCCTCTCCCTGCTGATTTCACGCATGCTCGGTCCATACGCTCTCATCCAAAACTCAGAAGCAAACAAAAGCGCTCTGCAAACAGTATTCGACATGTTGCACGATGCGCTGATCTACGTAGCAGATTCCTTGCAGGCATGGCTGCCCCAATGGCTACTGGAAATGGCTTGCCACCCCTTGCTAGCACTGCTTGTGCTAACAGTCCTTCTGGTCCTCTGTTTCCGCAGCTCCCACGTTCGTCTCTCCATTTTGACCATCATCCTGCTGGTGATGCTGGCAACAACCTTTGCCAATGGCCTGAACTATCTGTTTCTGCTGGCGGTGCTGCTGTTCATCGTTGGCGTCATTCTCCAATGGAATCCGTATGGCAAAATCGCCTACCTGTGCAACGTTCACAAGCAGTTGGGCAATCACCCTGGCGATGCACTTATGTTCGAGGTGATTATGGCAACCATGGATAAGCTCTTCTACAATGGCGAGATGAATGGACGCGAGTTCGAACAGATTGTACGCGACCACTATGCCCCCCACATCGAGTACTCCCGCGATGAACAGCGCCTGATGATGAACGAAATTATCAGGCGAATGGTGGAAGGATACCACCTCGTCTCTCTGGATGTCACCATCAACGGCACAGTCATGCATCCCATCCCCGAACTCTATGAGTGCAACCGACTCCTGGCCAACTTCACCATTATCCCAAGGTTCATCGCAGTCGCCTTCATTGCCATCATCTGGGCTATCATGCCCTTCGACGCCTTTCCCGATTCCATCCCCGTTCTCGGTCTCCTCGACGACCTCGCCATCTGCTGGATTTCCGCCATCATTGGCAAGGACAGTATCCAGAAAATCAAGGCACACCACCAAAACCGTTGAAACCCTTTTCTTGCTATCCTCCTGAACCTTAGCCTACCTCCGACTTGACGATGCAATCTACAAACGACAATAACCTGTCCTGCGAGCCGCCCTCTAACGCGGAAGAAAACGACCTGTCCAGTGAACCGCGCTTTAGCGCGGAAGAAGCCCAGCCCATTGACGGCCTGACTATTCCCCCTGGCGCGGCAAAACCCGACCTGCCCTGTGCGCCCACCAGCACGGCGGAAAACCAGCCCGCAGACGGCTTGGCAACGCCCCCCAGCACGGCGGAAAACCAGGCCGCAGACGGCATAGCTGCTCTCCCCGATGTGCTTGCCGCCAAGGTCACTTACATCCCCACCATCAATCTTTCCCTGGAGCAGAACTCCATCAACGTCATCCAGGAAATCACCCTGCTCAACAAGACCGATGAGGACCTTGAAAACCTAGAGTGCACTCTCTCCTCGCCAATGGAGTTCTTCGAGACGGCCACTATCAGGGTGGGACGCATCAAGGCAAGGGAAGAACTGCCTCTCCACGACATCCGCATTGCTCTAAACTTCCAGCTTCTCTCCACGCTTACCGAAACGCTGAAAGGGAAAATGACGTTGGAAGTTGTACAGGAAGGAAACACCCTTCTGAAACAGGAGCACGAAATGACCGCGCTCCCACCCGACCAATGGCTAGGCTCGTCCATTTTTCCCGAGCTCATCTGTGCGTATGTGACGCCCAACCTGGAGGTTGTCAACCACCTGCTTACTGTCGTCGCCGAGGAATTGAAAGCAGCGACAGGTTCCGATTCTATCCAGGGCTATCAGGCAGACAGACACCGCGTCTATGATATCTGCGCCGCCATCTATCGTGCCATCCACAGTTGGGGCATCCACTACGCCAATCCTGCCGCCTCCTTCGGCGTGCCTGGCCAGCGCATTCGATTTGCAGACTCCATCTACAAATTCCGCCTTGGAACCTGCTTGGACACCGCCCTCCTCTTTGCGTCCGTCATGGAGCAGTGCGGGCTGCACCCCGTCATCCTAATACAGGAGGAGCACGCCTACGTAGGCTGCCACCTCGTTGACCGATACTTCCCTGAAATGCCGCTTGACGACCTCCAAACAATCCGCAAGCTCGTGGATGTCGATGAGTTCGTTGTCATTGAAACCACGCTGGTCACCAAGAACGCCACTTTCTCAGAAGCGGAAGCAACCGCCAGAAGCGAACATCTCAACATCGACAAGGATTTCAGGTGCGCCATTGACGTGGTGCGAGCACGCCTTAGCGGCATCCAACCGCTGCCACTGAAGCACAGCACGGACGGCATGGAATTCGAACTCCCAGAACGCGATGTGGATGCACTTGACAAGGAACACAAACGCACCTTGCAGGAAAAAGTCGATCTGGACGCTTTGGAGGATACGGAGCAACGTGCGGGACGCATCGCCCGCTGGACGCAGAAGCTGCTGGACCTCTCCCTGCGCAACCGCCTTCTCAATATCCGCAACACCCAATTGATTATCCCACTGGTCTGCCCCGACATCACGCTGATGGAGGACTACCTGGCCGCTAATGAATCCCTCACGCTGAATTCCATCAAAGAAGAACTGGGCGAAAAGGACCTCCACGACCTCGCCATGTTGCGCAACAGCGAAATCAAAACAAGCCTTAAGACGCTGTTGGACAATGAATTGAAGCAGAAGCGACTTTGCACCAACCTCTCACTGAATGAAATGTCTCGCCGCATGACAGCACTCTTCCGACAGGGCAAGACCGATTTGGAAGAAGGCGGCGTCAATACCATCTTTGCAGGCATTGGCTTCCTCGAATGGAGGGTTGCCCCGCGCGATGAAAAGAGCTATCTGGCTCCCATCCTGCTCGTACCAATCCGCCTGATGAGAAAGTCCATTGTTGAAGGCATCAAAATCGTGCGTCTCGATGAGGAGACCATCATCAACGAAACTCTGCTGGAGCTTCTGCGCAGCCAGTTCCATTTGACCATACCAGGTCTTGCGCCACTTCCAACGGACAAGTCTGGCGTCGATGTGGCGTTGGTGATGCAGATTTTCCGCGAAGCCGTCAAGAACATGCCTGGCTGGGAAGTGCGTGAGGAAGCCTGCATCGGCCAGTTCTCCTTCGGGAAGTTCATCATGTGGACGGACATGACTGCACGCGCCGAACTCCTGAAAAAGCACCCGCTTGTCAACCACCTGATGGAGGGAGGCGGTCTCTTTGACGATGGCATCGAGGTCTTCCCACCAGAGTTAATCGGCAAGCACATTGATTTAAACCAGCTCTACTGCCCGATGAGCGCGGACTCCTCCCAGCTCACCGCCGTCCTCTACTCCACGCTGGGCAAGAGCTTTGTCCTCCACGGCCCGCCTGGAACAGGCAAGTCCCAGACCATCACCAACATTATCGCGCAAAACCTCGCCATGGGTAGGCGCGTTCTCTTCGTCTCTGAAAAGAAGGCGGCTCTGGATGTGGTCCACAAACGGTTGTCGCAGGTGGGATTGCGTCCGTTCTGCCTAGAGCTCCACTCCAACAAGTCGGGCAAGACCGAAGTGCTAGCTCAGTTTAGCGAAGCCCTTAACGTGCCAGATACTCAGGAACCATCAGAGTGGCAAGAGCTTACAAGCGAGATACAAACACTTCGTGAGCAGTTGAATGACTACGTTGCCGCCTTACACTTCCAATACCCCAACGGCTTCTCTGCGTATGACTGCTTCTCGCATTTGGTGCAGGCAGAGGAAGTACCAGACGACCTCCTCACCATCTCTTGCCTGACCCAGACGCGCGAGGAGTACGGAAGAGTCGTCCAGCTTATCAGAGATTTGTCGAGCGCTTTCGAGATGCTAGACGACGATGCGCGCCAGGCCCTCTCCTGGCTAGATCCTGCCGACTGGAGCCCCGTTTTCGAGAAAACGTTGATAGCCTCTGCTCAAAAGCTGAAACAAGTGCTTTCAACCCTTCAAGCTGCCTATTCTGCGTTCTGTGGGCACATCAACTTGGAGCCATCTGATAAAATAGCTACGATTTATGCCACAGCACGCTTTGGTGAAGCATTGAAGAGCGTTCCTTCCATCCCAGAAGCCCTGCTTTCAGAGAGCATTGTCGAAGACGCACAGTTCCTCACCACCTTCAGCGAAACCGCGCAGCAACGGCGCAGCCTGATGGAGAAACTGAAGCCCTACAACCTGGAGATGATACAATCGCTGGATACTGCTGGACTTGAAACGCGCATTCAGCAGAACCGACAGGCCTTCTTTCTCGTGCGTCCCTTCAAGAACAATGCCTTGCTGAAAGAGCTAGCAGGGCTGAAGAAGCTGGGCGGCGTCAAACTCACCATCGACGAACTCAGCCGCATGCTCCCAACTTTCGCACAATGGAATGAGACAGCCCAGAAATACGACAGCATGGCAGAACGTGGCAAGAAGCTCTTGGGTACTCTATGGCAAGAAGATGCCACCGACTGGACAACCCTACCCACCGTCATTGAGGCCGCACAGAAAATCATCGCCCTCATCCGTGAAATCGCGAACAGCAGTGCCCCAAGTGCGCAGCACGAAGATTCAGACAGTAGCGTCCTGAGTGCGCAGTACGTAGCTGCACACATTATCGAACAATGCCGCAAGACTCTCCCGAAAGCCACGGAAATTTATGCAGCAGGCACCCCAAATCACAAGCTCATCAACGACTTCCTCCAAGCGTGGAACACCTTACAGGAGCACGTGCAAAAGTTTGCCAACAACTATGCAAAAGCCCTGCTAAAGGGAAAAAGCCTCTCACCTCTTTCTGAAAGCATCGATACACTCTTTGCTCACCGCGACAGCCTGCGCAACTATCTGCGTTATAAAGCATACTTTGAGAAAGCAAAAAACAGCGGCATTCAGCGATTCGTGAAGGCTCTAGAAAACGGCAAGATTCCTATTCAGCGCGCCTCTGAAACCTTCGATGCAGCCTATTTCAAGCGAATGTTAGATGCAATTCTCAATGACAATCGCACGCTGGCGCAGTTCAACGGCCTCACCCAGCAGCAGCGCATCGAGCGGTTCTGCGAGCTGGACGACCAATACATCCAACTGACACGCAAGCTCATTTTTGCAAAACTTGCCGCCAATCTTCCGCGTCGCCGAACGGGGAGCTGCCCCGAAGGCACCGAACTGGGGCTGCTCAAACGCGAATGTGAGAAGAAGGCACGGCAGAAGCCCGTGCGCCAGCTCCTCTCCGAAATACCGAAGCTGGCGGCGACTCTTAAGCCATGCTTCCTGATGAGCCCGCTCTCCGTGGCACAGTATTTGCCCGCTGACTCCGAACAGTTTGACATGGTGGTATTCGACGAGGCCTCTCAGATTCCCGTCTGGGATGCCATCGGCGTCATCGCACGCGCCAAGCAGCTCATCGTCGTTGGCGACCCCAAGCAGATGCCACCCACCAACTTCTTCCAAAAGGGCGACAATCCCGATGAAGAAGAAATCGACGATTTCGAGGACATGGAAAGCATTTTGGATGAATGCCTCGCAGCTGGCGTCCACTCCAGCTACTTGAATTGGCACTACCGTAGCCGCCATGAATCGCTGATTGCCTTCAGCAACCACTACTACTACAAAGACAGGCTCTTCACCTTTCCAGCAGCCTGCCTCTCCGACCGCCTCGGCGTTAGCTTCCATTTCGTGCCCGACGGTGTCTATGACAAGCGCTACTCCCGCACAAACCGCAAGGAGGCAGAAGCACTTGTGGCATATATCTTCGAGCAGCTTGAAAACGGTTCAAACAAAAAACGCAGCATCGGCATCGTGACCTTCAGCGAGGCCCAGAAGAACCTGATTGAGGACCTAGTCGAAATGGAACGTTCCAGGCATCCCGCACTGGAAGAGTATTTCAGCGACCAAAACGACGAGCCGCTTTTCGTGAAAAACCTGGAAAACGTGCAGGGCGATGAGCGAGATGTCATCCTCTTCAGCATCGGCTATGCGCCTGACAGCTCTGGCAAATTCTCCATGAACTTCGGTCCACTGAACCGCCAGGGCGGCGAGCGCCGACTGAATGTAGCCATCACGCGCGCCAAGGAGCAAGTTGTCGTCTTCTCCTCCGTCCATTCCTACCAAATTGAACTATCGCGCACTATGGCCGTTGGTGCCGCCCACCTTAAATACTTCCTCGACTATGCAGAGAAGGGATTCGACATCCAGACCACGCGTGCTGAAGCGGCAGACAAAGAGAACCTGAGCGCGACCATTGCGGATTTCCTGCGCAAAAATGGCTATTCTGTCGAGCGCGGTGTCGGCTGTTCAGGCTACCGCATCGATGTCGCCGTGCGGCATCCTGAAAAGGAGGGCACCTATCTACTTGGCATCGAATGTGATGGACCTGCGTATGCAGCCCAAAAGACCACGCGCGACCGCGACCACATCCGCCAAAGCGTCCTCAAATCCCTTGGCTGGCACCTCTGGCAGACCTGGAGCGTCGATTGGCTTCTCGACCGCAAACAGACTGAAAAAGCCCTGCTTGCCGCCATCGACCAGGCATTGGAAGATTCCGCTTCAAGCGCAAAACAACCTGAAACGCAACTCCCTAAGCCTGACACCACAAAACCTGAAGAAGCCGAACCAGACGAAGCAAATGTTGAGGGAGAATCGCCAACTGAAGCAAATGTGACACTTCGAATGGAGCATCCCACCTATTCAGCAACAGACCTAGCCTGCACACGCCCGATGGAGGAATTCCATGCGTTGGAGATGCGCCTTTTCATACGTCAGCAAATGCTTGATGTCATCCAGCAAGAGGCTCCTATCTGCGAAAACCTCCTGAAAAAACGCATTATATCCGCATGGGGTTTTCCACGTTCAACCGTAAAAATCCAAGCAGTCCTAAATGACTGCATCCCGAAAGACCGTCCTGTCACACAATTTGGCGAGGGAAGGGTCTTCTGGAACGCCGACCAGTCCCCTGAAGAGTATCGTGACTACCGTGTTAATGGCACAGCGGAACAGGACAAACGCGCAATAGACGAAATTCCAATCGAGGAACTGGCCAACGCCATGCGGGAACTATTGACCGATTTCGCTGCCATTGAACAGGATGCGCTTTTCCTTGAAACACTTAAACTTTTCGGCTTCTCCCTCCGTACCCAACGAGCAAAAAAATACCTCCTCTGCGCTTTCGACTTCTTGAAGAAAACTACCAATTCAGAAGGGTAAGCCGCATTGCAAAGCGGCACAGCATAAAAAAACAGCTTTTTTGCCAATAAGCCCATTCTTGCCATTACCGCATTAATGGGCTTTTTCACGGTGACGGAAGAACTGCACGAGTTTTCGTGCGTAGTCCTCGCCTGTCATCAGCTCCAGCAAATCAACGCCCATGGAGCGGAAAACGCTCTTCAGGTGGGCATGCTCGTCCGTCCCCAACTGGCCATATTCGCCACGGATGGCGAAGCTGGAGGTATCGACCATCACAAGCTCGCCTGTTTCTGCATCTTCCAGCTCCAGCAAACCAACATCGGGTAACTGCAATTCGCGACGGTCCGCAACGCTCACCGCAATCAGGTCATGGCGACGTGCAAGCACACGCATAGACCTGGCAAACGCGCCCCCTTGAAAGTCCGAAATCATGAACACGACGCAGCGTTTATGGATAACCTTGCCGAGGTAGTCCAGTGCGCCAGAAATGTCCGTGTTGCGCCCCTCGGGCGTGTGTCCCATCACCTCGCGAATGATGCGCAGCGCATGGCTCACCCCCTTTGCAGGTGGGATGAACCGCTCAATACGGTCCGTGAACATGATAAGCCCCACCTTGTCGTTGCTCTTCACGGCGGAGAAGGAGAGAAGTGCGCACAGTTCCGCTGCCAGCTCGCTTTTCGTCTGCGTCCCCGTGCCAAACAAGCCCGAGGCGGACAAATCAACCATGAACATCACCGTCAATTCACGCTCTTCATGGAAGCGCTTGACGTAGGGATGGCCTTGACGTGCGGTGACGTTCCAGTCGATGGAACGCACTTCGTCGCCTGGCTGGTACTCGCGCACCTCGTCAAACTCCATACCAGAACCCTTGAAGGCACTCTGGTACTCGCCAGCAAGCACGTCATTGACCGTCTTGCTTGTGTAAATCTGTATGTAGCGAATCTTCTTCGCCAGCTCTTTCGGTATCATGGCACTTTCACCGTGTCCAAAAGCCTCTGCACGATTTGTTCGGAGGTAACCTCTTCGGCTTCTGCCTCGTAGGTGACCATGATTCTGTGGCGCAGCACGTCCTTTGCAACAGACTTCACATCCTGCGGCGTCACGTAGGGGCGCCCTTCAATGAAAGCCTGCGCCTTCGAGGCCATCGCCAGGAAGATGGTGGCGCGTGGCGAAGCTCCATACCGTATAAGCTCCTTGATGTCAATCAGGCCGTATTGGTCGGGATGGCGCGATGCATCAACCAAATCCACGATATAGGATTCAATCTTCTCATCCATGAAGATGCTGTCCGTCAGCTCACGCAGCCGCTTCACATCGGTGGGCTTCAGCACGGAGTTCACCTGGAGCGCAGGGGCAGAGGAGGCCATGCGGCGCAGAATCTTCAGT
>JAEEGL014718232.1_pt1 | contig 10215 bp, 8 predicted proteins | sample 9134231 | NCBI WGS metagenome assembly JAEEGL01 (sample SAMN16246548, study PRJNA631951) | gut metagenome | biome: gut microbiome; feature: rumen; material: fiber-attached | host: Bos | place: Iran: Karaj | collected 2018-10 | reverse complement strand
GAGCGCCAATCGAGCGCCCAAAAAAGCCGCCACGTGCTTGGTAATCGCCGGATCCGCCTCGTACGGCAGCCCCTTTTCTCGCAACCCAAAGTGCGATCGGCGTTGCGGACGATCGGTAAGCTCGCAGAACGGAAAGAACCCGTCGAGCGTAATATCGAGCGCGTCTCGACATGGGAAATCGATCGCAAGCGATTCGCCCACCAATCGGCTCGAGCGCCCGGCAATCGTAATTCTGCACGACGCGTCTTCATTAGAACCGTCGGCTAGAAGTTCCTCTTTCGCGCGCCGACATTGTCGTTGCAGCGCCCCCGACTGCCAGGGATTCAACTCGACGTCCTTTTCCGCAAAGAGCTCCGCCGCGCGCATCGCCAGCGCGAGATCGATATTGTCGCCTCCGAGCAGCAGGCGATCGCCGACCGCAAGTCGCTCCAACGCAAGATCGCCGTCTTCTTCCTGCACTTTAATAAGAGACAAATCGGTCGTTCCACCGCCGACGTCGCATACGAGAATAACGTCGCCCACCTTGAGCTTGTCGCGCCACGCGTCTCCCTGTCGCGCAAGCCATGCGTACAGCGCCGCCTGCGGCTCTTCGAGAAAGAGCATCGTCTCCGGATTAATCCCCGCGGCATACGCCGCTTCGCGCGTGAGTTCGCGCGCGCTTTCGTCGAAGGAAGCGGGGACGGTCAGTACGACGAGCTGTTCGAAGATCGGGGCGTCGGGAAAAGCGTCGTTCCAGGTCTCGACAATCCTCGCTAAGTAGCGACGCGACGCCTCTACCGGCGAAACTTTAGGCATGTCGTCGGTCGCGTCGCTCGGCAGGATCGGACTATGCCGATCAACTTTCGTATAGGCAAGCCACGACTTCGCGGAAAGAACGACTTTGTCGGGGCTCTCGGCGGCGCGTCGACTGGCGATTTCGCCGACGAGATAGAGCGCGTCCGAGTTCGTCACGCCCGACTCGCGACTCTCGCCCCCAACGCCAAACAGCTTCTTAAAGAACCCGCGCTTACCCTTGCCGCCGCTCTTGTCATTTTTAGACTTTTCAGGTCCGGCTTTGGCGTCGATCGCCCCGTTTTCGTTCGGCTCGCCCGGCAGTCTCCAGTCGGCGCTCTCCTTCTCTTCCGTCGCGCCTATATAAAGGGCGGACGGCAAGGTCGCTCGCTTTTCAATCACCGCCTGCTCGACAAACTGCGGTATCTCCAAAATAGTAGGCGACGCCGTTCGGTCGTTAAGGGGCCAGTACGCCGCCTCCGTATTGGTCGTTCCCAAATCGATACCCACGACGTAGCGCATACCGGGTCTCTTCTCATTCTCGACGTTATCGTTCTCGCGCGCCATAATCTTTCCTTTCGTCGCTATTCCTAGAAGTCCTTTGCTTACCACGCGTCTCCTGCGACTTCTAGAAACGCTCCTTCAAAACTTCTCGCAATTCGGCATAGGACGTTACGACGACGTTCGCTTCCTCGTACTCTTCCTCTCTATGCCCCTCGCTAAAGAATCCGACCGTAAACATTCCGGCGCGCCGCCCCGCTAAGACGCCGCTCCGCGAATCGTCGATCACAACGCACGTCTCCGGCGCCGCGCCCAATTTCGCCGCGCACTTTAGAAAGATATCGGGAGCGGGCTTGCCCTCGCCAACCTCGTTGCCAGCGACGACCATCTCGCCAAAATAATCTCTAATCTTGAGCCATTCGAGCGCAAATTCCACATTAACGCGCGGCGCCGACGACCCGACCGCCATTTTGCAACCCTTGTCCGCCATATCGCGAACAAACTCAACCGCGCCCTCTATCGGTTCGACTCTGCTTTCAATCATTTCGCGAAACGCCGTCTCTTTACGATCGACCACCTCGTGAATTTCACGCTCGTTGAGTCCCGACTTTTGCCAGTAATTCGCAACGATAAATTCCGACGTCATCCCAAAGGTGCGCCAGAAAAGTTCAGGAGAAAATTCCAGTCCGTCCTCTTGCGCTATCTTCTGCCAACTTGCCAAATGAGCGGCGTTGCTATTGATTAACACGCCGTCCATATCGAAAATGAGAACCATCTCGCACCTTTCTTAACCGTCAAAAATAATAAACGCGTCGTGCGACGTCGCGACGAGCTTTGCCGCTAATTATACGCCGATAGCATTTTTCGCCAAGGGCGGCGCGGCACGGTCCTATCCGATCGTAAAATGGGAGATTTCACCTTGAAACGACGCCAACATAAGATAGAATTATCGCGCGTACGAGGAGCGCTCCCAACGATCGCCGTCGTCCGCCGCGCAAAAGCCCCGTCGACTCCATACGCGAAACCAACCGGCGAATAGTAATACGGTTTGACGTCGTCTAATATTGCATGCGAGAAATAAAATGAACACGCCCGATAATTCCGATAATCGAGACCAACAAGAAATCCCAACGCCTTTTCCCGTCTGCCGCGGCGTGCGCGGCGCAACGACAATAGAGGAAAATACCGCCGAAGCGATTCTGCGCGGCACGCGCGAACTCCTCGCGCTCATGATTCGTTTTAACGGCATTAAGCCGGAAGACGTCGCGAGCGCCATCTTCACGACGACGAGCGATCTGAACGCGGAATTTCCCGCCGTCGCCGCGCGCCAACTCAATTGGTTCGACGTCGCGCTTATGTGCCAGCATGAACTCGACGTCCCCGGCTCGTTGCGCAAATGCATTCGAATACTGCTGCATTGGAATACGACGAAAACGTCGAAAGAAATTCGCCACGTCTATATTAAAGGCGCGGCAAAGCTCCGACCCGAACGCGGCGATCTCCCGCCCGTCGACTGGGACGAACTCGAAAGCTGGATCGCAGGTCAGATCAATCCGGAAGTCGTCTCCAATCGCTAAAACGTCTTGTCGTATGCGAAACAGTTTGTCAAAGAAAGCGAAAACTGTGTAAAGCTAGGCAAAGTAGTTTAACTACACAATACGGAAGTGTTGAAAATAGTTGTATTTAGTTATCCGGCATAACAATTTGCCTAAATAAAAAAAAGGTCGAAATCAGACTTGATTTTACTTCCTCGTTTGTTAGAATTAACCATCGTACTTGCATTCCATGCGCTTCTTTTATTCGAAGCGTTCCTTTAAACCTTCCATGAACGTAGCGTTTGCGACAGTTCGGATCTTAGCGCGGTTCGAAGTTTCATCGCAACCCCTAAACGTCGCGTTCTCGAAGGCAGACGTCGACTCGCGCGCATTTGCGCGCCGCCGTCGTTTTCGGTCGTAAGCCAGCCAAGGGAGCTTGCGATCGTCGCGCGTTCGCGTTTCAAATTCGATCAAGCCGCTCATAGCGGTCGCGGTTGGCGCCGCCTCGAATGCGAATCGTTTGGCGTAACCCCGCCGCGCAAGCCTCGCGTTTGTGCGGATCGCCTACTCGCCGGTTTTTATTCAACCCATAACGTACCCCAGGTTTTTGGACGACCTTTCGTCATAGAGGTTCCCATATAATTCTCGGAATCGTTAAAATCGGCAAAACGCGTAATTTTAGACCCGACGGTTCTCGACGTTCTCGGAGTGAACCAAGTAATGAGTAACACTGTCAGGAAGCCAAGGATTGGCGTTAACGTTGAAAACAAGCCCGCGTACAACGGCGTCTCTGAATTTCATTTTCTAGAATCCGGATATGTCGACGCGCTCGTACGCGCGGGCGCCATTCCGCGTCTCCTCCCGCCCGTCGATCAACTCGATCTCGTACCCGAAATGCTCGACGACCTTGACGCTTTCCTCCTCGTCGGCGGTCCCGATCTCGATCCTCGCAAGGACGGCTATCGTCTTCACGAATCGGTTCGCCTCATGTCTCCTCGTCGCGAAGACTTCGACCGCGCGCTCGTCGCTGAAATCGAAAGTCGCCGTATGCCGGTCTTTGGAATCGGCGTCGGCATGCAGCTCCTAAACGTCTCTCAAGGCGGCACGCTCTTCCTTCATCTTCCCGAAGATCTTCCCAACGCTCTTCCGCACCGCGAAACGTACGGCGACTCTTCTCAGCAGTCGTTGCGCCATTCCGTGATCATTGAAAAGGGTTCCCTTCTCGATTCCGTCTACGGCGAAAACGACGTTCGCGTCAATAGTCGGCACCATATGGCGATCGACGACCTTGCCCCCGGCTTCCTCGTTACCGCGCGCTGTCCCGCCGACGGCGTTATCGAAGCGATCGAATCGACTCAGTCCGACTGGTTCGCGCTCGGCGTGCAGTTCCATCCCGAAGCGCGTTCCGCGACCTTCCTCGACCAACGCATTTTCGACGCGTTCGTCGACGGCGTTCGCGAGTTCATGTCGACCGGCGTGAATAAATACGCCGTTCGTCCGCAAACGCGTAAATCTCGTAAACGTCGCGCGCGTCCGAACGTCGAGCAACTGAGCTTCGACGAAATTAAGGACATGCTCAACGACGCAACGAAAAACTAACGTTTCTCGACTTAGCGGTCGACCGACCTTTCGTCGATCGATCATCACGTAACTCGACGCGCTTCGATAATTCGCGCCATGGTCGCGAGTTGCCAAGCGCGTCGCGTTGTAATGTACCAGCGCTCGTTCGCAATATTTCATACTAACTATCAGGGAGGTCAAATGCATTTCTTTCGGAAGAATCAGGCCGGAGCGCCCTCGAAACTCCAATGGTTTATCGGGCTAAACCTCTCGTCGTCGGCGCGCAAACTCGAATGCGCGGCGCTTGGAGTCGACGCGCTACGCCCCAACGCGTCCGTCGTCCTGCAAAAGAGCGTCTCCTTTGATATTCCCGACGAGATATCGACGACCTACCTCTCAGTTCGGCGAGAATTAACTCTCGATTACGAGAAAATCCACCCTGTCGACGCGTCGACAGGTCAGCCGGTAGTCGAACCTGCCGGGGGGCGCGCGTCGAAGCCGCAAACGTCCCCTTCGACGCTCGCGAAAACGATTCTTTTGCGCAACATGATCGCGTCGATTCAAGAAGAAGCGCTCAATGAAATCCTATCGGACGACGCCATTCCGCGCGCCGAAATTCTCGCGGTAGCGCTCAACGATCCCGGCTTCTGGCTGAAATCTTTCGATTCAGAAAAGCAATTCTCCTTTCTTCCGATCAGCGACGCCGGTCTTTTAGCGGAACGTTCGGGACTCAACGTAATCGACTCGTTTTACGCCAAAGATTGGACGCCAACGCGTAGCGGGAACCCTTTCTTGCTCATCCCCTACTGGCTCCTTCTTAACGGCGGGGATCGCGACAAGGTCGTCGTCGATCTCGGCGAACGAGCGCGTTGGCATTATATTCCTTGCGGCGTCAAAGACAAAGAGTCTTGGCGACGCGCGTTTACTGTAGAAACGAGTCCTTGCGGCTCCCTCTTGAACCTCTTCGCGCGCGAATCTAGCAAAGGTCGTTCCTTCATAGACGTAGGAGGCAAGCTAACCGTGCAGGGCCGTCGCTCGCAAGAGCTCCTCGTCTATTGGCAAGAGTTTGCGTCGACCTTCAAAACGTCGCGAAACTTCTCGAAATACTCTCCGCTCGCGTCAATTCCGAACGAGAACGACTTATTCGATTCGGTGAATCGCTTTCCAGGCAAAGTGTCGTCGCTCGACGCGCTTTGCACCGCCGCGCACTGGATCGCCGACTCCCTCGACGCGTCGTTGCGCGAACATACGGAACAAATCGGCGCTTCGTACGACTTCATTATAACCGGCGCCGCGAAGCAAAACGGTCTGCTCTTCAATCGCGCGTCGCAGCTCCTACCGCCGCATTCGCCCCGGTCGCTAGTGGATTACGGTTTCCTCGAAGACTCTTTTGACGCCGTCGCCGTCGCCATGCTTGGAATTCTTTTCATGTCGAATAATTCGGCAATTCAGTCTTCCCTGACGTCGTCGCCGCACGACCGCCTTCTCGGTCGTCTCACGCCCGGCTCGCCCGAAGCGTGGAATCGCGCGCGCGCGGCGCTCGCCGCCAATCTTTAACGACCGCCGCCGCATGAATCCGCGTCGCGCGCGTTACCGTACGCGATTTTTTCGCGATATTTCGCTAGCGACCGTTGAAATTCCACGCTCGACGTCGTATACTACTGCAAACGTTGGCGTCGTAAGAGACGCTAGTTCCCATCCCTCTCATCAGATTAGGAATACAGACGCAATGTCGGATAAAACCATCTTTAAGAAGATCGTCGATAAAGAAATTCCGGCGGACGTCGTCTATGAAGACGACCTCTGCCTGGCGTTTCGAGACGTGGCGCCTCAAGCGCCGGTTCACGTGCTCGTCATCCCGAAGACGACGTCCCTCCGTTCCCTCGACGACGTAACGCCAGACGCCCAGTCGCTAATCGGCCACATTTTCGTCGTCATTCAGAAACTGGCGCGCGAGCTTGGAATAGCCGAGTCTGGCTACCGCGTCGTAAGCAACTGCGGCGAAAACGCGTGTCAAACGGTGGCGCATCTTCATTTTCATCTTCTCGGCGGACGCGGTTTCGCGTGGCCTCCGGGCTAGTAGTCCCCGTAGTCGTCTTACGTCGCGTCGAGCGCGCGTGTTTTACGCTCGTCGTTCTCTTTTGTGCCAATTAAGGAGTCGTCATGGAAAAAGTCTTTCAATATATCGAAGAGCATAAGGACGAATATTTGAACGAGTGGTTCGAAGTCCTTCGCATCCCAAGCGTGAGCGCCGTCACGGAACATAAGCCCGACATGATCAAAACCGCCGAATGGGCGAGCGCGTTCCTTAAAGAAAAACTCGGCATGACGTCGCGGCTCATTGAAACGGACGGCAATCCTCTCGTGTACGGCGAAAGCGCGAAAATCCCAGGCGCGCCGACCGTTCTGCTTTACGGACATTACGACGTTATGCCGGAAGACCCGATCGCAGCGTGGAAGACCAAGCCGTTTGAACCGACGATTCAGGACGGCAAGGTCTACTGCCGAGGCGCCAACGACGACAAGGGACAATGGTTCGCGCAACTCAGCGGTATGAAGACGTATCTGAACGCCGTCGGTCCTTTCCCGTTGCAAATTAAGGTCCTTCTGGAAGGCGAAGAAGAAGTCGGCAGCGACTCTCTCTCGAAATTCCTCGATTCCCCGGAAAATTGCGAACTCCTAGCTTGCGACGCGCTCCTCGTGAGCGACACGTCCGCAGCCGGTCCCGATCTCCCGGCAATAACTTACGGTCTGCGCGGCGTAATGAGTTTCGAACTCAAATTGCAGGGTCCTAATCGCGACCTTCACTCTGGGATCTACGGCGGCTCGGTCTATAACCCCGCGATCGCGCTTGCTAAGATTCTCAGCGCGATAATCGACGAAAACGGTAAGATTCAAGTTCCCGGCTTTTACGACGACGTCGAGCCGCTCTCCGACCTCGAAAGAAAAGCGTTCGCCGCCAATCCTTACGATCCCGAAGAGAATAAAGCGCAAATTGGAATTAGCGCGGAATTCGGCGAGCCGGAATACACAACGCTCGAACGACGCGGCGGTCGTCCGTCCTTCGACGTCAACGGCATTACGAGCGGCTACCAAGGCGAAGGGGGCAAGACGATTATTCCCGCCTGGGCGTCCGCGAAATTCACCTTCCGAACCGTGCCTAATATGGACCCCGATAAGATTAAAGTTCAGGTGGAAGAGTTCATTAAATCGCTGATTCCCCCGGGAATTACGATGGAGTTGACTTATTACCAAGGTTCCGGCGGCATGGTCGCGCCGCTCGACGGCAAGTTCATCGGCGCGGCGAGCGAGACGCTCGAGCGCGTCTACGGGGTCAAGCCGCTTTTCGTGCGCGACGGCGGCTCAATTCCAATCGTAGCGAAACTGCGCACGCGCCTCAACGCGGAAGCGACGCTCATCGGGTTCGGACTTGACGACGACGGAATTCATTCGCCAAACGAAAAGTTCAATCTCGACTCCTTTTTCAACGCGGTTAAAACGAGCGCGCTCCTCTGCGACGCGTTTGCGAAAGCAAAATAGCCCGGTTTTATTCCGACGTTCCCGCTTCTAATGTACGCGACGCTCGTCATTGCCCAACGCAGTTGCAATGGCGAGCGTCCTTAATCGTAACGCGATTACGCCGCGCCTGCCAAAAACATGTCGTTCACCCTGCCCCCGTCGTATTTCTTCTGTCCACCCGAATCGGCGCTTTCCGAAAGCGGTCTGCTCGCAGTAGGCGGCGTTCTTCACCCTTTCGCAGTTCTCGACGCCATACTTCACGGCGTGTTTCCGTGGACGATCTTTTGCGAATTCAAACAACTTGACCCGACGTCGATCCATAACGTCGCTCCAGTGCACAACCGAACGCAAACGCGTCCAGACGACGATTCGCTCCAGCTATCCGAAAGCGAAAGGCGCGCGCTCTCGTCGCTCGCCGACCTATCAGAACGCACGCTTGTCGAAACCAGAAAGATCGTCCACAACGCTGCCAAAGGAGAAATAACAACGCAAATCTTTCAGGCGCTCCCCAAGAGAATGCAAGAGGCGTCCTGGAACGGGCTTGGTTACGCCGATCTGCCGACCCTAGCCGAGAACGGCGAAACGCTCGCATGGTACTCCCCTTCCCCACGCGCCATTTTTGAACTCGACGCGCTCCATATCCCGCGTCGCGCGCAACGCCTTATGAAAAGCGGCAAATTCCAAATAACTTTCGACGAAGCGTTTCCCGAGGTTATGCTCGGGTGCGCGTCTGCCGAAGGACGGCTAGAAACCGGATCGTGGATAACTCAAGAATTTTACGCGGCGTATTGCAAATTGCACGACCTTGGCATAGCGCACAGCGCCGAATGCTGGCGCGTCGACGCTACAACGGGGGCGCGCCGCTTAGTCGGCGGGGCGTATGGTCTCGCGATCAACGGTTTTTTTGACGGAGAATCGATGTTTAGCGTCGAGAGCAACGCGTCTAAGATAGCGCTCTTTACGCTCTTGCAATATTTGTCCAGTCGGAAGTTTTCCCTTTTTGATCTTCAAGTTCTCAACGACCATACCGCCAGTCTAGGAGGCATAGAGATTCCTCGCGACGAATACTTGCGGCGTCTGAACATTGCGCTCCTCACGCCGACAAGTTTCTCCTAACGCGTTTCTTCTTCCGCTACTGCGTCTTTTGGCGTCTCGTCCGGCGTCGTCTCTTTCGGTTCCTTTTCCCTCTTGTCGGAAAGTAAAGAGGGAATCGCGGGGAAAGTCAGGGTAAACTGAGTGCCTTGTCCGAGATCGCTCTGAATAGCGATTCTCCCGCCGTGTCCCTCGATAACCTTCCGCACGGTCGGCAACCCAAGACCCGAACCGCCCGGCTTCGTCGAGAAGAAGGGCTCGAATATCTTGCGCATGACGTCGTCCTGCATTCCGCAGCCGGAATCAATGAGGTCGATCGCGACTTCGCCGCCGCACGGTCTTGTTCGAACAAGAATCTCGGCGCCGCCGTTCGCCTCTTCGTCGTCGAGTCTTTTGATTTGAATCGCTTGCAACGCGTTTAGCAATAGATTCAAGATAGCGCGATCGAATGAACGTTTGTCGATTCGAATCGTCGGCAAATCGTTCGAATAGAACTCTTGCAATTCGACCTTTTCCGCTTCCGCTTGCGGTCGGAAAAAGGAGACGATTTGCTTGAGTTCCTGATTGGCGTCAACAGGGGTTAGCTCCAAACGGTGCGCGCGCGTGAAATTCAGAAACTCGTTGAGCAAATCTTCAAGTCTCAAAGTCTCCCGTTCCACGGTGGCGATTCTCGCGAGAACGCGTCTGCGTTGCGGCGTGTCCTCGAGATCTTCCACGTCCTCTTTAAGGAGCGCCATGTTCAATCGAATCGTCGAGAGCGGATTCTTAACCTCATGCGCGAGCCCTCCGGCCAATTGCGCAATTTCCGTATACTGCTCCTCCAGACGTCGATTGAGGACATTAGGAGAGAAATCCTTGACGTCCGCCGTTTCCATATCGTTCTTTTTTTCGGCTCGTGCCATGACAATCGCCCCCTTCCGCGCCGCTAGTCGCGCATCTGCTTCGCGGCTTTCTGAATTTGCGTAACGAATTCGTCGTATCCAATAAGGGTCGTTGGGAAAGGCAAGGCGTCGAAAAATTGCTCTTTCGGTTCGCGTTGTCGTCGCTCTTCTTTCGCGTCGACGCGCGCCAAAACGACTTCGTCCTGCAACTCGTTGAGCCAGTCGGGCAATTCCCATCCGGCGCCGTTGTGCAATTTCGCAAGTCGCTCGACCATCTGGTCAAACTTTTTAAAGACGTCGTTGTCTTCCCCCTTGGCGCGTACTTCCGAAATAACGTCGAAGACCATGCCGCAAAT
>JAEEGL014459288.1_pt1 | contig 10215 bp, 9 predicted proteins | sample 9134231 | NCBI WGS metagenome assembly JAEEGL01 (sample SAMN16246548, study PRJNA631951) | gut metagenome | biome: gut microbiome; feature: rumen; material: fiber-attached | host: Bos | place: Iran: Karaj | collected 2018-10 | reverse complement strand
GTCCGGGGAGTGCCGCGGCCCCGGAATGTCCCTTCGGGGAGTAGTCCTACCTGACTACGGCATCATTTCAGCGGCGAACGTGAACGGCGAGTTTGCCTTTGTAACCGTCATGCACTAAACGGCTACCGACCTGCGTACCCTGATCGCCGGGGACGCGGGCGGGAAACACAAAAGACGATCTGCACCCGGAGAAAGTCACGCGGATTGGTTTTCGGACGCGGGTTCGACTCCCGCCGTCTCCATAAAATAAAAGGGCCACAGGCCCTTTTGTTTTATGGAGACGGTTGGTCAGGAGATCCCGCAAAAAGCCGCGGCAAGCGATTCAAACTTCACATTCGATCCGAACGCGGCTTTTCGACTTGCGATGTGAGTCGGGGGTTCGACTCCTATCGGGAGAGGCCACAGGCCCTTTTGTTTTATGGAGACGGTTGGTTAGGAAAACCCGCAAAAAGCCGCGGCAAGCGTGTTAAACTGTACATTCGATCCGAACGCGGCTTTTCGACTTGCGAAGCAAGTCGGGGGTTCGACTCCTACCGGGAGAGGCCAAGGGCTCTTTTGTTCTATGGAAACGGTTGATCAGGAAATAGCCGCCCGACTTGCTCAATAAGTCAGAGATTCGGTTCACCGATCCGTTCAGAGCATTTTCCTCATGATCATGTGGCCGTTCTGCGTCTCTCCGATCGGACGGAACCCGTATTTTTCGTACAGCGCGATATGCCCGCCGTAGTTTTCGGTGACCGCTTGCGGCGATTCCTTCAGCGGATATGCCTCGACGAATTCGCAGCCAGACACTCCGGCATCCTCGATGACGCGCGAGAGAAGCGTTGCGGCGACATGACGGCCTCTTTTGGCGGGAGCCACTTCAAAGCAGAAAACGGACATGGCTTTTTCCTCCGTCTCCGGCAGCTCACCCCCGATGATCCAGCGGACGCCGAAGCACTTCCGCGAAGCGTTCCGGTCATTCGCGCTGCACCATCCGACGACGGTGTCGCCTTCATACGCGAGATATCCGCACAGCGTGCCTTCCCGGATGTACCGGATCGCGGCTTCACGCCGGACTGCCGGATTCTCCATGCCTTCCTCGGAGCAGTTATCCTTCCCGCAGAAGGCGGCGCAGTAGCAGCGGTACCCCCACTCCTCCTCCGGCAGAGCCGTCTCGAAGAAGGTGAGGAAATCGTCAAGCAGTTCCGGGGAAAGGGGCACAACGGTCAGTCGGGAACTGACATCCGTTTCCATGTTCACTCCTCCCACCGCCCGCTCTTCGTGCTTGATTTCGTCGCGCGGTCGATCTCGCGTCCGGCGTCGGCCTTGGCGTCGGATTCCCGCTTGTCCCAGAGCTTCTTGCCCTTGCAGAGCCCGATCTCCATCTTTACGTTCGAGCCGGAGAAATAGAGCGAGAGCGGCACGAGCGTGTAGCTGTCCCTCGTGACATACTGGCTGAGCTTCAGAATCTCTTTCTTGTGCATCAGGAGCTTTTTGTCCCGCATCGGCTCTCGGTTGAAAATATTCCCCTTTTCATAGGGCGAGATATGCACCCCGATGGCGTAGAGTTCCCCGTCCCGCACGCGGCAGTAGGAATCCTTGAGGTTCACCTGCCCCATCCGTACACTCTTCACTTCCGTGCCGTAGAGGGCGATCCCGGCTTCGTAGGTATCTTCGACAAAATAATCGTGCCGCGCCTTGCGGTTCACGGCGATGATCTTCTTCCCCGTTTTCTTTTCAGGCATACTTGATTCCTTCCTTCGTTTCCTTCTGCCGCTATCATATCATAAAACGGCGACGTTTGCAAGAGCGGCGCGCACAGGAAATCGAAAAGAGCGCGGTTTTCGTGCATTCCGCGCTCTCTTTTCCTCGATATCCGTTATTCCCCGAGTTTCATGTACCCGTCGCGGATCCATCCGAGCTTACGCATGATCTCCGTAAAGAGGAGGGACAGGACGGCGGGCAGGATCACGCAGAGGACGGCGATCCCGGCCCAGACGCGTGCTGAGGTCCCGGACGCGGCTACGATCCCGATCGGACCGACGAGGCCGCAGGTCCCCATACCGGCTGAAACGCCCGTACATTCGAGCTTGAAAACGAGCGTCGAGAGCGGACCGCAGATCGCGGAGGCCAGCGTCGGTGGCAGCCAGATCTGCGGATGATGACAGATATTCCCCATCTGGAGCATCGACGTACCGAGGCCCTGCGAAACGAGACCGCCCCAGCGGTTTTCCCGGAAAGAGCAGACCGCGAAGCCCACCATCTGACAGCAGCATCCCACGGCGGCGGCTCCTCCCGCGATTCCGGAGATCGCGATCATCGCGCAGAGCGCAGCGGAGGAGATCGGCAGGGTCAGGACCATCCCGACGACGACCGAAACGACGATGCCCATGAGGAGCGGACGGTATTCGGTCGCGGTGTTCACGAAGTAGCCGAGCCAGTACATCAGCCACGCGACGCCGGGGGAGACGAGCTTTGCGACGAGCACGCCGGAGAGGATCGTCACGGACGGCGTCACGAGGATATCGACCTTCGTTTTCTTCGAGACGAGCATCCCGATCTCCGCCGCCACGATGACGGCCACGAACGCGCCTGCAGGACCGGCTGTGACGTTGAAGTCCCCGATCGCCGTGCCGAGGCTGTACCCCGCGTAGCCGACCGTCGCGCAGGAAAAGACGACCATCGGATGCGCCTTCATCGAGAGCGCGACCGCAACGCCGATCGCCATGCCGGATGAGGCTGCCGCGAAGGTGTTGATGTCGGTGAACAGCGTGAGGCCGGTGTATTTCCCGAGCGTCGAGAAGATCGTCCCGATGAGGAGCGATGCGAAAAGGCCCTGCGCCATCGCGCCCATCGCGTCGATGAAGTATTTTTTCAGGTATTTGCGGATCGTATTTCCCATGAGGCGCCTCCGAATCCTAATTCTATCTCAATTATACCACGAATCCCGCCGCGCTTCCATAGACGGATTGCAAGGATTTTTCGAGCATTCCCGCGATTTTTTATTCAATCGGACACGGTTATGCCCTTGCATTCCGGCCGGCGATGTGTTATCATGAAAAAAACGCAAGGATGGCAATGACATGACGAAAACAAATGCGATGCGCCAGCTGGAGAGCGCGGGGATCCCCTTCGAGGTCGGCGAATATGAAGTCGATGAGGACGACCTCTCCGGCGTTCATGCGGCGGACAAGATGGGGCTCGACCCGGACCGGGTCTTCAAGACGCTCGTCTGCCGGGACGACCGCGGAGGGTACGAGGTCTTCATCATCCCCGTGGCTTATGAGCTGAACCTCAAAAAATGCGCCGTAGCCGCACACATGAAGCGCGTGGAGATGATCCATGTGAAGGAGCTTCTCCCGCTCACCGGTTATATCCGCGGCGGATGCTCCCCCATCGGGATGAAGAAGAAATTCCCGACGTGGATCGACGAATGCGCGCTGCTGTGCGAAAAGATCTATGTGAGCGCGGGCATGAGAGGGCTCCAGCTCATCATAGACCCGGAAGCCCTCTGCCGGTTCGTCGAAGGAGAGTTCGCCGACCTGATTTCGTAATTATTTCTTTTCGAGAATGCGGACCGCCGTCTCTCCGTCGTACTCGTCCATCAGAACCGCCACGATCTCATCCTTTGAGGTCGGGATGTTCTTTCCGACGAAGTCCGGGCGGATCGGCAGCTCGCGGTGACCGCGGTCGATGAGGACGGCGAGCTGGATCACGGACGGCCTTCCCGCGGAAAAGACCGCTTCGATCGCCGCGCGCGCCGTACGTCCCGTGTAGATCACGTCGTCCACGAGGATGACGGTTTTCTCACGCACATCCGCCGGGAACGACGAAGAGGACGCCGCGGGCAATTCGACCGTCTCCGTGAGATCGTCCCGGTAGAGCGTGATGTCGATTTCCCCGACCGGGACCTCGGTCCCCTCGAACCGCTTGATATTCTCCGCGAGAATCCTCGCGATGGGCACGCCGCGCCGTTTGATGCCGAGCAGAACGATGCGCTCCGCGCCTTTGTTTTTTTCGATGATCTCGTGGGTCATCCGGGCGAGGGACCGGCGCACCGCCGCCTCATCCATGAGTTCCGATTTTACTTTCATCCGTCGATACCTCAGAGCGTGATCTCCGCACGCTTCCCTGCCGTCTCGACCGTCACGGTGCAGCGCTCCGCCGTCTTTCGGATGGCGGCAAGCAGCTTTCCGTGATATGCACGGCAGGCGGGCTCGGTATAGATGTGCTCGTCCTGGGGATCGCCGGAGCCCGTTCCGAGGACCTCGCCGCCCTCTGCGCTCACGAGGATCTCGTCGTCGGCGCACCACGCGGGATTGCCTTCCCCGTCGCAGAGTTCGATCCCGACGTACGCGATCCCACCGGCTTCGAGCCCGTCATGCGCGTCTGACGCGAGGCGGATCGTCTCCCATTCCCCGGTCGTGACGAGGTGGTCGCACCCGACCTCGATCCCGCCGCGGTAACACTTCGCCGTGATCTCGCCGGGCGCATAGACCGCCTCGTATTTCGCGGTTCCGCGGTCATCCGGCGCCTTCTTGCCGAGTGAGACGCCGTTCACGAAGAGTTCGACCTCATCGGCAAGTGAGAAGACGAAAACGTCCGTCGGCTTCCCTTCTTCGCCCGGGAAGGTCCATGTGCGTTCCGCCGCATAGAAGCCCCAGCTCGAAATCAGGTATTCTTCTCCGTGATGCGCGGGATCGCCGACTGCCATGGTGACAGCGTCCTTTTTCCAGAGCGCGTTCCGGTAATAGCCGGCAGGCCGCTTCTGTCCCGTGATATCAAAATCGCCGCAGTTTGCGAAGTGCGCCGGCCAGTTCGTCAGGCCGTAGCCCGAGCCCTCTTTTCCGTATTCGATATGTCCGAGCCCAGTCTCGCCGAAATAATCCCACGCGGTCCAGACGAATTCCCCGATGAAGCGCGGGTCGCTGTCGAGACGCTTTTTGCCGAGCGCCGCTTCGAGCGGGAAGGATTCGGTCATCGCGATCAGTCGATCCGGGAATCTCTGCTCGTCCTTGTCCAGACGGTCGAAGAGATAGTTGTACCCCGAGACGTCGAGCAGATCGGCGATCGGTGCGGTGAGAGACGCCCAGAGATCGAGCTCTTCTGCGCCTTTTCCCCATTCCTCGCGGCATTTCTGCTCGAGCGGCCAGTTGTCCCAGAACGTGCAGAAGGCGTGCGTCACGGGACGGGTGGGATCGAGCGAACGGATCAGATCGAGGATCCCCTTGTGGGTCTGATACCCGTCGGAGGGGCCGTTTTTCTCGGGGATCTCGTTGCCCGTCGACCAGAGAACGACTGACGGATGATTCCGGTCGCGCAGGACCATCGCGCGGGTGTCTTCTTCCCAGTATCCGTCGTACCAGAGGTGGTAGTCGAAGTCCTTCTTTCCGACGCGCCAGCAGTCGAAGATCTCGTCGATCACCATCATGCCGAGCCGGTCGCAGACGTCGAGCAGAACGGCGGACGGCGGGTTGTGCGCGGTGCGGATGGCGTTGAAGCCGTTCTCCTTGAGGATGCGGATCTTCCGTTCCTCCGCCTCCATCACGGACGCCGCGCCGAGGATGCCGTTGTCATGGTGCACGCATCCGCCGTATAGCTTGATCGGCTCGCCGTTGAGGAGGAACCCGCGCTTCGGGTCGGTTTCGACAGTGCGGATGCCGAAGCGTACGCGCTCCGTGTCGCCGGAATCGAGCTCCGCCTCGCATTCGTAGAGGACCGGGCTCTCGGGCGTCCACGGCTCGATCCCGTCGAGTGCTGTGCGGAAGGTGAAGAGATTCTCCCCTTTCTCAAGCGGGATCCTGCGCAAAAGTTGCGTGCCCGCGAGCGCCAGCCGGATCATCCCGACGCGCTTTTCAGCCGCTTCGACCTTCACCTCGATCTCCACCGTCGCCGATCTGCCATGAAGATGCAGGGTCTTTACCGCCAGGCCCCACGGCACGATCCGGTCGCCCGAGGAGATCAGAAGCTCGACGTCCCGGTAGATGCCGAGGCCCGTGTACCAGCGGGATGCCACCTGCGCCGTGTTGTCCGCCGTGACGGTAATCTCGTTCTCGCCGTCCTTCAGATACGGCGTCAGGTCGCAGAAAAAGCCCGTATAGCCGTAGGGATGGAAGGAAATGTGCTGACGGTTGAGGTTGACCTCGCAGAGGCCCATCACGCCGTCGAAGCCGAGCAGCACACGGTCCGCGCCGTCTGGCTTTTCAAACTTTTTCATATAGAACGCGCGGGCAGGCGTGAAGAAGCCGAGGTCCGCTCCGGTCTTGTTATCCGCGGACCGCGGTGCACCGATCATGGCGTCGTGTGGGAGCGTCACCGCCGTCGTTTTTCCGTAGGCTGAGCAGGTCCAGTTTTCGTTGAAGGAAAGGTGTTTCATCGTTTGTCCTCCGTCCGGTTGATTCGTTTTTCATAAGCGATGCGGCGATCGCCGTTTTCGAGGTGGATGATCCCGCAGGGGCTGAATCCGTTCTTTTCGAGCATCCGCCGCATCACGCGGTTTCCTTCGTGCGTGTCGATCCGCACGGATCCGAGTCCGGCTTTCGCTGCACGGTCCTCGGCGAATTCCATGATCGCGCGCGACACGCCCGTCCCGCGGAACCGCACGGCGACGGCAACGCGATGCACGGTCAGATAATCCCGGCAGGCGTTCCCCGTGAGCCATTCGCCGTCCTCGATCACATCGTAGGTCGGCTCGCCGTCCTCGATGCAAGCGCAGGTCCCGGCGATCTCCCCGTCGACCTCGGCTACCCAGGAGACACCGGCGTCAAGATCGCGCAGGATCGTATCCCGAAAAGGATAGCCGTCCTGCCATTGATCGATGCCGAGCGCTGCGATGGTTCCCCGCGCCTCTGCGAAAAGTCTGAGGAGCGCGTCGATTTCGCCGGGTTCCGTTCTGCGGAATTTCATAAAATCCCCTGCCTTTCTTTTCGTATTGTATCACATCGCGGATATCCCGTCAAGCGTGCTTGCGTTTTTTTGCCGGAATCCTTGCATTTTTGTCAGGTTTCCGCTATAATGGGAACAGAAAACGAACGGGAGGCGCTGCATGACGGGCTTTGTCTTCAATATCCAGAAATTCTCCATCCATGACGGCCCCGGCATCCGCACGACGGTCTTTCTCAAAGGCTGTCCGCTTCGCTGTCTCTGGTGCCACAACCCGGAAGGGCTGGAGCGCGGCGTGGAAATCGAATTTGAGCCGACCAAGTGCATCGGCTGCGGCGCGTGCGTCTCGGCCTGTCCGAACGGATGCCAGGCGCTTTCCGGGGACGGGAGGCGTTTCGACCGCACAAATTGCATCCGCTGCGGAACCTGCGCGGACGTCTGCCTGCCGGGGAGCCTCAAGCGCGTCGGGCGGGAGATGGAGGTCGAAGACGTCATGAAAAAAGTCCTTTCGGACCGCATCTTTTATGAGACGAGCGGCGGGGGGATGACGCTCTCCGGCGGAGAACCGTTCTTGCAGCCTTCCTTTGCCCTCGCGCTCCTCGAAGCGGCAAAGAAAGAAGGCCTTCACACCGCAGTCGAGACCTCCGGCTTCTGTTCCCGCGAGGCGATCCTCGACGCCCAGCCCCTCACCGACCTCTTTCTCTTCGATTATAAGGCAACCGGCGAGGAGGTGCACAGACGTCTTACGGGCGTTTCACAGCTGCCGATCCTCACGAATCTCCGCGCGCTGTCCGACGCCGGCGCTCAGATCATTTTGCGCTGTCCGATCATCCCCGGCGCGAACGACACGGACGAGCACTTTTCCGCCATCGCCGCGCTGACCGAGGAGACTCCCGGAATCACTGCCGTCGATCTTGAAGCGTATCACCCGCTCGGCACGGGAAAAGCCCCGAAGATCGGGAAAACACAGGCGTTCAAAACCACCGCCCCATCCAAGGAGCGCATGGAAGAGATCCGCGCCTTCATCCAATCGAAAACGGAAAAACCGGTCAGAATTTCCTGACCGGCGATTTCTTTTCGGTTGTTCTCGATCATCGGGCCGCTTCCCGGAGGATCTCCGCGATGAATTCCTGCTTCCCCGCGGTATAGGATTTGCGGTCGTCGGCGTACTTCTCCGCAAGCGCTCCCTTGAGCCGGTCATACGCCGCCGCTTTATCCGGGTGCGTGTTCATGAAATCCCGGAACGCGAGATAGTTCCGCCAGTCTTCCCCGTTCATCGGGCAGACATGGATGTGATGCGTGCGGGTATCGGCGTCAAAATCGCCCATCACGAACAGGAATTCCCCCGGATGATCCTCGCCGCGGAACATCACGCCGTGCTCCTCGAGGATCGGGATCCGCGATAAAACGGCCTCCATATCGCGCGCGGCGACGGCAAGATCGAGGATCGGCTTGGCCCGGATCCCGCGGATCGATGTGCTCCCGACGTGCCGGATATCGACAGCCGTGTCGCCGAAGAGCGGCGTGAGAAAAGCGATCGTCTCCGCGGCGATCCGTTCCCATTCTTCTTCATGCGGACAAAGGGTGACCGTCCCCTGTTTCAAACCGAGCATAAGCGCCTCCCGTCATGTGGATGAAAACAGAAAAGCCACCGTATTTCAGGTTGGCTTTTCTTCTGCTCCATCGGAGAATCGAACTCCGGACACCTTGATTAAAAGTCAAGTGCTCTACCGGCTGAGCTAATGGGGCATTCGCTGACAGCCATGATAGTATAGCACAGACGTTCGTTTTTGTCAAGGGGTTTTGAGAATTTTATTCCGGTTTGTAGCTGTCCTTCAGCGATACGACGCGGTTGAAGGTGCCTTCGTTTTTCGTATCCTTCGAGAAATATCCGATGCGCACGAACTGGAATTTCTCCCCGGGCTTCGCATCCGCAAGGGACGGTTCCGCCTTCGCGTTCTCCATCTTCACGGCGGATTCCGGATTGAGATAGTCCGCAAAGGTCTTGCCCGCGGGGAGATCGTTCATGTTCTCCTCGGTGAAGAGACGGTCGTAGAGGATGACGGTCGTATCGACGGCGTACTTCGCGGAGAGCCAGTGGATCGTGCCCTTGACCTTGCGGTCCGTGGGGACGCCCGTTCCGGTCTCGAGGTCCGCCGTGACGTGGATCTCCTTCACGGTGCCGTCTTCATTCTTCACGATCTCGCCGCATTTGATGATGTACGAGCTCATGAGGCGTACTTCCCCGCCCGGCTTGAGGCGGAAGAACTTCGGCGGCGGGACTTCGGCAAAGTCGTCTGCGTCGATCCAGAGCTCGCGCGTGAACGGCACTTCCCTGGTCCCGGCGTCGGGATCGTTCGGGTTGTTCGCCACGGTGAAAAACTCGGTCCTGTCTTCCGGATAGTTGTCGACGATGACCTTGATCGGCTTCAGGACGGCGATGCGGCGGGGAGCCTTGAGATTGAGTTCTTCGCGGACGCAATGCTCGAGAAGGCCGATATTGACCATGCTGTTCGCCTTCGAGACGCCGATCCGCTCGATGAAGTCGAGGATCGAGGCAGGCGTATAGCCGCGGCGTCTCAGGCCGCAGAGCGTGGGCATCCGCGGGTCGTCCCAGCCGTCCACGATGCCGCCTTCAACAAGGGAACGCAGATACCGCTTCGAGAGGACGGTATTCGTGATGTTGAGGCGGGCGAACTCGATCTGACGGGGTGTAGACGGCACGGATACATGCTCGATCACCCAGTTGTACAGCGGCCGGTGATCCTCGTATTCGAGCGAGCAGAGGCTGTGTGTGATCCCTTCGAGCGCGTCCTGGATCGGATGGGCAAAGTCGTACATCGGGAAAACGCACCACTTCGTTCCCTGCCGGTGATGCTCGATGTAGCGGATGCGGTAGAGGACCGGATCGCGCATGTTGAAGTTGCCGGACGCGCGATCGATCTTCGCGCGCAGGGTGTATTTGCCTTCCGGGAACTCGCCGTCGCGCATCCGGCGGAAGAGATCGAGGTTCTCTTCTATCGGGCGGTCGCGGTACGGGGAGACGGCGGGATGCGTGAGATCGCCGCGGTATTCCTTGAACTGTTCGGGCGTGAGCTCGCAGACATACGCGTCGCCGTTTCGGATGAGCTCTTCCGCAAATTCGTAGGTCTTCTCGAAATAATCGGAGCCATAGAAGAAGCGGTCGCCCCAGTCGAACCCGAGCCAATGGATATCCTCTTTGATCGCGTCGACAAACTCGGTGTCCTCCTTCGCGGGGTTCGTGTCGTCCATGCGGAGGTTGCAGAGACCATGGTACTTCTCAGCGGTGCCGAAGTCGATCACGAGGGCCTTGCAGTGGCCGATGTGAAG
>JAEEGL014201287.1_pt1 | contig 10215 bp, 9 predicted proteins | sample 9134231 | NCBI WGS metagenome assembly JAEEGL01 (sample SAMN16246548, study PRJNA631951) | gut metagenome | biome: gut microbiome; feature: rumen; material: fiber-attached | host: Bos | place: Iran: Karaj | collected 2018-10 | reverse complement strand
GCTCTTGAGCGCTAAATCATAATAAATATACACTATATTAGCAAAAATTACATATTTATGCAATTCATGAGTATATTAGTGTAAGATTATTCATTTTTGTGATGGTTCTGTTTTTGTTGTTTCTGATAGTACCACGGCTGCAAAAATAAGGACGCAGCCACAAAGCATGCGCACTGTAAGCCTTTCATGCATTAAAAGGGCGCTGAACAACATTCCAAATACAGACTCAAAAGATAGTACCAAAGACGCCACCGAAGACTGTACATATTTTAAGCCAAGGTTCTGCAGACTAAAGCCCACCATTGTGCTGAACAATCCCAAATAAAGCATAGAAAGCACAACACGGGAAGTAAATGCCGTTGCTGTTGGGAATGCACCATCAAAAACAGGGGCAAAAAGCCAGCCAAAGACTGCAACAAAAACAAACTGAAGCAGGGTCAGAAAAAGAGGGTCGCCGCCTTTGCGGTTAAACCTTTCTGTAAAAACTATGTGCAGGGCAAAAAAGATTCCACAGATTAAAGTAAGAACGTCGCCTTTGTTTACGCCCGTGGCATCATCAGCCACAAGAGCCAAAAGACCAATACCTGTTATAGACATTACTGCCGCAATAAAGACAAAAATTGAAGGCCTTTTTCTGGAAAGCAGCCAGGTTATAAAAGGAATAAGAATTACATAAATTGTTGTAAGAAAAGCGTTTTTTCCTGCGGTAGTAAATTTACAGCCGATTGTCTGAGTTGCATAGGCAATAAAAAGAAAGGCACCTGTAAGGGCCCCGTGAATTAAATAATCGCGGTTAAAAAGCTTCCATTTCTTAATAAAGATAAGTGACATAACCACAGCCGCAATTGTATATCTGTAGGCAACCATGTACATTGCCCCAATGTAGTCCAGGCTGTCTTTTACTATAACAAACGAAAATCCCCAGATAACGGCCGTCAAAACCAGGCCCGCACTTGCAAGCAGGGAGGTAAGCTTTTTATTCATGAAAAATGTATACAAAAAAAATATTCCCAGGTCAACACCCTGGGAATATTTTAGACACTAAGTATTTTTAGCTGATTGTCCAGTTTACTTTTTCTGAACAGTTACCTTTTTCAAGTGCCAGATATCGCGAACATAGTCTTCAATAGTTCGGTCAGAAGAGAACTTTCCGGCATTAGCAATGTTCTTCAATGCCATCTTAGCCCACTTTGTCTTATCTCCATATGTTTCTGCAATCTTTTCTTTTGCTTTGCAATATGAATCAAAGTCTGCAAGAACGTAGTAAACGTCTGGACGCTGTCCTTCAACACCAAATACCAGAGAATCGTGAAGTTCCTTGAACAACTGGTGTGTTGGGTCATATGTACCATCAACAAGCTGTTCTACAACTTTTGCAAGAGCTGGGTTGCAGTCCAGGTATTCCTGAGGGTTGTAAGAGTGGTCTGCTTCCATCTTCTTAATTTCTTCTGTAAGAAGACCGAATACGAATCCGTTTTCTTTTCCAGCTTCTTCAAAGATTTCGATGTTGGCACCATCCATAGTTCCCAAAGTGAGGGCACCGTTGAGCATGAACTTCATGTTTGATGTACCAGAAGCTTCAAGTCCGGCTGTAGAAATCTGCTCAGAAACATCTGCTGCAGGGAAGATTTTTTCTGCAACAGAAACGCGGTAGTTTTCTACGAATACAACGCGAATCTTTCCGCGGACACGGCGGTCGTTATTGATGCGTTCTGCAACAGTATTAATCAATTTAATGATTGCCTTTGCGCGGCGGTAACCAGAAGCAGCCTTTGCACCAAAGATGAAAGTGCGTGCCGGTGGATTGTAACTTGGATCTTCAACAAGGCGGTTGTAAAGATACATTACGTGCAGAATATTCAAGAGCTGACGTTTGTATTCGTGCAGACGTTTAACCTGAACATCGAAAATGCTGTCCGGATCAAGGAATTCATTCTGAGTGTGTTTAAGGTAATCTGCAAGAGCCTGTTTGTTTTCTGTTTTGATTCTTATAAGTTCATTAATTGATTCATCATCATCTATGAACTTTTCGAGTCCTTTAAGCTTTGCAAGATCTTTTTCCCAGCCGTGACCAATTCTGTCTGTAATGAATTTTGCAAGCTGAGGGTTTGCATTCAAAAGCCAGCGGCGCTGTGTAATTCCGTTTGTTTTGTTATTGAACTTCTGAGGGTAAAGTGTATACCAGTCTTTAAGTTCAGCAGTTTTAAGAAGTTCTGTATGAAGAGCGGCAACACCGTTTACGCTGAAGCAGGCATGAATTGCCATCCAAGCCATGTAAACCATGTTGTTGTGAATGATTGCCATGTGCTCGTGCTTGTAGTAATCGTTAGGGAATTTCTGACGAAGTTCAATTACGAGACGGCGGTTGATTTCTTCAACAATCTGGTAAATACGTGGCAAAAGTCCCTGGAAAATTGAAATTGGCCATTTTTCCAAAGCTTCGGCAAGAATTGTGTGGTTTGTATAAGCGAATGTGTGAGTTACAACATCCCAAGCTTCGTCCCAGCCTACATTGTATTCATCAAGAAGAATACGCATGAGTTCTGGAATTGCAACTACAGGGTGAGTATCGTTCAACTGAATTACATGCAAGTCTGCAAATTTAGAAAAATCTGTTCCGTGGTCTGCAACGTAGTGACGAACAAGATCCTGCAAAGAAGCAGAACTGAAGAAGTACTGCTGCTTAAGGCGCAATGCTTTTCCGCTTGGACCGTTGTCATTTGGATAAAGGACGCGGCTGATGTTTTCTGCACTGTTCTGGCGTTCAACGGCGCGGTTGTAATCCATGTTGTTGAAAAGCTGAAGGTCGAAGCCGTTTGGACTTGAAGCCTGCCAGAGACGAAGTGTATTTACAGTTTTTGTATCATAACCGATAATCGGCATGTCGTAAGGTGTAGCTGTTACTTCTTCTGCGTTTTCAAGGTAGAAGCGTGGCTGTCCGTCCGGAGTTTTTCCGTAAGCAATGTTTCCACCGAATTTTACGGTAACTGCAAGGTCAGAACGTTTGATTTCCCAAGGATCGCGGTGAGCAAGCCATTTATCAGGATATTCAATCTGATATCCGTCTTCTACACGCTGCTCGAACATACCGTATTCGTAGCGGATTCCGTATCCATGTCCAGGGTAATCCAAAGTTGCCAATGAATCGAGGAAGCAGGCTGCAAGACGGCCAAGACCTCCGTTACCAAGACCTGCATCCGGTTCTTCATCTTCAATCATATCAAAATCGATGTTCATTCCTTTAAGAACATCTTTTACAGCTTCTTTAATTCCTGCGTTGATAAGGTTATTGCTGAGTGCGCGACCCATCAAAAATTCTGCTGAAAGGTAATAAAGCTGTTTTGTAGGCTTTTTGTCATATTCTGCACGGGTTGCCATCCAGTTTGGCATAATGATTTCCAGTGCTGATGCAGAAACTGCATCAAAAAGATCATGCTTGTTAGCCTGAGAAATATCTTTTCCATATTGACGGCGAAGACGTGCAGAAAGGTTTGCTTTAAATTCTTCCTTGTCAAATTCCATAAAAAATGCCTCCTATTTTTTCACTTTAGCGGCGAGCCGGGCGACACCAACCTCAAACTCACTTGCTCATTAGAATAATGGAACTGCCTGCAATTAAAACATATCTGCGCTGTTCTGCAAGAAGTTCTTCTTTTTCATTTTCTAATATATCTTCCGGAGTGTTAAAAGAAGTATCTGCAACTCGATACCATTTTTTACCACTCGTTAAAGCCGGTAATGTAATTGTTAAATCATATAAATCCATGTTAGATGCAATGTAAAAATCGTTGTCGTAATCCATTCCGTTAAGTTTAAATGCGAGGAATCTTCCTGTTTTATCCCAGGTTGGATTCTTTGCGCTTGCATCGTACCATGTAGTTTCCGGAACACAATTCTGATTGTAAGAACCTTTTGAAAATTCTTTTCCGCGGAAAACTTTATGATTTTTTCTAAGCGAAATTAATGTCTGTGTAAATCTGACTAAGCCAGCATTCTTTTGTTCAAGATCCCAGTTTATCCAGCTTATGTCGTTGTCCTGGCAATATGCGTTGTTGTTTCCTCTTTGAGTTCTGCGCATTTCGTCGCCAGCAAGAAGCATTGGAACTCCCTGAGAAACAAAAAGGTAAACCAGGAAATTTTTGATTGATTTTAAACGTTCGTCTTCAATCTTTGGATTTGTGCAGTCGCCTTCGTAACCGTGATTATAACTTAAATTATCATCACTTCCGTCGCGGTTGCATTCACCATTTTCTTCATTATGTTTGTAATTGTAACTGACTAAATCGTTGAGCGTAAATCCGTCGTGAGCAGTAAGAAAATTTATGGAAGCAAGCGGAGTTCTGCCGCTGTGATTGTAACAGTCTGAACTTCCGCAGATTCTTGTTGCGGCTGCAGTTGCAGAATTTTCATCACCACGAATAAAGCGTCTTATATCATCTCTAAAGCGGCCGTTCCATTCGCTCCAGCGGTTATTGTAGCCGCCCGGGAATCCACCTAGCTGATAGAGTCCTACGCAATCCCAAGGCTCTGCAATAATTTTTGTTTTTGCAAGAACAGGATCTGCGCTGATTGCATTTGTAATTGGAGGGCATGAAAGAACTTCGCCGTTGTTTTGTCCGCGGGTAAGAATTGAAGCAAGATCAAAACGGAAACCGTCGACGTGCATTTCGAGCACCCAGTAACGGAGCGAATCAAGTATGAACTGGTAAACGACAGGATGATTGCAGTTTACGCTGTTTCCGCAGCCGCTGTAATTCATGTAATATTGTTTGCTGTCGCTTGGAAGAGAGTAGTACACATCATTCTGAAGGCCGCGGAAAGAGAAGGTGTAGCCGTGTTCATTTCCTTCGGCAGTGTGATTGTATACAACATCAAGAATAACTTCGATTCCAGCCTTGTGAAGTTCCTTTACCATCTGTTTGAATTCTTTTACCGGACCACCAGGCGAGCGGTCTGCGGCGTAAGAAGTTTTTGGAGCAAAGAATCCTATTGTGCTGTAGCCCCAGTAATTTACAAGATTTTCTCCTGTGCGGGGATTTGTGTTTGCATTTTCGTTTTCATCAAATTCAAAGAGCGGAAGAAATTCTACGGAAGTTACGCCAAGCTTTTTGAGGTATTCAATTTTTTGAGTGAAGCCTTTGTAAGTTCCGGAAATTTCCGGCGCAATCTGTGAAGTTTTAGAAGCGGTGAAGCCTTTTACATGAGTTTCGTAAATTACACAGTCTTCCAAAGGATAATTGATTGGTTTGTCATCTTCCCAGTCAAAGTCGTCATTTACTACAACGCATTTTGGAAAATCTGATAAGTCCTGAAGTTCGCCACCCTGATTCATTGAAAATCCAGCCTGATGCTGTCTGTTATAGGAACGGAAAACTGAACCTTGTGTAAATGCTTTTGAATATGGATCTAAGATAAATTTATGCTGATTAAATCTAAGGCCTTCCGGCGGATTGTATGGTCCTTCTACTTTGTAAAGGTAAAGTAAACCTTCGGAAGCACCTTCTAGAAAAATGTGCCAGATATCGCCGGTTTTATTTTTGAGCGGATCAAGATTCACTATAGCAGAAGGTTTTTTGTCGTAATCATTTTCAAAAAGCACAAGACTTACTTTTGTTGCATCGCGGCTGTAAATACAAAAATTTACACCATCCTTTGTAAGATTTGCACCAAAACCAAGTGGCTTTCCGTTATGAACCTTAAAATCAGTCATAGTTTTATAAGTTTAACACAGTTGTTTCATAAATTCTAGGGAATTTTTCGGGGTTTTAGGGGTAAGCAGCGAAGCGGATTACCCCTAGGAGAGGGGGTAGCGGAAAACGCGGTGGTTGAGCTTGTCGAAACTACCGCGGTTGAAGCGAGGGGGAGACTTCCCCCTTCATACAAATTCGTCGTTTTTTCTTTTAATTGCAAAAAATATATCGTGCTTATATAATTAAAAAAATGAACGAAAATAATCAGGAAAAATTGCGCACTGGAGTTGTTACTATTGTTGGACGGCCTTCCAGTGGAAAATCTACTTTTTTGAATACTGCATGTCAGGAAGATGTTAGTATTGTTTCTCCAATTCCGCAGACGACTCGAAATGCGATCAAAGGTTTTGTAAATACATCGCTTGGGCAGCTGGTTTTTATTGATACCCCGGGCTATCATAATTCAGAAAAAAAATTGAATCAGAGGTTGCGCAATGTTACGGAATCGCAGCTGGATGGAATTGATGCGGCTTTATACATTATTGATATAACACGCGATCCGGGCGAAGAAGAAGAACTTACTGCAAAGCTTCTGGAAAAAAATCAGGATAAAACTGTTGTTGCATTTAACAAAACTGATTTGCTTCCGCGTAAGGATTTGCTTTTAAAATATTATGACTTTATTCAAAAGAATTTGCCTGATGTTCCAAAAGAGCGGATTTTTGAAATGTCTGCAAAGAATGATAACGGTATAAATGAAGTTCTTAAGTCGCTTTACGAAATTGTTCCGGAAGGCGTTCCTATGTACGATGATGAACTTTATACGGATCAGGATTTGTCGTTCCGTGTAAAAGAAGTGATTCGCGGCGAAGCAATAAACAGACTTAAGGATGAAATTCCGCATGCGGTTTATGTAGAAGTTGCCGATGTTGAACACCGCAACGAAGGAAAGAAATTGTGGATTCGTGCATTTTTGTGTGTTGAACGCGAAAGCCAGAAAGGAATTGTCATTGGTAAAGGCGCTTCGATGATTAAGGAAATTCGTACGGCGTCGGTAAAAAAATTGAATCAAATTTATATGCAGAAAATAGATTTGGATTTGCAGGTTAAGGTTGATAAAAACTGGCGACAAAGAGATGTAACTTTGAATCGTCTGATTCCGCAGTAATTGTTCCGGATGTTTGTCTGGGGTAACAAGTTGGAAGTTTTCAGCCGATAATGGAGTAAAATGGATCGGATTCAAGAAAGTTTAGATTCCTTAAAACAGATTCTAAAACCCGGTGAAATTATTCTTATTTCTCTTAAAATGCTTGGAAGCATTAATAAGCATATTACGTTCCATAATATCAGAACTGCATATTTGGCGTGGAAGCTTGCCGAAACTGTTAATGATGAAAGGCTTGATATTAAGCATCTTGTAGTGCTTTCGCTTTATCATACTTTAGGATTTTTTAGGCTTGATAATTATTCTGATTTTAATCCACACGACAGTAATATTGATTTTTTTTCGGATACAAAAGAAATTGCAAGCAAATACGTTTTTTCCTGCTACTATTTAAAATACATGACGCCGCTTGGAAATTCGGCCCGCGCTCTTGAAAATTTTACTCAGCCTTATAACGATGTTATGAAGCATTTTATTATTCAGGAACGCCTTAAATCTATAATTTATCTTTGTGCAAGAATAAGTGCATATCTTTTTCATCACGGCGATTCTGAACTGCCTGAAGATTTGAATGAAATTGCGCCCGGATATTTTGATCCTGAATATGTGCGCGCATTTAAAGTTGCGAATAAAAATAACGTGCTGGTTGAAGCAATCCGCGATGACAAATTTACAGATGAGTTTCAGGCATATTTAAAAGGCCTGACTTTTCCCGAAAAAGAATCGGAAATGCTTGAAAAGCTTTTAATCTATTTTCTTGATTTTAAAAGTACGTACACGGTTTCGCACGCAATCAACACTTCCTGCTATGCGCTTTCTTTGGGAAAAAGAATGGGACTTAATCCAAGTGAACTTTCTGAACTTTTTTGCAGCGCCATTCTTCATGATATTGGAAAAATTGCAACGCCGCAGCGCATTCTGGAATTTCCCGGAAAACTCAGCCCGGAAGATATGGGAATTATGCGGCATCATGTTAATCATTCAAAAAGAATTCTTTCCGGGAATGCGCCTGAACAGATTATAGAAAACGTTTACCGCCATCACGAAAAACTGAACGGCAAAGGTTATCCGCGGCATATATCGGGCGACCAGCTTACACTGATTCAAAGAATTTTAACCGTCGCAGATATTACAAGCGCCCTGAATGACAGCCGCAGTTATAAAGCAGAATTTTCTACCGAAAAAACAATTTCTATAATTACAAAAATGACCGACGACGGCGAGCTCGATGCAAATATTTCAAAATTCATTCAGCAGGAATTTGATGAAATTTTACAGGAGCAGCAGTACCTGTATAAAAATCTGCGCGTAGACTTTAGTCAGGTTCTTGCGCGGTACAACGATTATATTTTTAGCGATGTAAGCCAGCTTGCGGACGATGCGCTGCAGGAAGAAGATATTGAAGATATCGAAGAAATTGAAGAGCTTGATGAGTGGGATGAGGTGTAAAATAATAAGCGCATAAAAACGCAAAATTCCCGAACATTGGAAGAAGCTTAATTTCTGGTGGTTTTATTCTTCTAAAAACCAATTATCAACCCAAAAAATGTATTCTAAATGATGATGCCCGGTTTCAGCACCAAAAAGTTCTCCTACCATTTCATATTTTTTATTTTCATATAATTCATCTTTTGTAGTAAAAGGATGGTAAATAAGCTGAACTTCTTTTAATTCTATAATTTTTCCATTCAGCTCAAAACTTTGCGGCGAATCAAGAACAAGTACATCATAATAATCTTTTGCATCTATCTCAGGAGTTTCGCCGTAATTTGGTGCACCATAACTCCAGCGTTTTTCAAGTCTTCCTGTTAAAGATTCAGCCGCCAGCGAAGCCGAAGCAATTGCAGAAAATATAAAAATCATCGTGAACAAAAAATATTTTTTCATTTTGAAAATTCCTTAAGACTTCCTTTTTGAAAAGTCCACTCCGGCGTTCTTAAAATATCATCTTCAATATTATACCACGGATTAATCTTTTCGGGACTTTTTAAAATATGAAATTCCTGAGAAGGCATGTAGCTTTGACCAAGCAGCATAATCTTTTTACCGGTTTTTGGATTTTCTGCAATATCAAGAACAAGAACAACATGGCCCGGACTTCCTCCATAAATAAAGAAATCGCCAGGTTGAATATCTTCAATGTTTTTTGCGACTGATTCTTTTGAAAGAGAATAAGTTCCTGCGTACATATAAATGAATTTTAAGTAAGATTCAAAAACTTCGCGGTCATAACCTTTTTTATAACCGCCCTTCCATTCAACATTATTGCCGGAAGCGACAAGCCTGAATCCTTCCGTATATTTGGAAAACGGAACGAGCATTCCGTTTGTAATGTGAAATTGAATTTCTGAATAACGTTTCTGGCTGTATAAATATTCTGCGTAAAGTTTTATAACGGCATCGGCGCACTGAATTAAATCCTGCGAAAGAATCGGCATATCAAAAACCGAAACATGAACTTTATTCCATTTTACAGAACCGTCGTAAAGCAAAACCGGGGAATCAAATTCTTTGAGAGGATAGTTTCGTAAAAATTCAGCAAAAGAATCCTGCGAATAATTTTTTCGTACAAAACCTTCCGGGAGTTCAAAACGTTCAATAATATTTTTACCGGATTTTACAATATTTTGAGAAAAACAATTAACGGTAATCAAAAATAAACAGAAGATAAAAATAATTTTTTTCATAAGACTTTCTCTGATATAATAACAAAAAAAATTACAGTTAGTAACTTCTGTAAATCAAAAACTTTCCTTACCTTGCAAAAGTCATGTAAATATTATAGGCAGTTGCTTCAATGTCTTTTATTGTCATATTTCGGAATTCTTCCAGAGATTTTGCAACAGTTCCTATATAACAATCTGCGCTGATGTAGGCAAATTCTGTATCGGTGTGTTCGTCAAATGTAATCCAGCCGACGTACATAATTATTTCTGCAGAGCTATCATCCTTTGTTACAACCCAGGACATGCCTTCGTTCCTGCAATAACAGTCTTCGCCTTTCATAAGAATGAGGGACTTTTTAATCTTTTTATAAAATTCCGAATTTTCTAAAATATCTTTCATATAATTTTATCAATACCTGTTTAAAGATTCTCTTGGTTTCGGATCGGGGCGGTCGCCGTGGATTATGCCCATACGTATGTCGTAAAGCGCACGACTCTCCCGTTCATTCAGGAATTTGATTACGGCACTTTCAAAATCATCGGCGCAGATTTCTTCACGTTTAAGTTCTTTCAGAAGTTCCATTTTTATCTCCGGATTATTTCATTGCATCTGCTTTTTTCTGATGCTCTGCCATAATCGGATCCCAGTAGTCGTGGTACATCTGCTCAAAACGAGTGCCATCTGCGGAAAGTC
>JAEEGL013018013.1_pt1 | contig 10215 bp, 7 predicted proteins | sample 9134231 | NCBI WGS metagenome assembly JAEEGL01 (sample SAMN16246548, study PRJNA631951) | gut metagenome | biome: gut microbiome; feature: rumen; material: fiber-attached | host: Bos | place: Iran: Karaj | collected 2018-10 | reverse complement strand
CGCTCGACCTTATCGGTCTCGCAGCTGGAAGTGCCGACCGAGTGACCCTGCGCGGCCACGAACGTGTACGCCATGCCGCCGCCGACGATGAGCGTGTCGACCTTGTCCAGCAGGTTCGTGATGACGCCGATCTTGTCGGAGACCTTCGCGCCGCCGAGGATCGCCACGAGCGGACGCTTCGGGTTCTCGAGCGCGCCGCCGATGAACTCGATCTCTTTCTGGATCAGATAGCCGCACACGGCGGGAATGTAGTCCGCGATACCGGTGGTGGAGGAGTGCGCTCTGTGCGCGGAGCCGAACGCGTCGTTGACGAAGATGTCCGCCATGGACGCGAATTTCTTGGACAGCTCGGGATCGTTCTTCGTTTCGCCCGGCTCAAAGCGGACGTTTTCGATCAGCATCGCTTCGCCGCACTGCAGGGAGTCGGCCAGCGCCATCGCGCTCTCGCCGACGACGTCGGAAGCCATCTTGACCGGCTTGCCGAGCAGCTCGGAAAGACGCGCCGCAACGGGTGCGAGCGAGAACTGCGGATCGACCGTGCCCTTAGGTCTGCCGAGATGGGAGGACAGAATGACCTTCGCACCGTGATTCAGCAGATACTGGATGGTGGGAAGCGACGCGACGATACGCTTGTCGCTGGTGATCTGACCGTCCTTGAGGGGGACGTTGAAGTCGCAGCGCACGAATACGCGCTTGCCCGCGACGTCGATGTCTTCAATGGTACGTTTGTTAAGTAAGCTCATGGGAATTCATCCTTTCCTAGTAATGTACTGATTCTATTGCTACCGAAGCTATATTTTATACTTTTTTTTCCGACTTTGCAAGCGTTTCTGCAAGATATGGAGATTTGTCTAAAAACCCGCCGCAGAATGGCATAATAATCCACAAAAACGGCAAAAAAGAAGTCTTGACTTCTATTTGATGACGGGACTATAATAATATTCGTGAAAAATTGGATTTGGAGGAAAAAACTATGTCAAGAGTCTACAACTTTTCCGCAGGCCCCTCGATGCTGCCCGAGTCTGTTCTGAATCGTGCGGCGGAGGAAATGCTCGATTATCAGGGCAGCGGCCAGTCCGTTATGGAAATGTCGCACCGCTCCAAGGTGTTCGAGCCGATCATCTACGGCGCGATGGATCTGTTCCGCGAAGTGCTGAACGTCCCCGATAACTACAAGATCCTGTTTCTGCAGGGCGGCGCTTCCACGCAGTTTGCGGCGATCCCGCTGAACTTCATGAACGGCTCCGGAAAGGCGGACTACATCCTCAGCGGTCAGTTCTCCACCAAGGCGTGGCAGGAGGCGTGCAAATACGGCGAAGCGAAGGCCGTCGCGTCGTCCAAGGCCGACGTGTTCACGCACATTCCGGATCACGATCCGTCCATGTACACGCCCGACGCCGACTACTTCTACATCTGCTACAACAACACGATCTACGGCACGCGCTTCACCGAGCAGACGCTGCCGAAGACTGGCAACGTGCCGCTGTTCGCGGACGTATCCTCCTGCTTCCTGTCCGAGCCGATGGACGTGTCGAAGTACGGCCTGATCTACGGCGGCGCGCAGAAGAACATCGCTCCCGCAGGTCTGACGGTCGTTATCGTGCGCGAGGACCTTCTCGGCAACGCGCGCGACGTGACGCCCACCATGCTCAACTACGCTGTGATGGCGGAGAAGGATTCCATGTACAACACGCCTCCCTGCTACACGATCTACATCTGCAAACTCGTGCTCGAGTGGATCAAGAGCATCGGCGGTCTTGAGGCGATGAAGCTGCGCAACGAAAAGAAGGCCGGCATCCTGTACGATTATCTCGACCAGAGCGATCTGTTCATCGCACCCGTCCTGCCGCGCGACCGTTCGATGATGAACGTCGTGTTCCGCACGGGCAACGAAGATCTCGACAAGAAGTTCATCGCCGAGGCTGCGGCCGCAGGCTTTGTCAACCTCAAGGGTCACCGCACCGCCGGCGGCATGCGTGCGTCCATCTACAACGCCATGCCGATCGAAGGCGTGGAGAAGCTCGCGCAGTTCATGAGCGACTTCGAGACGAAAAACAAATAAGAGAGGGTTTTCAGCATGTTTGATATTCTTACCCTGAACAAGATCTCCAAGTTCGGTCTGGAGAAGCTTGATCCCGCGAAGTACGCATACGGCGACGCGGTTGCCGCGCCCGATGCGATCATGGTCCGCTCCGCCGCCATGCACGATATGACGCTCGATCCCCGAACGGTCGCTGTCGCGCGCTGCGGCGCCGGTACCAACAACATTCCCGTGGACGCGTGCGCTTCGAACGGCGTCGTCGTGTTCAACACGCCCGGTGCCAACGCCAACGGCGTGAAGGAACTCGTGCTGTGCGCGATGCTGCTTTCGTCGCGCAAGATCGTTCCCGGCATCGAGTGGTGCAAGACGCTCAAGGGACAGGGCGACGCGGTCGGCAAGGCCGTGGAAAAGGGCAAGAGCGCGTTCGTCGGCCCCGAGATCATGGGCAAGACGCTCGGTGTCGTCGGCCTCGGCGCGATCGGCCGTCTGGTCGCGGACGCCGCGGTCAAGCTGGGCATGAACGTGATCGGTTACGATCCCTTCCCCGTCAAGGGCGTGAACGAAGCGGTGCAGGTCGTCTCGACGCTGGAGCCGATCTTCGAAAGCAGCGACTACATCACGCTGCACGCGCCTGCAACGGCTGAGACGAAGGGCATGATCAACAAGGCGACGATCGGCACGATGAAGGACGGCGTGCGCATCCTCAACTTTGCGCGCGGCGATCTGGTCAACGCCGACGATCTTCTGGCGGCACTCGCGGACGGCAAAGTCGCGGCGTATGCAACGGACTTCCCGACCGACGCGATGCTCGGCGTCGACGGTGTGATCGCGATGCCGCATCTCGGCGCTTCCACGCCCGAGAGCGAGGACAACTGCGCGGTCATGGCAGCCGAGGAGTTGACTGCTTACCTGGAGACCGGCGCGATCCGCAATTCCGTCAACTTCCCGAACGCACCGCTTTCCGCGGACTTCGCTGCGAGAACGTGCGTGCTGCACACCGAGGCCGCCGCAGAAGCCGTTGCGGCCGCGCTCGGCGACGTGACGTTTGCCGGTGCGAAGAAGGGCTACGGCTACACCGTCGCGGACAAGGCCGCGGACGAAGCGGCGCTTGCCGCGATCGACGGCGTCGTGCGTGTACGCGTGCTGAAGAAATAAGAGAAAAGAGAACCGCCGTGTTTCGGATTGCTCCGTGACACGGCGGCTTTTTTTATGCAGATTTTTTGGCGGTGCGGCTGAACCACCATAGACCGGCGAGCAGCAGAACAGGGAAGACGGTCGCGGCGAGGATGCCGCCGTGCAGATCGCCCAGCCGGTCGGAGAGCGTGCCGACGAACGTCGGACCGGACGCGCAGCCGACGTCGCCGAACAGTGCCATCAGCGCGAACATCGCCGTGCCGCCGTCGGGGATTCCGCCCGCCGCAAGGCTCGTCGTTCCGGGCCAGAAGATGCCGACCGACAGACCGCACAGCGCGCAGCCGATAAGACCCGGTACGGGCGACGCGGACAGGGAAATGAGCAAATAACTGCAAATGCACAGTATGCCGCTGCCGAGCATGAATGCCTGCAGCGGCAGTTTTGTGCTCTTTTTTCCGTAGAACAGCCGTCCGGCGCCCATCAGGATGCTGAACGCCATCGTACCCAGAAGGTCGCCCATCGTCTTGGAGACGTGCAGCGCGGATTCGGTAAAGGCGGACGCCCACTGGCTGACCGCCTGTTCGGCGGCGCCGGAGCAGAACATCAGCAACAGTACCGGCCAGAGCAGCTTTTTGCCGAGCAGCGCGCGCAGGGGACTGCCTTTTTCGGCCGCGGCCGGTTTCGGCGGCATGGGCACGCGGGTGAACACGACCGCGTTTGCCGCCGGGACGAGCGCCCACAGCAGCGCGAGCACACGCCATCTTGCCGTCCCGAACGCCGCAAAGAACAGCGTGGACAGCAGCACGACGGCGACCGTGCCCCAGCAGTAGAACGAGTGCAGCAGGCTCATCGTGCCGGCTTTATTTTCCGTGGGACAGTTCTCGACGATGGGGCTGACCAGCACCTCCAGGATCCCGCCGCCGACGGCATAGACCGTGACGGAAAGAAGAATGCCGACGAACGGCGCCGGCAGCAGCGCGGGCAAAACCGTCAGTCCCGCGAGTCCCGCCGCACAAAAGACGTGGGCGAGCACCATGCAGCGGCGGTAGCCGAGCCTGTCCGCGAACAGTCCCGCCAGGACGTCCACGCACAGCTGCACGCCGAAATTGAACGTGACGAGCAGCGAGATGCGCGTCAGCGAACGGCCGAACGCCGCCATGAAGGTCGTGAACAGAAGCGGGATGCAATTGTTGATGATCGCCTGTACCGTGTAGCCGACGAAGCAGGCGCGCACGGTGGAACGGTAGTCGTGCATAAAAACCTCAAAAAAATGCCGCAAAAAAGCAAAATAAAACTTTTCAACGGCGTTTGTACATGCTATACTATGAGTACGTATTTGTTTTATCTCAGCAGTTCGCCGGTTTCGGCATTGACGATGTTGTGAAAAACGGCGATGTGTGACTTGGAGATGAATTTGTCCTCATGCAGCGAGCCGAAGAACCAGCGCTTGAATTTGCAGAAGGACGCCAGCTCGTCGAAGAACGTGTTCAGTCCCGTGACGCGTACGGCCTCCTTGTTCTCCTTCAGCTGCAAAAAGCCCTTGATGCGCTGCGGCGGCTCATGGGTGAGGATGACGTCGATATTGCCGCCGGTCCTGTCCACGACCTGTGCGGCGTCCAGCAGCTCCTGCTTGGTGGGGATCTCCGCTTTGGACCAGCTGTTGTATTCGACGCGGATATCCATATCGGGGCTTTCACCGCCGCCCATGGTGAAGTAGCGTCTGCCGTCGAGCGTGTAAACCTGGCCGCGCATGAGGTGGTAGACGTTGCCGGAAATGGCGTGCACTTTGCCGCCGTTCCACATCTCCACGGGATAGCTGTTCAAAAGATCGAAGTTTTCGTGCGTGCCGTCGAGGAAGCAGACGTTATACCGCTTTTTGCCGAGGCGTCGCAGCACGCGCTCCTCCGCCTTGCTGCCGTCCCAGATAAACCCGAAGTCACCGCAGATGACCAGCGTGTCGCCCTTTTTGAGCGCGCGCAGACGCGGGTCGGAAAAGCGTCTGTAATCTCCGTGTGTGTCTCCCGTGACGTATACCATATGCTCGTTCACCTTCAACTTTGCAATCTCTGCTTTTTATAATACATCATTGGTGGTGCGTTGTCTATGAAAAAATGCAAAATTTTGTGTATTTGTCTTATTTTAGCGTTTTCCTGTCTGCCGTTTACGACGGCAAAAGCGGCGTACAACATGATCCTGGATGAGCTGGAGCCGCGATCTGAGATCGTCCTGCTGCAAAGTCTCGAGGACGACACGGTCATATTCGACAAGAATGCGCATCAGCACACGCCGCCCGCGTCGCTGACGAAGCTCGTGACGGCGATCCTGACGCTGGAAAACGTCGACGATCTCAATGCCATGGTCGCCGTGCCGCAGTCCGTGCTGGATTCGTTTGCGAACACCGGCAGCTCCAACGCGGGACTGAAAGCGGGCGAGGAGCTGAGCGTTGCCGATCTGCTGCGCTGCATGCTGATCCCGAGCGCAAACGAAGCGGCGGCGACGCTGGCGTATTACGTCAGCGGCGGCAACATCGAGGGGTTCGTGGAGAAAATGAACGTCTTTGCGCACCGTCTCGGCTGCGCGGACACGAACTTCATGACGCCGCACGGACTGGACGCCGACGGGCAGTACACGTGCGCGGCGGACGTGGCGAAGATCATGAAGTACGCACTGACCTGCGCGCAGAGCGAGCTGTTTACGGAGATCATCTCCACCGAACGGTACACGCTGCCCGCGTCGAATATGCATGAAAAGCCGCGCGTGATCCGCAATACGAACTTCCTTCTGAACTCCGGCTATTCGGACTACTACTGCAAGTACGTGATCGGCGGCAAGACCGGCTCCACGTCCAAAGCGGGCAAATGCGTGGCGGCGATCGCCAAAAACGGCGGTTATTCCTATCTGGCTGTCATCATGAACGCGCCGCACGACGACATCGACGGCGACGGCTACGATGAGAACGGTGCATTCACCGACGCGAAGATGCTGTTTGAATGGACGTTCAAATACATCCGGTACGAGCGCGTGCTTGCGAAGAGCGACGTGACCGAGGAGGTCGCGGTGCACCTGTCGTCCAAGACCGATCACGTGTCGCTTTTGCCGGCGGAGGATCTGTACGCCTACGTGCCCGTGGGCGTGGACGACAAGAGCGTGCTGGTCCGGACTGCGGAGGGAACGCTGCCGCCGTTCGTGAACGCGCCTGTACACAAGGGCGACAAGATCGCCGAAGCATCCGTTTTCTACGCCGACGAGGAGATCGCGCGCGCGGATCTGGTCGCGTCGGAGGACGTGAGCCGCAGCCTTCTGCTGCTGATCGGTTCGATGATCGCAACGTTTTTCCGTCTTCCGGTCGTGCGGACGATCCTGATCGTTCTGGCGCTGCTGATCGGCGGCTACGTTGCTTTCGTGATCTACGCGAACCGGCAGCGGCAAAAGAAACGCCGCGCGCAGAACAGCCGCTCCAAGGTCGTGCACATGAAGGACTACAAGAAATAAACGGGGGAGAATGACATGAAACGATGGATTTCTGTTCTGCTGACGCTCGTGCTGTGCGCGTGCTGTGCGACGGCCGCGTTTGCGCAGCCGGAAGTTTCGGCGCGGCTGTACAGCTTTTACGGCGACGGCATGCTGTTTGCCGAGAAGAAAGAGGCTGTTTTTGCCGGTACGGCTGCGGGCGGCATTCACGTGACGTGCACGCTGTTGAACGCGGCGGGAAAGACCGTGGCGAAGGGCAGCGGCTCCGTCAATAAGAGCGGCTCCTTTGCGGTCGGCATTCCTGCGCCTGCGGGCGGTTATGAGGAATACACGGCCGTTCTCTGTCTGGAGGGCGTCGAGTTTGCGCGCCTTTCCGGCGTCGTGTTCGGCGCACTGTGGCTTTCGGGCGGTCAGTCCAATATGCAGATGGGTCTCGGCGCGACTGAAACGGGCATCGGGATGCAGACGAACGGCGAGACGTTCAGCCGCTGGCTGCGCTTTCTGACGGTGCCGCCCTACGTCGAGTACGAGGGCGATACGGAACGCTTCCCGTTGAACCCGCAGCGCGACGTTCCCGGCTGCAGCTGGGCGCGCGGCGATAACGGGCAGGTGTTTGGCGTGAGCGCGGTTTCGGTTTTGTTTGCGCAGCAGCTGCAGCAGACGCTCGACATGCCCGTCGGCGTACTGTGTACCGCACTGGGCGGATCGTCCATCTATTCCTGGCTCTCGCGCGACGCGATCGAATCGGATGCGCTCGTGCTGTCCGATCTGAAGAAGATGGGCAAGTACGTTGACGCGCAGAACTGGCAGGAAACGGGACACGACGTTTATCAGGACATAACGGTCAACTACAACAAAAAAATCGACGCACTGCGCGTCTTTTCTCCTGCGGGCATGCTCTGGTATCAGGGCGAGACGGATATCTTTGGCGGCTTGGAATACGGCATGTATTCGCGCGCGTTCGATCTGCTGCAGACGTCCTGGTCGCGGCTGTTCGGCTTCGACGAAGAAAACCGCATGCCGATCGTCTATACGCAGATCGCATCCTTCCCGTACGGCGGGGATCGTCTGCAGACCATGAACGCGGAGTTCGCCGACATGCAGAACGCGCACCCGGATTCCCGCGCGATGACCCCGATCTGCGACGTGCCGCTGACGTACCGCACGGAATCCGGTTCGATCCATCCGACGGTAAAACTGCCGGTGGCGCAGCGCATGGCATATGCCGCCGAGGGGCTGGTCTACGGACTGCGCAGGACGTACACCGCCGCGACGGTACAGTCGTACACGGTCAGCGGCAGCAGCATCACGGTGAAACTGCGCGGCGTCGGCAGCGGTCTCGTCTGCAAGGGCGAAAAGCTGCGCGGCTTCTCGATCTGCGGCGCGGACGGTGTGTTCGTGCAGGCCGAAGCCGAGATCACCGGCAGAGATACGCTGACGGTTTCGGCGCCCGAGGTGCTGCATCCCGCGGCTGCGGCGTATGCATTCTCGGAGGTCAACACTTCTGCAAATCTGTACGCCTCGGACGAAAACGGCGCGGCTCTGCCCGTTTCTCCGTTCGTGACCGACCTTTCCGTGCTGCGTCAGTCGTGGCAGGATAAGGATTGGGCGGACTGCGACACGGAAAAGATCTGGCGGTTCGCAGGCGAGAAACAGACCGGTTTCTTTGACGCTTGGACGGGGGAGAACGCCGCGATCTCCTATGCCGAGGGCAGGGACGGCACGTGCCTTTCCGCAAAGGCGGAAAAGAAACGGTTTTCGGTTTATCCGACCGACCGATACATAGACGGATCGCGTAAAAGACCGTTTGCGGATGCACGCACGGATTACAGCCGGTACGGCGCGATCTTCTTCTGGGTGCGCAACACGGGCGCAAAGGACGTAACGCTCAAAAACGTGCGGCTGTACACGTCCGACACGACGTGGTATGCGCCGCTTGTGAACGCCACGGGCAAAACGAGCTGCACGATCCCGGCGGACGGCGCGTGGCATCCCGTGACGCTCGATCTTTCGCAGACGTACCTCTTCGGCAACGTATGCGGCGTGACGCACACGCGCGCGACGTTCGATAACGTGCGGCATCTGAAGTTCTGCTTTGCCGGCGACGCGGGCAGCTCGGTCGAACTGGATTCGATCCGCTTCACGCCCGACGGCACGCAGATGCCGAAGCGGCTGTTCCGAGCGCATTTCGACCGTGCCGTGACCCCGTTCGACTGGCTCTGCGCCGGCTTTATGCAGCTGCTTTCGTGGCTTGTAAACTGATCTGCTGGATCGTTCCGGAAAGGGGAGACGCACATGCCCGAACAATTGGAATCCTATAAGTGCCCCTCCTGCGGCGCGCCGCTGCGGTACACGACGACGGACAAGATGACCTGCACGTCGTGCGGCAACGCGTACGAGATCGAAGCGATCGAAAACATGCTGCCCGAGTCCGACGGAGAAAAGGGCTTCGACTGGGGCGATTATAAAAAACAGTTCCGCCAGACCGAGGCAAAGCTCGAGGATCGGGACGTCTATATCTGCCGCTCCTGCGGCGCTGCGATCGAAACGGACAGCACCACCGCGGCGACCCGATGCCCGTACTGCGACAACGAGGTGCTGGCAAAGGACAGGCTGACAGGCAGTCTGCGTCCGAACGGCGTGATCCCGTTCCGGATCGACAAGGACGAGGCCGTGCGCAGGGTCAAGGCGCATTTTCGTCACAAGCCGCTTCTGCCGCGCTCGTTCCTCGCCATGCACAAGCTCAGCAGGATACAGGGCGTCTACGTGCCGTTCTGGCTGTTCGACGCCGACGTGCGCGGCGACGTCGATTTCGACGGGACGACGGTGCGGCACTATTCGGACAAGGACTATAATTACACGGAGACAAAGCATTATCTCGTGCAGGTCTCGGGGCAGATGCGTTTTTCGCGCATCCCCGTGGACGGCAGCGAAAAGATGGACGACGATCTGATGGACGCGCTCGAGCCGTTCGACTATTCCGGCCTGCGGGAGTTTGACGCGGCGTATCTGTCGGGTTTTCTGGCGGACAGGTTCGACGAGGACCCCGACAAGAGCCTGCCGCGCGCGTCGGAGCGCATGGAGGACGGCGTGGCGAGCGTGCTGCGCGCGCATGCGGACGGAGAGTACGTCACCCTGAAGCCGAAGCGTTCGCGGTTCGATCTGAGCAAAACCTCCGTGCAGTACGTGCTGCTGCCGGTCTATCTGCTTAATCTGGAATTCAACAAGAAGAAATACAGGTTTGCCGTCAACGGGCAGACCGGAAAAGTCGTGGGCGAGCTGCCCGTCAGCAAAGCGATCTCGCGTCTGTACTTCGGCGGGATCGCGTCCGGCGTGGCGGCGCTGGGGACGTTTCTGGCGTACCTCATTTTCCGGTAAGGAGGGACGGATATGCAGCGAATCGGTTCTTTTGCGTTTGCCGTCCTTCTGCTTTTCTGTCTGTGGCTCCCCGCCGCGGCGGAGGGGGACGACCCGTTCGACCGCAGCTATCAGCGCTTCAACGACTTCTGTGAGACCGTTACCGCGGAGCAGGAGAAGCAGTTGAACGATAAGGTGCGCGCGAAGATCGG
>JAEEGL012544789.1_pt1 | contig 10215 bp, 7 predicted proteins | sample 9134231 | NCBI WGS metagenome assembly JAEEGL01 (sample SAMN16246548, study PRJNA631951) | gut metagenome | biome: gut microbiome; feature: rumen; material: fiber-attached | host: Bos | place: Iran: Karaj | collected 2018-10 | reverse complement strand
TTTTTGGACTTAAAACCCGCTGATTTTCAGCGGGTTTTTGTTTTTAAATAACTGTCAGATTTCAAACATTTTTTTTAGTCATTTACTTCAGCGGATTGCCGAAATGATCCACGTCGTCCTTGCTGATGGTGCTTCCGCAGAGGATGACCAGACGCTCCACGATGTTGTGCAACTCGCGGATGTTGCCAGTCCATTGGTATTGCTTCAGCTCCTCCATGGCCTCGTCGGTGAATGTCGGCACGGGCTTGCCCATGTTTTGGCAGATGTTCCCCACGAAGCTCTCCACCAGCAACGGGATGTCGTCCTTGCGCTCCCGTAACGGCGGGACCTGGATGACGATGACGCTGAGACGATGGTAGAGGTCCTCTCTGAAGGTGTTCTCCTCGATCATCTTCTTCAAGTCTTTGTTGGTGGCGGCCACGATACGGACGTCGACGTCGATCTCCTTCTCGCCACCGACACGGACGATCTTGTTCTCCTGCAAGGCGCGCAGCACCTTGGCCTGGGCGGCGAGACTCATGTCGCCGATCTCGTCGAGGAACAACGTGCCTCCGTTGGCTAACTCGAAGTCGCCCTTGCGCTGCTTGATGGCGGAGGTGAAGGAGCCTTTCTCATGACCGAAGAGCTGGCTCTCGATGAGTTCGGAGGGGATGGCGGCGCAGTTGACCTCGATGAAAGGCCCGTAACGGCGTGGGCTGAGCTCATGCAGCTGTCGGGCCACCAGCTCCTTGCCAGTGCCGTTCTCGCCAGTGATGAGGACCCTGGCGCCGGTAGGCGCCACCTTCTCAATCATGTCACGCACCTCCATCATCGGTGCGGAGGTGCCGACCATCTCGTTTTGACGGCTCACAACCTTCTTCAAGGCCTTGTTCTCTGTGCTCAAGTTGCGCTTGTCCAAGGCGTTGCGTACCGTGATGAGCAGCCGGTTCATGTCGGGCGGCTTCACGATGAAGTCGAAAGCGCCTTTCTTGATGGAGTTCACGGCATCGTCGATGGTGCTGTTGCCGGAGACCATGATCACGGGGATGTCATAGTTCTGCTTGATGTGCTCCAACACCTCGATGCCGTCCATCTCGGGCATCTTGATGTCGCACAACACGGCATCGTATTCCTGCTCTTTCATCATCTGTATGGCCGTGGCGCCTCGGTTGGCGTCGTCGACCTGATAGTCTTCGTTTTCCAAGATCTCACGCAACACGCGACGGATGGCGTCTTGGTCGTCGATAATCAGTACTCTTGACATAAGTGAAGTTTTCTGCAAAGGTAGTTTTTTCTTACTTTTGTAGCAAATTAATTCGGATGAAACAATTTCTGGTCCTTTTCCTCCTGTCCATGCTCTGGATCCTTCCGCTCTCGGCGCAACAGCCCTGGCTGGGTGGTCTTAATGCCTGCCAGTTTGGAAGGATGGATCTCGACGGTGATGGACAGCGCGACCTGCTGGCGTTCGATCGTCACGGGGATCGCCTGCTCTGTTTCCTCAACAAGGGTGGGGAAGGAGAGATTGACTATCGTTATACTGCCGACTATGACCATTGCTTTCCGAAGCTGAACGACTGGGCGGTCTTCGTGGACTACGACGGTGATGGCCTTGAAGACATCTTCACCTATTCCAAAGGCTGGGCGGGCATCAAGGTCTACCGTAATGTCACGTCGGCGGAAGGCTTGGACTTCGAGTTGGTGGTGTCGCCTTTCCTTGCCTCCTTGCAGGGCGGGGGAGAGGTTAACATCCTGGCCTCTGAGGCGGATTATCCGGCCATCCTCGATATCGATGGGGACGGGGATCTCGACCTGCTGACCTTCGGCGTGCTCGGGACCTTCATCGAGAAGCATGTCAACCGCTCCATGGAACGTTATGGCCACTGCGACTCGCTGGTCTTCGAACGCACGGATCTCTGCTGGGGCTATGTGGGGGAGAGCGAGGAAGACAACCTCATGTATCTGGATACTTGTCTATTTGGTTACGGGATCATCGTTCCCGATGGGACTTCACGGCACCGCGGTGCTACCGTCACCGTCCGTGACGTGACGGGTGACGGCCTCTTCGACCTCATCCTCGCCGATGTCGATTACCAGGGACTGACGCTCCTGACCAATGGCGGCGACGCGCAAAACGCCGTGATGGTCAGCCAGGAGTCGGCCTTTCCTCCGCAACACCCGGTTCGGCTGTTCTCCATGCCAGTGCCTTTCTTCACGGATGTCGATAACGACGGGGTGGAGGACCTTCTCGTCTCACCTTTCGACCCTGACCCCATGGCCTCGATGGGCATGAACAGCATCTGGCTCTACCTGAATCAGGGAAGGAGTGACCTCCCGGATTATCAGCTTTACACCACGTCGTTCCTGCAAGAGGAGATGCTGGATCTCGGCACGGGCGCCTATCCTGTGGCGACGGACCTGGACGGCGACGGCCTCCTGGATCTGGTGCTGGGCACCTTGGGTGAGATCGACAGCACCTGGTATCATTACGGGAACCTGGAGACGCACCGGAAGGCGCAACTGACCTGGCTGAGGAATGTGGGGACCGCCACGGCGCCCGCTTTCTCCGTGGAGGCGTTCCCTTTTCCGTTGTCGGACCTGGACCATCCTTATATGCCTGCCTTTGGTGACCTCGACGGCGACGGGAAAAACGAGCTACTACTTGGGACGGCCGAGGGAGCGCTGAGGCTCTATGACGATGACGGCACTTTGCTGGATACTGATTTCCTTCATTATAACCAATCTTGGTCTGCGCCCTGCCTCTTCGATGTGGACCATGATGGCCTGCTCGACCTCATCGTGGGCAATGCTACAGGGAGGCTCTCCTTCTATCACGGTACGGGCAACATGACGTTCGAGAAGATGAGCGATTTCTGGGGTGACGTCGACGTCAGGGATTATACGCTGTCCTACACCGGGCATAGCGTCCCGACGGTCTTCCGTTCGTCAAATATGGCTTTCCTCTGTGTCGGCTCGGAGTCGGGGCGGCTTTTACTCTACGACGGACTGTCGGTTGAGGATGCGACGCATTTCGACGAAGTGTCATCGCAATGGGCTTTGTTCTGCGAGGGGATGCCAAGCGACTTTGGCCTAAGGTCGGCGGCGGCGCTGGCGGATTTTGACGGCGACGGCCGACAAGAGGTCTTCGTGGGGAACTATAGCGGTGGACTGCAGCTGTTCAACGCCCAAATCCCAGTCAACATCGGAGTGCAAGAGTCACAGAACAACCCAACCCTGGATCTTTATCCCAATCCGGTATCATCCCAAATCCATATCATCGCCAAAGAGGATGGTCCTCAAAGGGTGACTGTCATGGATCTGCAAGGAAGGAAATGTCTTGAACGTTCCGTGGAAGGAAATGATATTGTGTTGGATGTCAGCGCTTTGCCATCGGGGATTTATCTCTTGCGTCTGGGTGGCGTGAGTCGTATCTTCCTCAAACGGTAGTTGATCGTCGCCTTGAGTTCGACGAGGAGGTCGCCCCCGATGACGCCGTCAATGAATGGTAGCCCCAGTTTTTCGTAGTTGTCGTGGATGCTGTCGAGGTCGAGGGCAACAGCTTGGTAATCATAGAGACAAACCTCGCCAAGTTCCAACCGCTCCATGGGGAACACGAAACTCTCCAGGTCATCGCCTCCCACACCGGCGGTGATGCCTTCTTTCTTCTCCAGGTTGTCCTTGCCCATAAGTCGTTCAACCACACGGAGGCTGAACACGGAGCGTGAGGCCCCGGTGTCAATCAAAAAGTTGGCTTCCATGTCGTTGATCTTTCCTTTGATCAGGACATGAAAGCCTTCTTCTTCGATGTTGAGGAGTCGAAAGGGGACTTCGATGTAGCGTCTCATCAGAAGTTCGGTTTGATCGCGTACTTCTTGTAGAAGTCCTTGATGATCTTCACGGCTTCATCGGCGGTGTCGACCACATGGAAGATTTCGAAGTCCTCTTCCTTGATCATGTTGTTCACCAGCATGGTGTTGCGGAACCAATCGAGGAGGCCTTTCCAATATTCGGATCCGACGAGGATGACGGGGAAGTCCACCATCTTGTTGGTCTGGATGAGGGTGATGGCTTCGGACAGTTCGTCGAGGGTGCCGAATCCGCCGGGCATGGCGATGTAGCCCTGGGCATAACGCATGAAGATGGTCTTACGGACAAAGAAATAGTCGAAGTTGATGTTCTTGTCGTGGTCGATGTAGGGGTTGAAATGCTGTTCGAAGGGGAGGTTGATGTTAAGTCCCACGCTGGTGGCGCCACCTTGACGTGCGCCTTTGTTGCCGGCTTCCATGATGCCGGGGCCGCCGCCGGTGATGGTGCCGAAGCCGTAGTCAGCCAGCTTCTCGGCGATCTCCACAGCCATCTCATAATATTTGTCACCCGGCTTGGTGCGTGCGGAACCGAAGATGGCTACGCATGGCCCGGTCCTCGCCAGTTTCTCCATGCCTTCCACGAACTCGGCCATGATCTTGAACACGGACCAGGAGTTGTGGGTTTTGATGTCGTTCCATGACTTGGGACGGAAGCTACTACGGATGATCTCTTCTTCTTTGTCGGTGATGGGCATTTTTTTTAGAATTTGGAGTTTGGAGTTTGATTTTTTCTTTATCTTTGCGGGGCAAATGCGAATGTAGCTCAGTTGGTAGAGCATCAGCTTCCCAAGCTGAGGGTCGCGGGTTCGAGCCCCGTTATTCGCTCGCGGGCAAAACGACGTAGAGACGTTTCAGAAACGTCTCTACGTTTGTTTTATGGGTTTATGCGACAGGTGTCCCGCATTCCGGGCAGAACTTGCCAGTCACCTCAGTGCCGCATTTCGGGCATTTCTTCGGGCCTTCGTCGGCTGGGATCGGCGTTCCGCACTCAGGGCAGAACTTGCCTGTGGTCTCGGTGCCGCACTTCGGGCATTTTTTGGCTGCCTTTGGAGCCGGTGCCGGCGTTCCGCATTCGGGGCAGAACTTACCGGTGATGATGGTGCCGCACTTCGGGCAAGGGACGCCTTGGGGCTGCTGAGGACCACCCTGGGGTTGCTGAGGATACATGGGCTGTGGATGCTCCGGAGGCATCATGCTTCCGCCCATCATGTTACCAGCGGTGCCGAAGCCCATGCCGGCCATGCCGATGCCCATGAAGCCTGCTCCTGCTCCTGCTTCGTTGGAGGCGGCGGCTCTCATGGTTCCGAGCATGCTACCTCTGGCCTGAGCGGCGTTGGCACCAGCCTCGAATTCGTTGAGTTTCTGCTGGCTCTGTTCGTCGAGGGAGACGGACTCGATGAGGAAGCTGACCAGACGGATACCACGGGCACGGATGTCGGCGTCAAAGACGTTCTCGTCCATGAGTTTCTTCATGTCAGCGGTACGGCTGGGCAACTCGAGCGCCCTGACTTGGTTCTCTTTGGTGCCGAAGGCGTTGATGACGGCTTGCAGGGCGGCAACCACCTCGCTACGCATCTGCTCGATGAGGGCGTCTTTCTTGACCACGTTGCCTACACTGGCGTATTGGCGCATGAAGACGGCCATGTCGTCGAGACGGAAGGTGTACTTGCCATAGCAGCGGATGTACAAGGTGAGCGGAGTCTCACGACCGTTGGCAGGGTTGAAGCTGCCGTGATCCCAGTCTTGGAACATGATCGGCGTGGCGGTGCCGAACTTGTTGCCCATGATCTCTTTCACATTGAAGAAGAACACGGCTTGTTCCTTTGCGGGAGTGCCACCGTAGGTGAAACGCTGCCACATCTCCTTGAAGACCGGTCCGAACTGACCTCCAAAGAAGGAGGGTGATGAGGATTGGTCGAAGGTGTAGACACCTTCTTCAGCGGTGGCATCGAGGATACTACCACTATCGTAGATCACCGCCACCTGGCCGGGGGCCACGATGATACGGCTGCCTTTGGAGATCTGCCCCGACTTGGTGGTCTGTTTCACCATCAGGGTGTCCATGTCCATGTTGTCACATTTGATTAGATCCAGCCATTGGTCACGCATGGTGCTACCGACGGCTCCTGCAATTGCTTTGATAAGTCCCATTTTTCTAGAAGTTTATTGTTTGTTGATTATTGTTGAATTGTTAACTGTTCATTCCCGTGAGATTCGTCAGCACCCAGTCGTGTTCGCCATTGGTGATGACGCTACCGCAGTAAGGGCATTGTCCCGCAGAGGTGATCTCGGTCGGAGCACCGCAGTTGGGGCAGTTGGTGGTGGACTTGTTGCTGACGCCAGGCTGGGTCTTCACGCCGGTCTTGCGGTTGAAGGTCATCTCGTATTTCATGTACCAGTCGCGGTTCGGGTCGCTCTCGAGGACCTGACGGGTGGTGGCGTCGATGACATAGTCACGCAGGACGGCATTCAGCTGCACTACCATGACTTCCTTGTCGCCGTCGATGGTGAACGACTTCAGGGAGCAGTGCTTGATGCCGACCTTCTCGATGACGTTGATCTTGTTAAGCCGGATATACTCATTCAGTTGCTGCTGGTGCTGGTTGAAGAGGGTCTCGCTCTCGAAGGGGCGGATGAGCTTCCAGTCGCGTGTGGTCCAGGCCTCCTGGATCTTCATGAACACCTCCTGCGCCCATCCGATGAACTTCTCCGCAGAGAAGGCTGGGTCGGTCTCACGGACCTGGGCGGCGACGACATCGGTGTAGTTCATGATGACGTCGTTGTTGGCGGTTTGGTTCACCTGTTGGTTGATGAAGGTCGGGTCGGAGCCTTGTTTCTTCTTCCTCCTTCTGGCGATGAGGACGATGACGAGGAGGATGACAAACACGATGGCCCCCATGACAGGATCGTTGATGAACAGCCCGATCAAGTAGCTGATGAGGGCGCCGAGGCCGTCACCATCGAAGCCACCACCGCCACCGCCTGAACTGTAACGGTTCTGGTTGCCTACGTCACCGAAGGCGAAGACACTGAGAAGAAGCACAGCGGCTAAAAGAAAGAGAGGGAGGTATTTCTTTAAGGTTTTTCTGCTCATAAACTGCAATTTTAATGTGCAAATATAACTAAATTTATGAAAAAATAAAAACTGATGAAAAAAAATGCTATCTTTGCAGCCGCAAAGGGAGTTTAGCTCAGTTGGTTCAGAGCACCTGCCTTACAAGCAGGGGGTCGCTGGTTCGAATCCAACAATTCCCACAAAAAACGTAGAGACGTTCCATGGAGCGTCTCTACGTTTTTTTTGTGTGACCTGTAGGGATGTTCCATGGAGCGTCCCTACAGGTGGGTTTATTGAATGTGAACCTTTCGGCTCGTGAGTTTTCCTTCCTTGGTCAAGCCTTGGATCACATAGATCCCGGGTTTCAGGGCTTTGATGTCACTCATGACCTGTCCGGTCAAGGTGTAGATCTTCATGACATCGACGATATCTTCGTTGTTGTCTTCGGAAACGGAGGTCACATTAATCACCACATGATCGGTGCCATCCGGTGTCAGAGCATAGTCCGACTCGCATTCATCATAAACAGCGGTGAGTCTGTAAATATACTCGCCGATCTCTTGAGCCTTATAGATTGTGTGGCATTCGGCACTAATCTCCATGACTTCTTGAGTGCTTTCGCAATAGAGGTTATAGTGATTTGGCACCGTGGGCGGAATATCCCATGCGAGCATGACGCCGGTCATCCCATCCGCATAGACATATTCACCGTGGAAGTTGGTCGGAGGGTAGCAGGGAGCGGGGGGTGTGGGAGGTGTGATCTCGCCCATCTCTCCGAGCTGTCCGAAGTTCTGTCCATATAGTCCGCCGGGACCATTTCCAGTGACTGCATCGGTTGAGTTTACCCATGCGATGATGTTCTGTCCGTCATGGAATCCGGTAGTACTATAGCAACCTGTTTTGTTGTATGTGTCTGAGCATAGTTGAGTATTCCACAATGGTTTTCCGTCCATGTCGAAGCCTTGCGCTTCTACTGTCGCCATGCTTCCGCTGGTCGTGCTAATACCTTTGAAATAGGATATGGCAAAGCCGTCGCCATATTGAAAAGCGTCAATGTTATAACCTCCACAAGGGACGATGCCGTTATCAAGCACAAGGATGCCTTCACCCCATAATCGTTCTCCTTCAGGTGTGATGCGGTTTAAGTAGAGGATGCAATTGTACTGTGAGGCATCGTCGGTTTGCTCATAGAATAGTATGATATCATGAGTGACCGGGTCAACGGTAGCACTGGCACCGGTGTATAGATTGTAGTCGTCAGGGGAATGCACTGGGGTCCCGTCGGTGCTCAGGATCGTTGAAGCACCGTTCTCGTTGAAGTGAAAAACGTAGACGTTGAAGTTACTTATGCCTGGATGCCAGAGGTAAACGTAGCCGCCGCCCATGCCGTCTGATATTGCATAGTGTGAGTATGTCACTTGGAAAGTCTGTGTGGACATCAACAATGTTTCGTCGCTGAACTGGGTGCCGTCAGGGTTATAGCCGGCGACATAGATTTCCTTGTCGGTATAAAAACCACTGCCGACTTTCTCGTAGGTCACAAAGACCTTGTTGTCGTTGCTGAGTGTGAGCTGTCCGTACACGCAATTCTTTCCGCCTTTGTCGGAGATGGTGACAACGGGTCCCATTTCGTTGTTGACATATTGCAGATAGAGGTTGCTGTAGTCGAAGCCAAGAGCCCAAATGCCGCCGTCATCGGTGGCGATGACCTCAGTCCGTGAGAAGCCGAGGCCCTCGAAAAGCTGGACGCCTTGCTCGCCCCACGGGAAGGTGCCGTCAGGGTTGATCTTCACTGCGTAGGAGAAACCGTCGTAAGCAGCAAAGCAGCTTACCACGCCGCCATCTGTGGTTGTCGTCATGGCCAGGCCTTCCGACATGGACGAGAACTCGTGTGCTGCAATGTGGATGCCGTCTTCGCCCCATTGTGGCTCACCGTTGGAGTTGAGACGTTGTAAGGTGGGCGACCAGCCATTGGAGAAAAACTGGCACCATTGCACGTAGGTGTCACCTGTGGTAGGGTTGGTGGCAAGGTAGATTTCACCTGCATCAGCCGAGGTGTTGGCGATAAAAGTGTTGTTGGCTGGGTCGTTGACCCATTGGGCTTGGAGCGTTATGAAAGCGAACAAGCTTGTGAATAGTAATAAGAATTTCTTCATAATTATAGTAATTAAATATATTTATCGAATCACCAATTTTTGGGTGGACAGTTTCCCGTCTGAGGTCAATCCTTGGACGATATAGACGCCACGGCTCAAATCCTCCAGCTTGGCGTTGTGGATCATTTGTCCATTAAGGGTGTAAACATTGAAGACGGTAATGATCTCCGTTGTGGGGTTTTCGGGCGTCGAGGTCACCGTGATGAACAGGTAGTCTTCACCCGTCAAGGTTGACGCATAATCTGACTCGGAGTCATTGTATTGGGCGGTAAGTCTGTATATGTAGTCGCCCGAAGCTACCTCGTCGAAATAGGAGGTGGCGGCGGCGTCTATTTCAATGACTTCTTTTGTGTTTTTGCCGAGTTGTTCGCGGTATAAGTTATAGTGCAAGGGGATATCCAGGCCGGGTGTCCATGTGAGTGCGGCACCGAAGGCACCGGTTTGCTCATCGTAATAATAGGCCCCGTCAAAGTCTGTTGGAGGAAAACAGCAAGGGACGGGAGGGGGTGGTAATGGACTGACTTCACCCAAGGCGCCGTCCCAGCCGATGTTCTGACCATAGACACCGCCGTCATCACTGTTGATCCAAGCCACAATGTTTTGCTCTTCATGATAACCAGCGGTGTTTTCACTGATGGTTTTGTTGTAGCTGGTTGAACTCATCGTGGTGCTCCACAGCAGGTTGCCTTCGAGGTCGTAGCCCACGGCCTCAATGGTGCCTTGACCAGTGCCGTAGGTCACGACGAAACCACTCGCATAATCGTTAGCATCCACACGGATGTCACTGTAGGATTGTCCCGTGTAGTCAGCCACCAGGATTCCGTCTCCCCAAGGCTTCTCGCCTGTCTCCGTGATGCGGTTGACATAGATTCGATGTTGGGACTGAGAGCTGGCATCCTTCTGTAGATAGGCGATGATGAGATCGTTTGTCCAAAGACCGACGGTGGCGTAGGCGTTGGTGTAATAGTGGCTGTAGTCGGGACTATGTACGGCGATGCCGTCAGGCTCAAAGATGGTGGGAGCCCCGTTTTCATTAAAATGAGTGACGTAGGTGTTATACACACCGCCTATGCCGTTGTGGAATTGATAGACATAGCCGCCTCCATGGTTGTCGGGTAGGGCATAATGGATGTAACCTGATCCTATGGTCTGTTGCCCTAGC
>JAEEGL012268537.1_pt1 | contig 10215 bp, 8 predicted proteins | sample 9134231 | NCBI WGS metagenome assembly JAEEGL01 (sample SAMN16246548, study PRJNA631951) | gut metagenome | biome: gut microbiome; feature: rumen; material: fiber-attached | host: Bos | place: Iran: Karaj | collected 2018-10 | reverse complement strand
CCGAAACAGCTGTTACGTTATCATTGAATTCCATGATATCTTTATAGCTCTTTACATCCTTGAGGGAAAGGCATATCTCAGGTCCATGACCCTCTTTAAATGAAAATCCCCAAGTTTCCAGGAAGTCACCGATCTCAGAAGAATCTTCATCAAAGATCACCGTAAGTGCTGCAGCATCATATTCAATGGCCGTCACGATCATTGAATTTATGAGTTCATCACCAAGTCCTTTTCCCCTGTGGTCAGGATGAACATAGAGCCACTTTACCCTTATGACAGGCTGTTCTTCCAGCGGATTATACCCTTCATAAAAGACAGCTATTCCGGCTGCAATGTCACCATCAAGAGCTCCGATTGCCAATGACTTACCTGCAGTGATCTCGTCTACAAGTTCCCCTGTTAAAAGTCCTTGGAAAGGCTTGATATTACTTTTATCAACATACGTAATAGTTTCCATATCCACCAGATTTCTCCTTACAGCGCTTTCTGAATCTCTTTAAGTCTTCTTGAAAGTTTCCCTGCCTGTTCCTTTGTAGCTACGCCATGCAGAAGTCCCGGAATATCCGCAACCTTAAGACTCTTAAGGAAATTCCTGCCATCTTCTGAAAGAGTTTTCATCGCTTTCCTGGCCGTCATGCTGATAGGAACATCTCCATAAAATTGACCTGAGAACAAAGGAGACATTTTGAAATCCGCACATACATCTATGATATCATAGGTTTCCTTAAGTTTATCCAGATTTTCTCCGTTCTTTGCAACTTTTTTGGCATTTTCGTCCTGATGTCTCTGGAGCTGTACCTTGATGCTGGCAGGATCTCCTTCCAGTCTCTCATCTATGGCAAAGAGAATATCCATTGCCTTTATGATATCAAGCTTCTTTTTAGCCCTTTCAGTTATTTTAGGCTCTTTCGTCTTGGAATAAACGTAATTTTCACTCATTGACTGTTCTAAAGAGACATCATAGGTCTGCTCATAAACAACACCATTTTTCTTCTCATTCTTCTCATCTGCTTCTATTGTGGTCTTATTGGCAGCTCTAACATACCCCTGAAGTCCCAGACGTTCCATAAAAGTGGACATTGCACAGGCAGAAGTTGCACGTTTTTCATCCATTTCTTCAAAGAAGGACACTCCGTCATTTCTCTCTAAGCGAAGTGCCGAACCACGCTGATCAAACACTCTCTTGATATCATAATCATTTCTCTTAATATCAGTTGTTCTGTAAAAGATATCGTCGAGTTTTTTGACTTTAGATAAATCTACAATCTTAAGCTGTTCATCCAGATGCCTCTTTTCCCTTAAGAGATTATCGCAAAGGAGCTTCATCCTATCTCGACGCTCTCTTCCGGTTTCAGTCATCTTGCCGTCATCATTCTTTGCAATATACGCCCTGACGCTTGCAATTGCCACGTCATACTGATTTAAGACATCATCCTTCAGATTGACATCCTTGTTATGATCAAAGTCTTTGTTCAGCATTGAGCGCAGTTCTTTAACATCAGTTATTACCTGATCTCGCAACTTACCGGGCATAAAGTCGTCCTTGATCACTTTGTTGTAGAGCTTGTCTGTTCTCACATGATCAATTGCCGAATATGGATTTTCCTCTGATTTTTCGCCAAATACTGAAGCTGCTGCGTTAAGAATCCTTCTGCGTCTTTCTGCAAATGTGTCCGGCATTGTACGCATAAGTATGTTCTTAAGCTGTGCCAGGGTATCTACCTTCACCATTACCTGGTTTTCATCCATGATATAGACGCCGCCGGGAAGCTCATTAAGTCCTGAATTACGATACGCCTTATTTGTTTTGGCATCAAAATAAGTCATACCATGAGCCTTTTCCTGCTTGCTGTCCTTCTGGGTATTATCCACATGCTCTATGTCAAGTCCTGTGTCATGATTAAATGGCGTAAGGATCAAACGCTTCGCATGCAATACCTCCTGAGGCGCAAACAGATATTTGTGAATCGCATCCGGCTGATTGACCATAGAGTAAACAACAGTCGTGCCTGAAGTCTTGTCAAGCGGTGCCATCTTTTCACCGCCGATCTCAAATGAGCCCTTATGGACGCCCTGATAGTTCTTTACTTCAAAACGCTCCATGGCATCACTTTTTCCTTCAAGAATCTCTACATCGCTTCCCGGAACAGGGTCATACTGAATAAGATCAAATTTGACATACTGAAGGTACTCTGGATATATATTCTGAACCCAGTACTTAAGCATCATGGCACCATGAGATGCCGCGACTCCGCCTCGGCTATGGCCCCTCAACATGATATGTATAGGCCTGTAAAGCGGGGTTTGCTTATTTCTTTCCTGTTCCCTCCATTTTGAGAATATTTCTCCCAGCGCTCTTGATCCTATGTTTCTTATCCTTTTACGGATTTCCTGTATGGAATAATCACTGAAAACATTCATATTAAGGGCACCGGGGCCGGCAATTGAATATCTTGTCTTCTTAGCCTTTACGGCTTTACCCTCAAATTTTGAGTCAACAGTGTTTTCTCCCATCCAAACATAGCCGTCTTTATCCAGCTTTTTCTGATAAGTATCATAAGTTCCATTACCGTCATATTCCTTCTTGCCGCCGTAACCTTCATACTCCTTTTTGAACTGATCATAACCCGATCCGGCGATATCAAACTGAATAACGTCATGACCTTCAGCGATATACTGGCTTCCCAGAGCATGAACAAGCTCCACTTCTTTTTCCTCGGAATCAAGCTTAGTAAGAGCCTTGTCCATTTCGCCATAAGCCTTGGGTATAACTTCCTTTATGGCATCTTTTATGCTCTTAATCTCCATACTTCCTGTTATGAAGCGTTTATTATTGTCCTGCTGAGCCTCAGTGAGCTTTTTGATCTTATCGGTCTTCTTCTCCTTGAGCTTTCCTTTAACTTCTTTATCCCTCTTTTCAGTTTGCTTCAGATTAGCCCTGACATCTTTTTGAAGTTTTTTGCGGTATTTGCTTTTTACCCTCCAAATACCCTGATGTATATTATCTTCGCCAAGAAGATCCTTAATTGATTTTTTCTCTTTTCTGAACTCAGCTTCTTTTAAAAGATTCTTAACCTCGCTGAGCTTTTGTTTACCTGCCTTGCCTTTAAAAATAGAGAAATTCCAGGACGTGAAATCTTTGCAATATTTTATAAGCTGATTGAGAGCAGCACCCTCATCCTGCCCGCTTTCAAGGCACTGATGATAATTGGCAAGCGCCTGCTTGATATCTCTCATACCAGCGTTGTCGTCCTTCTTAAAAGCAGTGTAAACCTTATCAAAGCCGATGTACTTTGGAACCTTTTTTACATCACCCTTATTCGCCGGAGCCTTTATCTGATTCTCAGGAACTATATCGTTGTTGTTCTTAACAACATTGTTAAGCCCACTGCTTAGATCCTCGAATTGCTCGTAAAGATTATTCGATATCTGCTGTTCCAGACTTTCCGGGCCTTTATTAACCTCATTTTCCTGCTCTTCTAAAATCTCAAATTCGTTTATATTGATATTGTTAAGTTTAATGAGATTATTACTATCCATATTTTTACTATCCATATTTTGCCTTTCCGAGATTTATCTCTCCTGCCTGCTACCTGTATAGACCGGTATTCCAAATCCTCTCGGGAACAGTTTTTCCGAAAGTGCCAATGTTGAATAGTTATGTCTGTCTATTGCGATCTCAGTCTGTGGATCGTACTTCTCCTTTGCTGCCAAAAGCGTCTGACACATCATGCTGAGAAGGTCCTTGGCATATTCATTTCCCAGAACCTGCATGATCACTACTTCCAAGATTCCTGAAGGCTTTTTGTGGAAAAGAAGCAGTCCGTTGACCTCTCCATCCACATCCAAATAGCAGGACACATCATTTTCAAAATATGTCTTGGGAAGATACGCCAGATCTTCGCAAAGTCCAAACTGCCCAACCGTGGTAAAGCGACGCACCCCGGCAATAAACTCCCTCTGGGTCAGGTTACTTAAAGGCTTTATGTAGTCTTTTGGTTTTGCCTTTTTTAAGTATGCTATCTCATAAATCTCTGCAAGCCTTGCCTTTATCGTGTCTCCCTCAGTGAAATTCACTGTAAATCCTGCATTCTTAAGGGCATTTTTCTCTTTATCCGACGAAATCGCAGGCAGACAATATGTGGACGTCACCGCTTCATCTTCCATCACCATCTCCTTGTATTTGTCAAAGAGCTCTTCTGCTGCATTTTCATCATCAATTTTCAGCCAAACGATATTGCTGAAATTGTCCTCATCATTAATGGCATTTCTGATCTCCCATATGATTCCGGCAACGGGCTCATCGTCATTTTCGACAATAAAGCCATGGAAAAAAGTCCTCTCGATGTTCTCAGCAATATCCTCAGAAATGTACTCGGTATAAACCTCAATATTGTCCTCACTAAGCTCAATAATATTCATGTGATCGCTCCATTTTTGGTAGTTAAATCTAGCTAATACACCGATTTTATTCTACCATACGTGGTACGCTTTTACATATTCTCGCTTACGTTTTAACAATAACTTTATAATTTCCGATTCTCACTCCATAAACTTCCCCATCATACACAATAGCTGTAATCAAGTATTTTCGCGCAAAATTTAAGAGGCACTCTATAAAAGAATGCCTCTCATTTATTGGGTTTATTATAGTAATCATGCCCTATCCTTGGTCAAAAGAACCACTGTCTCAATTGATCTGGTGAAAGGGAACATGTCTACAGGTCTTGCCTTCTCAACCTTGTAGCCGCCCTTGGTGATGATGCTAAGGTCTCTCGCGAGTGAATCCGGGCTGCAGGAAATGTATACAACCTTTTTGGGTGCGAGGGCAATCATGGATGAAATGAATTCCGGGGTCGAACCTGACCTTGGAGGATCCATGAATACCAGATCCACCTTATCACCTGACTCTGCCATCTGCTGCATGAATCTGGTGGCATCATTTTCATAGAAGGTGATATTCTTAATCTCATTGATCTTGGCATTTAAAATAGCATCTTTAACAGCATCTTTGTTGAGCTCGACCGAGATAACCTCTTTTACATGAGGACTTGCGATGATTCCGATCGTGCCTACACCTGAATAGCAATCGAGGGCAATCTCATCGCCCTTAAGCTCAGCCATATCAATTGCTGTTTTATAAAGAACCTCAGTCTGAACAGGGTTGACCTGATAGAAGGACTTGGGACTTATCTTGAACTTCATGCCACAGCAGATGTCGTAAATAAATCCCGGGCCGTACATAGGCTTTTCCTTGTCCCCAAGTACCATGCTGGTCTGCTTGTCGTTGACATTGAGAACAATTGTTGTGATCTCAGGATGCTCTTTTCTCAGAGCCTTTACAAAGTTATTCTTGGATGGAAAAACAGGTGATACCGTAACAAGAACCACCATGATTTCTCCTGTGTATTTGCCTATTCTGATGAGTACATGACGAAGAAGTCCGAATCCGTTGTCCTCATCATAGGTCTTGATCTTGAAGGATTTGAGCATACCTCTGATGGTTGCAATAATAGCATCTGCTTTCTGGTCCTCCAGAAGACAGCTCTCTACAGGCACAACCTCGTGAGTTCCCTCTCTGTATATGCCTGACAGGGGATTGCCCTTCTTGTCATGGGTAAATACAGCATGTACCTTGCATCTGTAGTGCTCAGGTTCCTCCATACCAATAAAAGAAGCAACTCTCGTATATGGTTCCAAAAGCTCCTGAACTTTTGCGTGCTTTTGGCGAAGCTGCTTCTCATAAGGTGTATCTATCATCTGGCAGGCGCCGCACTTCTTGGAATATGGACATCTGCTTGCCTTCTTATCTTCAGCTTGCTTAGCCTCTGTCTTTTTAGCATCAGTTTTCCTGAAATCTGCCTTCTTAGCATCTACCCTCTTAGCATCTGCTTTCTTGGCATCAGGCTTCCTAGTGCCCTGCTCCTTGGTGATAGTTTTTTTATTATTCTTATTATCAGTTTTCTGAACTGCCATTTGTTTCCTTTACTTATCTTCCTCGTAATCGTCCGCACTGTTCTCGAATTTAAGTGTGGGCATCTCCATTCCGTCGCCCTCATCGCGAGCGGGTTCACTTCTCTTACGGATGCGCTCTGTATTCTTGACTTCTCCGTAATCCTTGAATTTAATACCTTCAATTCCCTGGGCCAGAGCTCTTGCTCTCTCGATCTCTCCCTTATTGATTCTGAAGGTGCAAACAATCTTGTTGCCATTTCTGTCAAAGAGACGCTGAAGGATTGACTTATCCTGCCACTCGATGAAGTATGAGATTCTGTGTGCTAAAAATCTCTCTTCGAGCTGCTGCTTACTCTCCTTGCTGTAAACCCTGCAAAAAGGTACCTCGTTATTGAACACCTGATTGTTTTGAATAATTGATGACATAATGACCTCTCATAAAATTTTTATCTTAAAGATTATATCATTTTACCATATAAATGACCATCGAATTCCTGAAAATAGGTTTCTTCAATCTTGCGCATGAAGACCGTAATCTCAGATTTTTCAAAGAAAAACTCCATTCGTACAGAGCCAACACATTCTCCTACAAGATGAGCTCTAACATATAAAACATTTTTGCGAAGCCAGATTCCGCCTGCTGTATACGGCACATCATAGATTGGGAAAAGACCCTCATCCATACCACCAATCTTAAACCGAATATCAAGGTCTTTGGTCTCACTCTCCTGCTGCGTAGTAAAACTGATGATTCCGTCTCCTTCTTTTGATATATGAATCCTCAACTGCGTAAAAGATGATTTATTCTCATCAAGCTCATAACAAAAACTATATCCGCCATCAGAATCAATACCAGCACCGATTGCAGCAAGATTAGGCGCTGCGCCGGCAGCCACAGCCTCTTTTCTCCTGCTCACAGGAAGTCTTGGAGGTGCAATGCTAAGCTTCTCCGCATACATAATCAACTCGTCGTACTCTGAAATTTTACCATCACAAATGTTATTTTTATCAGCATCAGATGAACAACCACAGAGATTTTCATATATGCTGTTATAAATTACCTGATTGCCTCCCTGCATTCCCTGTGTATCAGCGGTTGTAACAACAAGCATATTCTTATCAGGTATACTGATAGCAAGCTGTCCGCCCATTCCATACAGAACGAATCCGCCCGCCTCGTTTTGCCAAACCTGCATTCCGTACCCTTGAGACTCACTGGGAAGCGGTCCTGTCATAATGGTATCGGAAAGATTTGATGTTGCAAGCTCTATAAACTCAGGGTTCAAAAGAGTTCTCTCAACATTGTCGTTGCATACAACTCTTCCCTTTTTGTCCAGCAAATACAGCACTTTTAAAATATCAAGTGGTGTTGCCATAAGCCCGGAACCACCTATCGAAACACCAAAAGGATCCTTTACCATGTAGGAGTCCTTACTGAAATCCAGATATTTAAAAGCTCTTTTTTTCAGATAGTCCAAAAGCTCCATGCCCGTGAGTTTTTCCACAAGAGCGCACAGAACGTGGGCTGCTGAAGTATCGTAATGGAACACTGTTCCTGGCTTGTGAGTTGGCTTTACCTTAAAAAAGCTCTCAACCCAGTCAGTCTTCATATTGACCTTATAAGTGGTCGAAGCATGGCAGGTGCGCATCATCAGCATATTCCTGATGGTGGTCATCCTGATCCACTCATGGGTTTCTTCGTCTGTATACTCAGGAAAATATTCAGTTATACTGTCGTCAAAAGAGATCCTGCCCTCATCTGCAAGGAGACTTACCGCAAACGCAGTAAAGCTCTTACTGATGGAAAACATCCTGTGCAGAGTCTCCCTCTTATATGGCGCATAGTATTTCTCAAACACCAGCTTATCGTCCTTCATGATCAGCAGAGAATGCATAGGAATCTCTTTTTCATCAAGGATAGCCAAAAGTTTTTTAATTGAACCGGAAGGAATCCCAACCTCTTCCGGAATCGCTGTGGCAAAAGTAAACATGAGTAATAATCCTTATTTGCAAGCTAGAATCTTCACAGGGGACAATCTTTTGAAATGTAAATTCTGATATCGTCCCGAATGGCACATTATGTCAGCTCATCAAGAGTGCTGCCATATGAAGAAAGAAATTCATTCACAAAATCAATTACTTCCGGAAGCTCCTGATAAAGAGAACGGATTGACTTACCCGTGCTCTCTTTTGCTGTTCTGAACTCGTTATTTCCGGCATTTATCTCTCCTATGCACTTAATAAGCGCTGAGAGCTTGTCTGCAGCTTTAACGAGCTTACGCATATATCGCTCTTCCTCGGTATCAAGAGGCTTAAATATCTCTTCAAAAGCAGGACGCAGGTCCTCAGGAAGCTTCTCTAAAAGCATATCATCTGCAATGGCCTCAACCTCTTTGTAAGCTGTCTTAAGCTCTGTATTATAGTACTTTACAGGTGTTGGCATATCGCCCGTTATGATTTCTGACGCATCATGATAAAGACCAATAAGCGCTGCCTTGTTGGCATCAAGATTCTTGCCGTAGCGCACATTTCCAATGGTGCAGAGCGCATGCGCGATCATCGCAACCTCCATTGAATGCTCACAGAGATTCTCCTCCCTGGTGTTGCGCATAAGAGCCCACCTGTTGATGTACTTCATTCTCGAAATCAGTGCAAAAAAATTGTAATTCATACTCTCCCCCGTTTTTAAAGTAAAAAATCCGCCATGACAGTGTTGCTGACGTCAAGCCCCTTGTCGGTCAGTCGAAGGTTAAGCCCGTCCGAAGACGTCTCAAGAAGCCCCTGGTCCGTGTATTTAGAGATCACACTGCCGTAAATGCTATTAATATCAGCGTTAAAAAGCTCTGAGAATTTCCCTATGCTGACGCCCTTTACCAGGCGAAGCCCCAAAAACATATACTCTTCCATCTGGGATTTTGTGCTGAGCTTTTCAATATTCTCGCGAATCAAAAATGCTGAAGTATTATCATTATCTGCCGCTGCGGCAGGCACTGTCAACAACCTTATATAGTCGTCAATGCTGCGTATATTACTCCATCTTGTGTTGTCCACCATTGATGATGCCCCAAGGCCAAGTCCGAGGTAGTTGCCTCTTTGCCAGTAGACTTTGTTGTGACGGCACTCGTAGGCTTCGTATTCTTCACAGGCTCTGGAATTTAAGCCATCGACAACGCTCTTTAGCATATCTGAATCTTTTTTCCCATCAATCGCATAATTTGAAATCTCGTAGCGATGGTACCCGTGCTCTTTTAAAAGAGCCTTAGTCTCATGGTACATCTGCCTATCAGTATCCTCATCCGGAAGGTCGAGGTCCATGTCATAGAAAGGAGTCCCCTCTTCGATTATGAGGCTGTATGCAGAGATGTGCTCAGGCTTTAGGTCGAGCACTTTATTAAGGGTACTCAGATAGGACAAAAGAGACTGCGAAGGAAGGGCACTCATCAGATCAACATTAATGTTGGTAAATCCCGCCTTTCTCGCATTCTCATAGGTCTCATAAAAAGCCTTGCTGTCATGTACTCTTCCGATTTTTTGTAGCTCATCATCGCATAAAGACTGGGCTCCAATGCTGAGCCTGTTAATGCCGATATCATGATAGGTCTGCAGTTTACTGCTCATTGCAGAGGCAGGATTAGCCTCTATACTGATCTCAGCATCTCTAGAAACTGTAAAGTGCTCACGGACAGCATCCATCAGCCTTACAATATGCTCTTTTTTGACAAAAGAAGGAGTGCCTCCACCGATAAATATGGATATCACTTCATAATCCTTGTAATCTGCGGAAGAAAGCCTTATCTCATTTGTAAGAGCTTCAAAATAGCTGTCGATGAGAGGTTCCCCTGCATTAAAGGATAAAAAATCACAGTATAAGCATTTTTGTACACAAAACGGAATGTGAATATAAAGAGATAACTTATAAGGCATTGATACTCTCCACAAAAATACGCCAAACACAGATTGATTGTATTCTTAGTATATCTAAAAAACATCACAGGAATCAATTTCCCGATGAGCATAAAAAAACCTCGTGACGGTGAGAAGACACGAGGTTTTGTTTATAAACTTATATCTGATTGATCGAAAAATTAAGCCATCTTGTTAACAGCTGTAGCAAGACGAGAAACTTTTCTTGAAGCTGTATTCTTCTTGAATACGCCCTTTGACTCAGCCTTGTCGATAGCAGATGTAGCTGCAAGGAGTGCCTTAGCTGCCTCTTCCTTGTTGCCAGCCTCGATAGCTGTTCTAACCTTCTTGATCTCT
>JAEEGL011877966.1_pt1 | contig 10215 bp, 9 predicted proteins | sample 9134231 | NCBI WGS metagenome assembly JAEEGL01 (sample SAMN16246548, study PRJNA631951) | gut metagenome | biome: gut microbiome; feature: rumen; material: fiber-attached | host: Bos | place: Iran: Karaj | collected 2018-10 | reverse complement strand
GACGAGTCCTGCGGTAAGTGCACCCCCTGCCGCGAAGGCACCCGGAGAATGCTCGAGATCCTCGAGCGCATCACCGACGGCCGCGGCGAGGAGGGCGACATCGAGCGTCTGGAGGCGCTGGCGAAGACCATCAAGTCCACCGCCCTCTGCGGCCTCGGCCAGACGGCTCCGAACCCGGTCCTTTCCACCATCCGCTACTTCCGCGACGAGTACGAGGCGCACATCCGCGAGAAGAGATGCCCGGCGCACGTCTGCCGGAAGCTCGCCCGTTTCGAGATCGATCCCGAGAAGTGCAAGGGATGCTCCGCATGCTCCAGAAAGTGCCCGGTGAACGCGATCAGCGGCGAGATCAAATCGCCCTTCAAGATCGACCAGTCCAAGTGCATCAAGTGCGGAACCTGCATGGAGACCTGTAAGTTCGGCGCCATCTCGAAAAACTAATCAGGGGGAATCGATAAATGGACATGATCAACCTTACCATCGACGGCGTTGCGGTAAGCGTGCCCGCCGGTTCGACCGTGCTTGAGGCTGCGAGAGCCGCCAACATCAATATTCCCACGCTCTGCTACCTCCCCGAGGTCCAGCAGATCGGCGCGTGCCGCCTCTGCCTGGTAGAGGCCTCCGGCACCCGCGGCTTTGCCGCGGCCTGCGTCCTCCCCGCGACGGACGGTATGGTCGTCAAGACCAACACCCAGGAGATCCGCGAGCAGAGAAAGGTCAACCTCGAGCTGCTGCTTGCCAACCACAACCGCGAGTGCACCTCCTGCGTCCGCAGTGAGAACTGCGAATTCCAGGCGCTCTGCCGCGAATACGGGGTGGACGGCTATCCCTACGACGGCGTGAAGACCAAGACCGCGATCGACGAGCTGTCGCCCTCCATCGTGCGCGACAACTCCAAGTGCATCAAGTGCCGCCGCTGTGTGGCCACCTGCAACAAGGTGCAGAAGATCGGCGCGATCGGCGCCTCCAAGCGCGGCTTCCAGACCACCATCGGCTCCGTCTTCGGCAGAAGCCTGGCGGACAGCCCCTGCGTCAACTGCGGCCAGTGCATCCTCGCCTGCCCGACCGGCGCGCTGCATGAGAAAGACAGCATCCGCGAGGTCTGGGACGCCATCAACGACCCCGCGAAGCACGTTGTGGTCCAGCCCGCACCCGCGGTGCGCGCCACCCTCGGCGAAGAGTTCGGCCTCCCCATGGGCACGCCGGTCACCGGCAAGCTCGCCGCCGCGCTCAAGCGTCTCGGCTTCGACAAGGCGTTCGACACCAACTACGGCGCCGACCTGACCATCATCGAAGAGGGCAACGAGTTCATCGCCCGCCTGAAGGACCCGAAGGCGGCCCTGCCGATGATCACCTCCTGCTCCCCCGGATGGATCAAGTACTGCGAAACCTTCTTCCCGGAATTCATTCCGAACCTGTCCACCTGCAAGTCCCCGCATGAGATGCTCGGCGCGATGATCAAGAGCTACTACGCCGAGAAGGAAGGCATCGACCCGAAGAGCATCTTCGTCGTCTCCGTCATGCCCTGCACGGCCAAGAAGTACGAGGCCAAGCGGGCGGAACTTTCCAACAACGGTCTGGCCGACGTCGACGCGGTGCTCACGGTCCGCGAGCTCGCCCGCATGATCAAGCAGGCCGGCATCGACTTCGCGCGCCTCCCCGACGAGGAGTTCGACTCCCTGTTCGGCACTTCCTCCGGTGCGGCCGACATCTTCGGCGCCACCGGCGGCGTGATGGAAGCGGCCCTGCGCTCGGTCTACGAGATCGTCACCGGCAAGACGCTGGAGGATGTGAACTTCACCGCGGTCCGCGGCATCGAGGGCGTCAAGGAAGCCGAGGTCGACGTGGGCGGCACCATCGTGAAGGTCGCCGTGGCCAACGGCACCGGCAACGCCGAGAAACTGCTCAACGCGGTCAAGAGCGGCGAGAAGACCTACCACTTCATCGAGATCATGGGCTGCCCCGGCGGCTGCGTCTGCGGCGGCGGCACCCCGATCGTCTCCGCCAAGACCCGGGCCTACGTCAACGTCAAGGCCGAGCGCGCCAAGGCGCTCTACCAGATCGACGCGGGTAAGAAGATGCGCAAGTCCCACGAGAACCCCTCGGTCATGGCGCTCTACGGCGACGGCTCCTTCCTCGGAGAGCCCAACGGCCACAAGGCCCACGAGCTTCTGCACACCTCCTATACGGTGCGCAAGAAGTACGAGCAGAAATAAGACCCGCCGCCAAAAACGGCGCGAAGGCAAAACGAAAGAAACAGGCACGCCCGTGCCTGTTTCTTTTTATACCTGAAAAAAGGGACCGGCCTTTCACTTATTCCGCTCTCGCCGGTTTCGGCTCGTGATATTCGCAGCCCTTGTCGAAGCGGACCGAATCGGGCGCCTTCTCCAGAAGCTCGGGATGCTCCAGACAGCGCTTCATGTCCGCAAAGAACCGGGCGTAATGTGCGCCGGAGCAGACGCGCTCGTCCGCCGTGATCCCGATGGGCAGATAGCGCTTCATCCGGGTCTCGCTGTTTTCGACCACGGCGACCTTTTCCGTCGTGCCCATGCCGAAAAAGAGGCCCACGTTCCCCCAGTTGTAAATGTGATGGTTCACGTCGTGCAGGCCGATGGAGGCCGTGTTGGTGATATACATGCCGACGTAGAACGGCAGCTCCTCCATCAGCACCGCCGGGGCGAGCCCGTACCGGTCCAGAAAGCGAACGATGCCGACGATGACGGTGGCGAGGCCGGGAACGGCGAAGAGGAACCCCAGCAGCTTGTCGATGAAGCCGGCGGGCTGGTCGCCGCGGTTGGCCCGCACCGCGGCCTCCATGCGGTCCCGCACGTCGTACAGGGTGTCCGTCAGATCGAACTTGATCTTGACCACGGCCTCGCCGTCGTCCGCGTCCGCCGGGTTCTTCAGGATCGTGAAGGCCGCGGAGCAGTTGTTCCGCGCGAAAAGCTGCTTGTTCACGATGAAGCGGTTGACCATCGGGTTTTGGGCGACCGCCCGCACGTACGCGGCCACGATGATCTGCATATAGCTGACCGATTCGTTCTTTTCCTGCTTCTGCTCCCGTATGTAGCGGGAGAGGATCTCCATATCCGCGCGGTGCTTCAAAAACACCTGCGCGTCGCACCGCATCGGCATGAGATAGGGCGTGATCTTCATAATGGGATCGATTTTTTTGATCCGTCGTCCATCCGGTCGTCTTCCAAACAAAGGGTGATTCTCCTCTCTGCAAAACAGTCTGTCGTTCCGTTCGTTTTATGCCGGCCGCCGTTCAATTGCCTCTCCGCTTCAATGCGTCCGTCGCTCGCAGCTTCGGGATCCAGTAGTCTTTTCCATATACGATACCTTCCGCGATCAGGCAGACCGGGATCGCGGCCAGCACGTCGACGAAAGAATGTTGCTTGATGAAGCACACGGCAAGGCACACCATCAGAACGAATGCGCCCAGCGCGATCTTCACGCCCGCGGGCAGCTGCCGGTCTTTCAGCCCGACCGAGAGGATCCCCAGCGAATACGCCACGTGCAGCGAGGGGCATACGCCGGTCGGGGTGTCGAAGCCGTAGATGATGCCGAGCACCCGGGTAAACACGTTTTGGCGCGGAAAGACCTCGGGCCGCAGAAGCTGGATGCTCGGGTAGAAGATGTAGCACAGCATCCCCACGGCCTGCGTGATGATGAGGAAGGTCTGCAGTTTTTTGAAGGCCTCCGCGTCGTAGAAAAACGTATAGGCCAGCGCGGCGATCACGAGAAGATACCATCCGATGTAGAAGACCACGAACGCTTCGCAGAACGGGATCGCGTCGTCCAGAGAGCAGTGGATCACGTGGCAGCGCTCCGCGGGGATCAGATTCTCCGTCAGGAAATACAGCGCGAAATAGACCAACCAGCCGCCCAGCAGCTTCACGTGCGAAAAGCGCGGGTCGTTGAGCCGGCGAAGCGAAAAACCGGTATAGTCAACTCTCTGTCGTTTCATCTCTGCGATCCTCCGGCGCTCGGTTTTTCGGGTACTGTCGCTTGGGGATATTCGGATACGGGATCACGGTGTGTTCCGGCTGGGCGACGGCGATCTCGGTGATCGCGTCCATCAGCGCGCCGCAGATCCGCCGGCGCTCCTCGCGGATCGGGGCGTTCGCGTCGAAGCGGACCGGCCGGCCGTAGAACATCGTGCCGAGACGCGGGGCGAGATACATCGGCACGAAGTCCAGTTCCCGTCCCGTTTTTTTGTAATAGTAGCGGGCCAGATCCACGAACCGGTCCTGAAAATCGTGAACGATCCGGTTGTGTTCTTCATAGTGCTCCGGGAAAATGACGATGCGGCTGCCGGCTTCCAGCAGGTCGATGGATTCGCGAAAGGCCGCGATCACGCGCGCGTCGTGGTAGACCGCCACGGTGTGCGCGTTGGTGAAGATCAGCTCCGCCAGCGGCCCGATCAGGCGGCTGAGCAGCCGGTAAAACCAGCGCACCGCCTTCGGCTTGCCCGACCAGAAATCCCGGTAGGCGTAGGCCGCGACCTCTTCGCGGTGCATCATTTCTCCGGCGCACCAGACGGCATGCCTGCCGGGCGTGTAGAGTTCTGCGGCGATCGGCCCGTACATCTGGCAGTGGTTGCCGACGATTACGCAGGGCTCCGCCGGCAGATTCTCCGAGCCGACGATCCGGTATTTGGGCGAGAAGCGCCGCACCAGGCGGCGGATCACGCGATAGAGCCAATGGGGTTTTGCCTCGTTCATCGTTTCCTCTGATATCCGCCCCGCCCGGCGGGCGGCGCGGTTTGTTTCTTCCGCTGCGCAGGCGGACGCCTTTCGCATCAGACGCGCTCCAGCACCGGGATGCAGTCCAGCGGCGCGGGCAGCGTGACCGTCTGCCCGCCGTCGTATTCCGCGCCGGTGTCCGCGCAGCGCCAGCGGCCCGCCGGGAGATAGGCCTCGCGGCTCCGCGCGCCGGGCGTCATCACGGGGCAGACCAGATAGCGGTCGCCGAACATATACTGGTCCTTCAGCTGCGCGCAGGCGGGGTCCTGCGGGAAGGCGTACCACATAGCCCGCATAACGGGCGTGCCGTCCGTGTGCGCGGCGTGCATCAGCGTCCGGATGTAGGGGCGCAGGGCTTCGCGGCGGAGGATGTACTTCTTGAAGATCTCGTAGGCCTCGTCGCCGTAGCTCCACACCTCGTTGTCCGCGCCGGTCATCATGCAGGTTTTTCCGTCGGCGCGCGTGACGGCGCTTCCGGGCTCGCGGTTGCCGTGCAGGCGCATCACCGGGCAGTAGGCGCCCCACTCGAACCAGCGGATCAGAAGCTCCGTAAAGGCCGGGTCGTCCACGCGGCCGCCGGAGAAGCCGCCGATGTCCGAGTTCCACCAAGGAATGCCCGCGGCGCCCATGGAGAGGCCCGCGCACAGCTGGATGCGGAAGCTTTGCCAGGTCGATCCCACGTCGCCGCTCCACGCGAGCGCGCCGTAGCGCGCGCTGCCCGCCCAGGCGCAGCGGATCAGGCTGACCGGCTTCTCGACGCCGGCCGAACGAAGCCCGTCGTAGAAGTTCTTTGCATACAGCTGCGGGTACAGGTTGCCCACCTGCAGGGCGGGCCCCATGCGATACCGGAAGTGCCGGAGCTCGTAGGTGGAGTATTCCGGCTCCGCGACGTCCAGCCAGAAATCCCGGATCCCATTATCCACGTAATTCCGCCGGATCTTGTCCCACACGAAGTCGCGGGCTTCCGGGTTCGTCACGTCGTAGAACATCGAGTTCTCGCCGCCGAAGGTCATGCACACCTGGTCGGCGCTCTCGGTGCGCACCAGCAGGTTGCGGCGCGCCATCTCACGGTAGTTCTCGCTGCTCGGCCCGATCGTGGGCCAGACGCTCACCACGAGGCGAACGCCCATCTCGTTGAGCTCCCGCACCATCGCCGCCGGGTCGGGGAAGAACTCGGGGTCGAAGCGGAAATCGCCCAGCGCCGTCCAGTGGAAGAAATCGCACACGATGCAGTCCAGCGGGAGACCGCGGCGCCGGTATTCCCGGGCGACCGAGAGAAGCTGCTCCTGGTTCCAGTAGCGCAGCTTGCACTGCCAGAAGCCGAGCCCGTGCTCCGGCATCTCCGGGGCGGTGCCGACGGCCTCGCCGTACCGGGCGCTGATCTCCGCCGGCGTATCCCCGCAGACGATCAGATAGTCCGCCTGCAGGGCGGACTCCGCCTCCCAGCGGATCTCGTTCGCGCCGAAGGTCACCTGCCCCACGGCGGGGTTGTGCCACAGAAAGCCGTAGCCCTTGCTGCTGATGTAGAAGGGCACCGAGCTCTGCGTGTTCCGCTGCAGAAGCTCCAGCGTGCAGCCCTGCAGGTCGACGTGCTCGGTCTGATACTGGCCCATGCCGTAGATATGCTCCCGCTCGTCCCCGCGAAGGTGAAAACGAGCCGGTGTCCGCCGCACGCGGCGGGGGAGAAGCAGCGCGCCGGGCGCTGCTGGGCGGTCGGGGCGACGTATTCGGAGAGCAGCGTCTCGCCCCGCTCGTTTTCAAAGCGAAGCGAGGGCGCGCGCCCGCCCATCTTTGCCACGCAGGTCAGTTTGCCGCAGGTGATGCGCGCCTCCGTTTCCCCGAGAGAGATCTCCGGGGTCGCGGGCGCGGGGTCCAGCAGGGCGTAGCGCGTGTCCTGCACGTCGGCGCACATTGCCGAGCGGACCCGGAGCGCATCCCGCCCCCAGGGGGTGATGAGCAGCGTTTCGCCGTAACCGGTGAAACATAAGCCGTCTCCGCGGCGCGTGAAGTTTTCCATGGAGGGCTCCTCCTGCGTTTTTCTTTCAGTATACAACGAAAGCGCGAAAGAGGCAAGAGGACGGCCGCTTTTCGCGGCAAAAAAAGACCGCGGGCCGGTCGGCTCACGGTCTTTTCGTTTTGTGCAAAGCTTACGCGTTCTGCTGCTCTTCGCGCATCTTGGCGAAGCACTCGCTGCAGTAAACGGGACGATCGGACTTGGGATTGAAGGGGACCTTCGCTTCCTTGCCGCAGGCGGCGCAGACAGCAGTGAAATACTCTCTGGGGCCGCGGGCAGCATTCTTGCGGGCGTTCCGGCAGTCCTTGCATCTCTGGGGCTCGTTCTGGAAGCCGCGCTCTGCGTAGAACTCCTGCTCACCGGCGGTGAACACGAACTCGTTGCCGCATTCCTTGCACTTCAGGATCTTGTCTTCGTACATTGGTAATACCTCTCTCTTTTGCCCCCAGATGTTCAGGACCAAGTCACAATGTGCGCTGTGGAGAACTCTTGTTCGGGCAGTAAATAAATATTGCGACAGGCTATTGCCTGTTGTCGCCTTGGGAAATGAGGGCGGCGGCTTTCCGCCGGATGCGGCCGACCGCGTTTTCGACCGACTTGGGTTTCAGGGAAAGGGCGCCCGCGATGCGCGCCACGGGCTCTCCGGAGAGATAGAGCATCAGGACCTGCTTCTCCATCGGGGAGAGGACCTGGGAGAGCGACTGGAAGAGGCGGTCGGCCCGATCCTGCTGCAGAAGCGCTTCCTCAAAGGAGGACGCGCGGTCGTCCGAAAGGGTATCGCCGAGAGGTACGGTGGAATCGCCGCAAGACACGGGAGCGTCGTAGGAAACGTAGTCCGTCAAGAGGATGTTCTTCGCGTTTTTCGCCCGGCGAACGGCGTTGAGAAGCTGGCGCCGCACGCAGAGGTCGATGAACGCGGAAAGGGATTTCTCGCTCTCGGGGGAGTAGGTGTGCGCGGCGCGGAGAAGGCCGAGCATGCCTTCCTGGATAAAGTCCTCGCTGTCCCACCCCATCAGGGAGAAACGGCGGGCGCAGGCGCGCACGTTTTTCGCATAACGGGCAACCAGCGTTTCCTCGGCCTCCATGTCGCCGGCCCGGATACGGGCCAGAAGCTCCATATCAGTTAGATTGCGCATATCGTGCACCGTTTATACCCGTTTCATGTTTCAAACAAATCAATTATAGAGTATGAATCAGAGAATGTCAATATAAATTTTACAACTTATTCAAAATATTGCAAGGGTTTTATGCATTTTTTGCACCCATTCACTAAATATTGGGGATGTTTGGCGATGCGGACACCATATTGAGAAAACCGAACCAAATCGAAGGTCGGAAACGCGGCGAAAAAGCCGAAAACGCGCGCAAACCGGGGCGAAAAGGGCTCCGGCGAACGCCGGAGCCCCGCGGGGTCCGCGAAAAAGGTCACTCCGCGGCCGGAACGGCGAGCTGATCGAGCTTTTCGGAGTGAAGGATGACCGTGAGGTTGTTCAGATCCAGCGAGTAGGTATAGCGCACCTCGTCGGCGATACCGAGCACCAGCCGGATGCCCAGCGCGTCCTTGGAGGCGTCGCGCGGCACGTAGTGAACGGGGTCGAAGGCGCGGCAGTCGTCGCGGAAACGGAGCACCCACCGGTCCCCCTTGCAGAGCACGCGCACCGAAAGGTTGTGCGGGCGCGAATCCTTCAGGAAGCCGTGCTGCACCGTGTTGCTCGAGAGCTCCTCGATGCACAGCGCGATGTGGGTGCTCATGCGCGCGCTCCCGCCGTGGGCGCGGCAGAACTCGCCGGCGGCCTCGGAAACGGAGGCGACCTCCTCGACGGTGTGGATATCGGCCTCCAGCAGATCCTCCGGCGGCACGCTGAAATCCGACGGCAGCAGCAGGATCCCGTCGTCCCGGAATGGCATCCGCTTCATCCGGAACCAGGCAAAGAAGAAGATCCCGATCAGCGCGGCCGCCTCGCCGACGACGAAGTAGAACCACACGCCGGTCGTGCCCAGCGGGATGCTGAGCAGCAGCGCGGCGACCGTGGGGAAGATCGCGCCCTCGCACAGCGAGATGATCTCGGTCAGAACGGGGTGGCCGAGGCTGTGGTAGGCGTTCTTCAGCGCGCCGCACAGGCAGCTCGGCACGAGGCCCGCGGCGAACATGCGAACGCCGAAGATCGCCATATCCCGGGCGGGGCTCGCCTCGGGGAGGAAGAGGGACACGAAGACCGGCGCGAAGATGACCAGCAAAACGCCGACGCCGACGCCGAGAACGATCGCGTGCCGCGAGAGCAGGCGCATCACGTTGTGCAGGCCGGTGCGGTCCTCCTCCTGAAAGAGGATGCCGGTCAGCGTCAGCGCGACGCCGCCGATGCCGGTGGTGATGCTGTTGCTCGCATTGCCGATGGTGGTGATGACCGAATAGGCCGCGACGGCTTCGGCGCCGCCGCCGGCGGTGTTCATCAGGATCGTGTTGAGGGCGTAGATCAGGATGACGATGGAGGCGAGGCTGAACACGCTGGGAAGCCCGCCGCGGAACAGCTCCGCGATCTTTTTGCGCCGCACCAGCCGGGTGGAGAATTTGAAAACGCTCTTCTTCGAGAGGAAATAGAACAACCCGATGACGAGCGCCACGTAGTAGCTCAGCGAGGAGGCGAGGCCCATGCCGAACATCCCGCCGTGGAAGACGAACACGCTGAGCAGGTCGAAGGCGATATCGCCGACCGTCATGCCGAGCACCGCCGTGATGAGCAGATTGCTCTTGCCCGCCATCTGAAGGAAGGGAACGAGGATGAGGGCGCCCATGGACGCGGGCGCGCCGATGACGAAGCCGGCCAGGTAGTTCGAGGTGTCGGCAAACAGCTCCGGGCCCGCGCCGAGCGCGGCGGCGAGGGGAGAGCGGAAGATGAGCACGAGCAGGGCGAATGGGACGGAGATCCCGAGGGTCAGCGCGATGGCGGAGGAGTAACCGGCGTTGGTCTCCTCCTGCAGGCCGCGGCCCAGCGATTTGCTGCAGGCGACCTGAACGCCGGCGGCGAGCATGCTGCCGATGGCGCCGATGAAAAGCAGGATGGGGTTCGCGAGCCCGTAGGCGGCGATGGCGTTCACGCCGAGAAAGCGGCCGATCATAATATTGTCGATCAGAAGACACAGCGAGACCGTCAGCGAGGACAGGATCTGCGCGAGCAGCATCTGTCGAACGAGTTTGCGGATCATGGGCGGGTTCTCCTTTTATTGATTATCGATCCGAAAAGAATCGGAAACACCAAATTGATATTTTATCACAGTCTAAGCCGCGCGTCAATCATCCGAGAAGCCCGGCCGCGCGCCCGGCCCAGGCGCGCACCTCCGAAAGGGTGCACAGGGCGGAGCCCTCGGCCCGCAGCGCGGCGGCGCCGCGAAAACCGCGCAGATACCACGCGGCGTGCTTGCGGGCCTCCCGCACGGCGGTGCGCTCGCCCTTTT
>JAEEGL011629888.1_pt1 | contig 10215 bp, 8 predicted proteins | sample 9134231 | NCBI WGS metagenome assembly JAEEGL01 (sample SAMN16246548, study PRJNA631951) | gut metagenome | biome: gut microbiome; feature: rumen; material: fiber-attached | host: Bos | place: Iran: Karaj | collected 2018-10 | reverse complement strand
AAGATGGAAAATCAATTACAAGCTGCTAGAAGAGTTTATAATTCTGAAGTGGAAGTTTATAACAATGCAATTATGGTTGTACCTTCAAATATTTTGGCTAAGCTATTTGGTTACAAGGCTGAAAAAGAATTTGAATTAAGTAATGCTGAAGAAGCAAAGAATATAGAGGTAAAAATGTAGTTATAAAGAAATCTAAGGGACATTGGTTTCTTGGATTCTTTTTATTAAGAGGTGAGTAATAATGCCAGAAGATTTATATAATCAATTAAAGAATAAATATGAAAGTACTTTAGAGGCAGATTTTAAATTAGTAGTTAAGAATAGAAGAATAATGGGATACGCAGTAACAGGATTCATTGGGTCTATTTTATTAATGATATTTGGAGGATTCCTTGGTGGGGGAATAGTTTTTGTAATTGGACCTGTTGTTGCTGTTGCATCATTTATTACTTTACTAGTTATGATGTTTAAAGGTAATAAGGGTGAAAACACATATCATACTAAGTATTATCAAACAGTAGAGAAAGATTTAATGAGTACGTTATATAATGATGTAAATTTTTCACTTACTGATGAATATGATTTTAGAAATGTATTCTATACATCAGGATTTGATAGATCATATGATAGAAAACATGTTAGAAGCGAATGGACTATGTTACATGGCTTACAAAGATTAACTGTTTATGATGTGTTACTAGAAGAAGAAAGTACGGATAGTGATGGTAATACAACATATACTACTGTATTTGATGGTTTGTTTGGAGTTATGGATTTAAGTCATGCTTTTAATGATGATATTTATGTTAATAGATCTGGTGGCATAGCTAATAGAGGTACTGAGAAAGTTAATATTGACTCTGTAGTATTTAGTAAAACATATAAAGTTTATGCAACTAATAAAGTAAAAGCAATGCAATTATTAACACATGATGTTATGGATAAAATACTTGCTTATAGTGAACAATATAAAACTAAGTTTGAATTTAGAATACTAAATGATAAGTTATATTTTAGAATATTTAATCATAATACTTTCTCTAATCAATCTAAGGAAACTATTAGTAAATCCGAATTAGAAAATGATTATCATAATTTAATATTATTTAAAGATATTACTGATATGATTGAATCAAGTGCTAGAGAAAATGGTATGTTTGATTAGAGGAATTATATGAAAAAGTTTTTAGTATTATTACTATTAGTATTAATTGTTTTAGGTGCTTATTGGTTTGTAAAAACTAAGAATAAAGATAAAGTTAAAGGTAATGAGAACCAAGAAGAAGTAGAAGTAATTCCTGATTATGCTTATTTAATAAATGATAAAGGTATATTTAGTAAGTATTATCAAAAATCTTATGAGTTATTAAAGACAATGACTATTGATGAAAAGATTGGTCAATTGTTTTTGGTAAGAGTTCCAGAAGATAGATCAGTAGAAGAATTACAAAAGTATTATTTTGGTGGTTATTTATTGTTTGATAAAGATTATAGAGGTCAAACTAGGGATAGCTTAATTAACAAGATTAAAAGATATCAAGAAGTAAGTAAGATACCAATGATAATTGCTTCTGATGAAGAGGGTGGAACAGTTACTAGAATTAGTAGATATTCTAATTTAGTAGATCATCAATTTAAGTCTCCACAAGAGTTATATAATGCTGGTGGAATAGATGCAATTATTGCTGATGAAAAAAATAAAAATGAAATATTAACTACTTATGGTATTAATGTTAACTTAGCTCCAGTAGCTGATGTATCTACAGATAGTAATGATTTTATGTATCAAAGAGCTTTAGGTTTAGATCAATATGAAACCGGTAAATATGTTAGTGAAGTTATTAAAGCTAGTAAAGGTTCTAAAGTGAGTTATGTATTAAAACATTTCCCTGGTTATGGTAATAATGTTGATACACATACAGGTATTGCTATAGATAATAGAAGTGTAGATAACTTTAAACAAGTAGATTTTATTCCATTCCAAGATGGTATTAAAAGTGGTGCTGAAGCAATATTAGTTAATCATAATATTATAGTTAATATGGAAGATGGTATACCTGCTTCATTGTCAAGTGAAGTACATAAAGTGTTAAGAAATGATTTGAAGTTTACAGGTATTATTATGACTGATGATATTGCTATGAAAGCAATAGATGGTTATGTTGATAGACCAAGTGTTAAAGCATTACTTGCTGGTAATGATATGATTATTATCAGTGATTATGAGAGAGGAATCAGTGAAATCAAAGCTGCTTTAGAATCTGGAGAGATAACTGAAGAGATGATTGATAGAGCAGTTATGAGAACACTTGCTTGGAAATACTATAAAGGTTTGATGTAAAAAAATAGTCGCAATGACTATTTTTTTTAGTATAATAAATTAACAAATGAACAACGGTGATATTATGAACGATTTATTATATATGATTAATACTTGTAAAACTGATGAAGAAATAAAAGAAATAATAGATTATTTTATTCAAGAATATGTTAAACAAAGTTTGTGTTATATAAAAGGTAAAACTAATATTGGTAAACAGATAGAAGTAAATCCACAACGTAGATTTAATGATTTTTCAGATTATAAAATAGCTATTAATAGTAGATGGTGCGGTTATATTCCTAAAGGAACTAAAGTTGTTTATAAATGTGTTAGTCATGATGGGATAGATAGTAATGATGGTGGTTACTATTATATGGATGATGAATCATATCTTTATGAGTTTGCTAAATTTGTTCAAGGATTAGATTTTAATGATAATGTTATATTGTTTATTCAAGCTATAGATAGATTTATCCATAGATATTTTGATAATCCAATAATGGGAATTAATAGAGAAGAAATACATAAATTAATTGAAGATGTTGAAGGAAGAAAACTAGGACCTGTTAAGGAACACTACTTAAGTGACTTTAAAGGCAAAGGTGCTGCTTTGTGTACTGAGTATTCTGCTGTTGCACAAAATATTATGACATTATTTGGATTAAATACAGAAATGTTAATGGGAACTAAACATGCTTATAATATTTTGATAGATAAAGATGGAACATTTAATGTAGTTGATTTTACTAACCATGTAAAAATATATGATGTTCAATTAAAATATAAAGAGAGAATACCATTTGTAGTATCACTTGGTGAATATGATCCGGTTAAATATTATGAATTGATATATGGTAATAGACAGTTAAGAATTGGAAATTATGATATTGTTAGATTCTCTAGTTTTGATCAAATAGTTGATGATGATTTAGATAGAATTTATAATGTTGACGGTGTTATGAAGTTAAAGAAAAAATAGATATATTTATATATCTTTTTTTGTGATATATTATTGTTGAGATGATTTATATGGGTGAGTTTTTTAAAAATAAAATATTTTTAATTTGTTCAATTATTTGCTTGTTATTAATCATAGGAGGAGCTTTTTATTACTTTGGAGTTTATAAAGGTTATGTGATAAAACCTAAACTAGAAATAGTAGTAAATGGTGGTAAAGAATATAACACTAATATTTATGATCAATATGAAGATAAAGGTGTTAGTTTAAATCTAAGAAATAAAGAAGTTCCTAAAGATGAATATGTAGTATCTACTTCAGGAGAAGTAGATGTAAATACACCTGGAGAGTATGAAATAAAATATACAATTACTTATGATGGTAAGAAGTATGTAGAGAAAAGAAAAGTTATTGTTAAGGATATAAAGGGTCCAGAGATAACTACTAATGTAGAAAAGATAGAAAAATATTATTGTGATAAAAAGAATAAAGAAGTATTAACTTATACAGCTATAGATAATGTTGATGGAGATGTAACAGGGAATGTTACACAAGAAGAAAAAGAAGATAAAGTAGTTGTTAAAGTTAGTGATAGTAATGGGAATGAATCTGTTAAAGAACTACCTATAGTAGTTGATCCAGAACCTGCACCAATAGTTAAATTAAATGGTAATAGTACAATATATGTTGTTAAAGGTAATGCATATAGTGAAAAGGGAGCTACAGCAACTGATGGTTGTGGAGCAGCAATTGAAGAAGAAATAACTACTAGTGGAGAAGTAGATGTTAATACAATTGGTACTTATACTGTTACTTATACAGTTAAGTATAAAGAGATGGAAGGTATTGCTACTAGAACAGTTAAAGTAGTAGAAAAGTTAACTAGTACTAGTGGTGTTGGTAAGACAGTTTATTTAACATTCGATGATGGACCAGGTGCTTATACACAAGATTTATTAGATATACTGGATAAGTATGATGTTAAAGCAACATTCTTTGTTACTAATCAATTCCCTAAGTATCAATATTTAATTGGGGAAGAAGCCAAGAGAGGTCATGCTGTTGCTGTTCATACATTAACTCATAAGTGGGATATATATACTAGTTATGAAGCTTATAGAGCAGACTTTGATGCAATGAATGATATTATTGAAGCACAAACTGGATATAGAAGTCAGTTATTTAGATTCCCTGGAGGTAGTTCAAATACTGTTTCTAAGAGATATAAATTGGGTGTTGTAACTGAAATAAAAACTAATATGGAAGCTGAAGGATTTGTATATTTCGATTGGAATGTAGATTCTAATGATGCAGCTGGAGCAGGTACGCAACAAGCTTATCAAAATGTTATAAATGGAATTGCTAGAAATACTAATTCTGTAGTATTAATGCATGATATTCATAAGACAACAATACCTGCTGTAGAGATGATAATTCAATATGGAATTGATAATGGATATACGTTCGCTGCATTAACTACATCATCACCAACAGCACACCATGGAATAAGGAATTAATCTCAGTTTATAAGGGTATAATCAATTGTTATAAAAAAAAGGACTTTTGGGGTTCTTTTTTTATGGGTTTTGTGGTTTAATAATAATCTATGTGGGGTGTTTATGGTGGTTCTAAGAAAAGATGCTTTAAAAGATGAAATTGTTTCGATTTTAAGTAACAATGCATTTAAAGATAAACTTTATAGTTTTAAAGAAATAAAAAAGAAATTAGCTTGTAATGTCAGCGTTGGTGACTTACAAGAAATGTTAGATGACTTAGAAAAAGAAGGAAGAATAGTTATCAATAATAGAGGACAATACAGAGTGTTCTCAAGTGAACTTGGATATGTACAAGGAAGAATATTCATAGATGAGTTAGGTAATGGATATGTTGAAGAAGTAGCAGATATTCAAGGTGAACAAGTTAAAATAACTTATAAAGTTTATACAGAAGATTTAAATGATTCATTGAATGGTGATTTGGTATTATTAAAAACAACTGGTGGATCATCTAAAGGACATGTACTAGCAAAAGTAGAAAAAGTTATTCAAAGACATAGTAACTTAGTTTTTGGAACTGTAATAGAAGAAAATGGAGAATTAGCATTGGCTCCAGAACCACACAATTTTAAACACAAAATCTTATTAAAGAAAAAAGATAAAACTGTATTAAATCCAGGTCAAAGAGTTTTAGTTGATATTGGAGAATTAGTTGACGATAGATATTATCTAGCAAGTATTTGTAGAGTTGATGTTAGAAAAGAAGATTCTAAAGAAACATTACATGAAGAAAAGAAACAACAAGAATATTTAGATGCATCTATTTTATGTGAAAGAGAAGTAACTATTCATATAGATGAATATATGAATGGAGTAGTATATTTAAGAAATGGTGAAAAAGCCATAATAGATCCTGCTCATTTACATGATGCATTAGAAGGTGACGTAGCTACTGTTCAAGTATTAAATGTTAAAAGAAATGGTAACTATGTTGGTGAAGTAATTAATATAGTTGAAAGAAAGAATCGTCCAATTATATGTGATACTAAGAGGGGTAAGAATGGAAGAATAGAATTGATTCCATGTGGTTTACCATTTAAACAACCAATTGTATTAGATTATAAAAGTACTAATAAACTATTAGTTGAAGGGGATCGTATTCAAGTTATATTAGGTGAATATGATAAAGATGAAAAAGCAGTAATAGCTAAATACGATAGTTTTGTTGGTAATAAGAATAATGCATATTTAGATTTAAGAACTATTGCTATAGAACATAATATAGATCCAGAGTTTACTCCTGAATCGTTAGCTGAAGCAGAAACTATTCCACAAGAAGTAACTGAAAAAGATTTAGAAGGAAGATTAGATTTAAGAGATGAATTAATCTTCACAATCGATGATGAAACTTGTAAGGATAGAGATGATGCAATAAGCATTAAAAGATTACCTAATGGTAACTTCCAAGCAGGTATTCATATTTCAGATGTTTCTCATTATATTAAACCTGGTATGGCTTTATGGGAAGAAGCTAAGAGAAAGAGTACTAGTACATATATTGGTAATGTAGTATTTGCAATGTTACCTAAAATTATTTCTAATGGTATTTGCTCATTAGATGAAGGTAAAGATAGATTAACATTATCAACAATAGTTGAAGTAACACCAGAAGGTAAAATAGTTAATTATAAATTTGTTGATTCAGTTATTAATTCTAAGAAAGCAATGACTTATACTGCTGTTAATCAAATATTAGAAGAAGGCATTGTACCTGAAGGTTATGAAGATTTTGTAGAATCTCTTAAGATGTGGGATGAACTTTCTAAGGTATTAGAGAAGAGAAAACTTGAAAGAGGTTATATCGATTTGGGTAGCAGTGAAATTAAAACTGATTATGATGATAATGGAAATGTTGTAGCAATTCATCCTCGTGTATGTGGTAGTGGCCAAAAGTTAATTGAAAATGGTATGTTATTAAATGGTCAATGTTATGCTGAATACATGAAGGATATGCCAGCACCATTTAGAGTTCATGATGAACCTGATGAAGAAAAACTTGAAGGTGCTCTTGATGTATTAGGTAAGAGTGGTATTAAAGTTGTTAATAGTGAAAAAATTATTGATGGAAGACAAATTGAACAAATAATTAAGAGTATAAAAGATGAAGAAGTAAGACAAGTAGCTTCTAATATATTATTAAGAGCTATGATGTTAGCTAGAGATGATGTTGAACCTGGATATCATTTCGGATTAGGATTAGATATCTATGGTCAATTTACAAGTCCAATAAGAAGATTTATGGATTTACTTGCTCATTATTTATTGAAGTTAAAGAGAGATAAGAAATTCAATTGGTCTGAATATAACAAGATTAAAAAAGATGTTGAAGAAATGTGTAAGCATTCAACTATGATGGAAAGAAGAAGCGATGCTGCTAGTCGTGATGGTGATCGCTATGCAATGATTAGTTATGTTGGTCAACATATGGATGATAAGTATCCTGCTCAAGTAACATATATTAATAGTAGTGGTATTTATATTAAGACTAGAGAAGGTATCGATGGTAAGATACATAAAGTTGATGTTGAAGGATTACATTTAATGTATGATGAACCATCTGCTTCTTATAAAGATAAGAAGAGAGGTATTACTATAAGAATAGGTGATAGACTTATAGCAACACCTGTATCTACAGCTTATAAAACTATTCATTTTGGTATAGCTGAAGAAGATTCAGATAGTATTAAGAAATTAACAAGAAAAAGAGCTTAAGGCTCTTTTTTTTATAGTTTAATTTTGTTATAATTTTTAAGGAGATGATAGAAATGAAAAAGAAATTAGGTTTATTAATTTATATGACTTTATTGTTATTTTTTATAGCATTAGTTTATACATTGATGGTTAAGTATGTTGATGTAGCAGCTATAGCAGCAGATGGATCTAAGGTTGGTTTTTCAACTATTAATAATTATATTAAGAATTTTATAGGTTATCATGATATGTGGTATAAAGTTAGTAAGTATTCACTTGTAATACCAATAGGTATAGCAGGTGCTTATGCATTATTAGGTTTTTATCAATTAATTAAGAATAAGAGTTTGGCTAAAGTAGATAAGAGAATATATGCATTAGCAGGTTTCTATGTAGTAGTTATATTAGTATTCTTCTTATTTGAGAAATTAGCTATTAATGTTCGTCCTTTTGAAGTAGAAGGAAAGATAGAGGCATCGTATCCTTCAACACATACATTATTAGCAGTTAGTTTATGTGGTTCATCACTTTTAATGCTTGGTTATTTCATTAAGAACAAGAAATTATTAAAAGTATTAAATGGTTTAACTTGGGTAGCAATGATAGCTATTGTTGTTGGAAGAGTTATATCTGGAGTACACTGGTTAACTGATATTCTTGGTGGTGTAATAATTTCATTAGTATTATTAATGGCATTTTATACTGTATTATTCTATATTGATAATAAAAAGAAAGAAAAATAAAGTTGACAAAAAGCTTGTAGATAATTATTATAAACCTCATCAAAAGAGGTTTTTTGTATGAAAAAAAGTCGTTTAAAGATAATAATTAGTATTCTTATTATTCTTGTAGTAGGTTGTTTATCTTATGTGGTTAGTGCGAATGTATTTAAATACAATCAACCTACACCAAATCAAATACAACAAGTTGTAATTGAGAAAGATCCAAAAGAAACAGAAAAAGAAGATATAAATGATTTATTTAGTCCGGATGAAGACTTAAATTATTATCGTGAGTTATATCATAATAATAATATTGTGGCTAGATTAGAAATACCAAATATGTTTAATATTTTAATTACACAAGCTAGTAATAATGAATATTATTTAACTCATAGTATTGATAATAAGAAAGATATTAGAGGTACTGAATATTTAGATTATAGAGTTACTACTGATAGTCAGCAAATTAATATATATGGTCATAATTCAAAAACATATGATATTCCATTTAGAAAGTTAGAAAAGTTTTTAGATGAGGAATATTTTGAAAATAATCCATATATTTTATTACAAGATGATAATGGTCGTAAGATATATAAAGTGTTTGCAGTTAAAGAAGTAAGTAGTGATTATAGTCATATGAAAGTTGATTTAACTGGTGAAGCATTCTTAAGACATGTTAGTAATTTAGGTAATATGGTTATTCATAAAAGAGATATACCTTTTGATGAAAATAGTAAAATACTAGTAATACAAACTTGTTCATATTCAAGTGATTCAAGTTATTATGTTATTACAGCAATATTAGAAGAGTAAATCTTCTTTTTTTATGATATAATTAAATAAGAATGATGGTGATGTTATGGGCAGAATAGATGCTAAAAGAGTAAAAGACGTATTAGGAACAGAACAAATGCAAATTGATTTAAAACCTCAAAGAGCAATTAGTACTGTTTATTGTGATTATAAAATGGATGTAACTAAGTTACATGATTATATTAAGAAAAAAAAGAAAGAAAAAGGTTGGGAAGATTTAACTTATTTCCATGCTTTCTTAACAGGATTAGGAAGAGTTGTTTGGCATAGACCTAAACTAAATAGATTCGTAGCTAATAGACATATATGGGAACATAATGATGTAATATTATCATTTGTAGCTAAGATAGCTTTTGAAGATAAAAGTGAAGAGTTAATGACACAAATATTCTTTGATGAACATGATAATTTGCAAACTATTTCTAAGAAAATATATGACAAAGTACATGCAGTTAGAAGTGGTAAGTCAGAGAAAAAGGGAGCTAACGACGTTGTTGATAAATTAGCTGGTTTACCTAATCCTATAAGAATACCTATTATAGGTTTCTTGAAATGGTTAGATAAAAAAGGTAAATTACCTAAATCAATACAAGAAGACAACTTGTATTACAGCAGTATGATTGTATCTAATTTAGGTACATTAAAATGTGATGCAATATTACATAATATTAATGATTTTGGTACAGTTTCTGTATTTACTACAATGGGTGAAGTAAAAGAACAAGATGTATACATTGATGGTAAAAAAGAAAAGAGATTAATATGTGGTTTTGGTGTTAACTTAGATGAAAGAGTAGCAGATGGTTATTACTTCATTAAATCAGTTAAGATGTTACAATACTTATTTGATAATCCAGAATTACTAGAACAAGATATGATAGAAGAAATAGATTTACCTAAAGAATACTTTATTTAGATAGAAGGACATGCTTATGGGTTTGAGAGATTTTTTCAACAGGAGAAATCGTAATAAGTTAGATGAAAGAATCGTCGAAAAAGAAGTTGAAAGAGCAGATAAAATAGAAGAAGCTCATGCTCAAGGTCGCTATAGTTTTTTTGAAAATGATTTTTGTAAAGAGTTGTTTGAAAAATGTATGAAACTTAATGATTTTGATCGCTATATTAGTTTTTATAATATGGTAGAGGGTT
>JAEEGL011131056.1_pt1 | contig 10215 bp, 5 predicted proteins | sample 9134231 | NCBI WGS metagenome assembly JAEEGL01 (sample SAMN16246548, study PRJNA631951) | gut metagenome | biome: gut microbiome; feature: rumen; material: fiber-attached | host: Bos | place: Iran: Karaj | collected 2018-10 | reverse complement strand
CTGTATCCAATTCTCATAGATAAAGTCGTAGGAAACACTTTTGGATTCCCACGGGTCATCACTTGCCTTTATATAAGGACTTAATCGCAATGTACGCAAATTCTTACACGAAGTAAATGCATCGCGTTTAACATTGGTCACAAAACTAGGAACAGAGTATTCTATATCTTTGGTAAAGCAAAACACTAAACAAACACTTGTGAGACGAGGAATTCCAAAATATAACGAGTCCCCCATAGTCCAAAACATAGTTTCTGGTATTGGGTTTTCCGATGTAGAGATGTCTATTTTATCTGCATATTCCTCCCAATTCTTCTTGGCATAGGAAATCATGTCTTCATTCACTGGCATACTAAACTGATTAATACTCCAGCAATCTCGGCAGCAGCTGCCGCCGAAATCCTTAATCTGAGAGGAGAAATGTATATGCTGTAAAGAATGACATCCATTAAACATGCCTTCTGTACAAGAACGTACAGTATTTGGCATAATGAACTCCTTCAAGGAGCGACAATCCTCAAAAGCTTTTTTTTCAATTATTTCAAGCTTATCGTTGGTTTCTATGCTTTCTAACGAATAGCAACGCCGGAAAGCTTCAGCCTTGATAACTCTGAGTTCTTCTGGCAATTTGATAAACCGCAACTTTCTACATTGGCAGAAAGTTCTGGCTGGTATTTCTCGTATCTGAGGTGGAAGATCTATATATTCCAGAGAAGAGCAGTTCATAAATATTGCTTCATCTATTATCGAAACCGATTTGGGTATATTGATTTCTTTAAGTGAGACACAACTGAAGAAAGCCCTTTTTCCAATCCTCTTCACCGTAGAAGGGATACTGATTCGTTTCATTTTATCGCAGCATGCAAAGCAACGATGATATATATTCTCAACTCCTTCTGGTACATCGAACTCTGTAACACGTTCGTCAACATATACCAAAGTTCTACCTCCGGCTCCATATATAGCAACCTTGTCAACAACGTATGCATCAGGCCAATCTTTCCAATCCTCAAATTTCTTTTGCCTGCTATCTGGTAATAGCTGACTGTCTAAGGCTTCCTTCTCATCACGCTCTTTTTGCCATTGTTCTTTCCGAAAATCATCAGAATGAAAATACTTCATATGAGCCTTTTTCATTCCAAGTCTTGGAGCATCTATAATCATACGAATAGTTCTATAGAGAGGTTCTATAACAAGATAATACAATATCATAAACGGAATAGCCACTATAGTAACTATAAGCGTTATCATAAATATTTTTATTCCACCAATATCTTCTATCTCGTCCGTAAGAGATTCATTGACTTTTAACAGTTTATCTTTTAAAAAACTTATCATAGATTCAAAATAATGTTTAATTGGAGCAAATAGTGTGTTATTGTTCCCAGCCTCAAAACACAAAATAATAAATAATTGCACAATAGGAAATCAATACAATATTAACTATTACTCTATTCACATTTTACATGGACACTTGTACATACAGATTTTCTCATATATAGATATAGGAGGACATAGACTTTGTAAAGCACAATCTTTACACGTTTCCTTCTTTTTCCTTGTCTCATACCATATACAACCATTCTCTCCAATCCAACGATTAACCACACAAGTCAAATCAGACTCATATATGGACGCAATTCTATTACCAAGACATAACACACTGCCATCATAATCAATGGTAAGATGACCATATATGCTCGGATTTATAAAATCTGACAGAAGACATTCTTTTATTGTTTTTGTAGAATGCAATATTTCTTCCTCTGATAATATCATTTGCAGTAGGATATCAGTATTATTACGTTTTGATGACAATACTGGCAAATAAATAATATTATCAATACCATCAAACTTCTCTACATCATTAACTGATTTTATAATGGTTTTCACACAAACTTGATCTCTTATGATAGACTTTACTTGTGCAAATTCGCTTAGACTCTCAATAAATATTTCTATAGAAAGATTGCTATAATTATCCATTAGTTTCAATACCGTTGTGATAATAACAGAATCATACAAAATTCTATGAATCACATGTATGTTATGTTTCTTTGCATATTCTAATACGTTGTACAGCAATGTCGTCTTAAGTTCCCCAGACAAGATAATAGTCTCAATACATTGGAAGGAAGATAGTTGTTTGAGAAGGAAATCCACATCTACACTAGCATTATTGTATCTGGGGTACTCCATTTGAAGACACATCTCTTCCGTTAATTCTTTCATACCATTGTTCAAAAGAATCGTTACTTCTCTTAATAGTGAGTTCGTATATGACTGAAGATTATACCCTAAAGCATTTCTTTCCTTATCTAATGACGTTACGAACTCCATTTTTCTCTTGTACATAAATGGAACGACTTTCTCGAACTCAAGATAGTATCCTAAATCAAGAGCCATACATTGATTGAGAAAATCATCATGCTTTTCAGAAACTTTTATAAAGCCCCTTTGAAAAGTTTCTTTTTCACATTGCAATAACGGATAATTCTTTAAATATACATTCTTTTTGTTCAAAGTATTATATACCAATATTTCTTTATCTGTACTTTTTAGGTAACAATGAGGATAGAAGTAGAAGACTGTATTCATTTTATTATGATATTATCTTTAAGCAATTGGATGACATTAGGATGGTTTTCAATATATGAGAAAGTTTGCGAAAGTAATGATGTGAACTTTTGCTTGGATGTAAAGTCCTCACATTTTGCGCCAGTAAAACATAACATACACTTTGTACAACATAACTGCAAATAACATTGTTGACAGATTGGTTTCAATGCAGATAATTTATTCATAAATCCTTTTGCTATCTTTTTGAAATCAATAGAAATTGTCCCATCATAATTTATTTCTCCCAATGGATAATCACGATTGACTTTTTCGCAAGGATGAATCTTTCCATCATAGCTGACAAACAATCTCTTAGACAAGGGAATACATGTCCCTGTTGGAATATTCTTTCTTTCCTCAAACATATTTGTTTCTTTATAAATAGTATTTTGGAACAATGTATTACAAAAATCAAAGACTCTCTTGTTAATAGGACTCTGGGCCAATAGATCATTGCTAAATCTAATGTCTTCAGGAATCTCATATTCAGCAGTCATTGATTTGATCTTGATATAATCTTTTGCTCCAGACGTTGGATTATGTAGCGGACTAAAATTAGGAGTCTTGTTAAATGTCTTTCGGAACCATGCGATAATTTCTTCTGCATTACTAAGATTTGTGTAAACAGCATTATATCGAAAAGTAGAGAACCAATCCGGATATTTTTCTTTTACTGTTTGCAGATTGGACATTACTATTTCAAAAGAATCCTGATTATCATTAGTTTTTCGGTATTTGTCATGCTGCTTATCGCCATCAAGACTGACAAGTAACTTAAAATCATGTTCATGAAGAAATGTTGCATATCTTGCCAATAATGTAGCATTTGTGGTCATTGTAAAGAACAACTTTCTATTTGGGAAGTCCAAAACTTCAGCATATTCCACAATTTTTTTAACCACATTAAAATTCATGAGTGGCTCGCCTCCATAAAAGCTAATTGCAAATGGTTCTAGAGGAGCCTTTGATGAATTCTCCTTCTGAAATAAACAACAAAGATAATCAAGAATAGCTTTTGCCGTGTCGAACTTTAAATGTCCGTGGTGTTGTCTTCTACTATCAAATGTAGTATATCCTTCACCATAACAACAGTATTCACACCTTAAATTACATGATGTGGTAGTCTCAAATACAATTTGAGACAAATTTCTTAATGCGTTGTTAATAGTATTTTCGTCTACAACACCCTCAAACTTATCATGATAAGTATTTAAATAACCTGCGTTTTTTAGATTCATCAATATCTGACTATCAGATTTGCCCTTGGCCATTATTTCATTAAATATTGATACAGGTATCGGCATCAATGACTTTTGCGCAGGACTGTATAAATAACAGTTGCCATTAATGGTGTTGAATACTATTGGATCCATACTGCTATAAATGGAAGGCTACCAAAGAAAAGATAGCCTTCCAGAATGTAAGAGTTAAACTTTAATCAATGTTCCAACTTGCTGTAGATTGGATGTCATCCATTACGACTTCGCCTTCTCTGATAAAAGCCCAACATGGACAGGAACAATTGCCAACTTCATAAAATTTGCCGTCTTTTGCAGCAATCTTCATCTTGGCTTTGTACTTTCTGTGTTGCTCGTCGAGAATTGATAATTTTAGTACTCCCATAAATGATTCGTTTTTAATGATCCGTTTCTATTGCTTCATCTATGCGTCGGATCGGTTACACAATAGATGACCTTTTACATTATGCTTAAACTAGTATACAAATACCTATTCAACGTTTAATTCTTGTTTTAAGAAATACGCCTTAGGATTGTTTTCCACATCAAACACGCGAACAATATAGTGCAGAGCGTTATCTGTACTATTAACGTCTATCCATTCCCACTCTTTTGTCTCGAAGATAAGTGGGAAATCTTTACTACTTTTAATATTTCCAACAGTTGACTTTACTTCAATATATATGGTCCTGCCATTATACGAAACAACGAAGTCAAAATCATGAGAGGTAGTATGCAGGCGATATTCTTTACCATTAAATTTTACAAGTCTTGCATTCTCATCGTTTGGGGCATAATTTGACCATCTGACGCAAGAACTATCAAAGCGATTACAAAGCATCTCATAAACATAGCATTCTCCTTTGTCGCCAATGTTTCTCTTGCGCTCATCAGAAATAATTTGCAGAAAGCGTTCTGTGCTAAAATCTCCTTGCTCCTGTTTTAATTTACTCAAAATGCCATTGAAATCCAATGAAGGAAAATCTTTCAAGATTTCTTGTATGGCAGCAAGTTGAGTTTTGTCACATTGAGCAAGTTCTAATATTTGGCGAGAAATATTTTCGTCCATGTTGCCTAACTTCTCAACTATATTTTTAACATTGTCATCACTGATAATTTTGTTAAGCTCGTTTAAGTCCTCTATACTATTCTTTTCTAATATTTCCTTTACCACTTTAAGTTTTTCATCACCTTGTTGGATAATACTTGCGACCATATTCATTGTGTCTCCTTCACCTAAGGAACCTACTATAAGTTTTTCCTTATTGGCTTTATAATATTTCATTTGTTCAGAAATATGCAAGCGTTTATCCAATTCCATAATCCCAAATATCAAGGATCTAAATTCGGGATTCTGCCTATTCAATTTATAAGCCTCTAATGAATCATCAATTCTTGTAAGTACTGCATTTTGAGTAATAACCTTATTGCTATCTATCGCACTACTCATAATTGAATCATTATGAATTAGTATATCTCTGTAGTTAAAATTAACTACAGGATTATCTGCTGACAAATCTTTTAATGGTTCAGCTATGCCACCATCTCTTGATAAAGCAGAATACATACAAAAGTCCTCTGATTGATTTATCCAGGCACCATGGTTGTCGAGTTCTGTAACTTTGGTTTTGTATCGACCTCCACGATAATTAAGTGCAAATGTGAGAAACTTATCGACCCAATCAATGCATTCTTTTGTATTACAATTGTGCGTTTCAGTAGAAAGTGATCTACACAAAGTTTTAACATTAACTTTTGCGGCGATTTCACCAGAAACACCCACGATTGCGCAAGCAATGAATTTTTCCCAATCAAATCCTTCTGCATTATTAATTTCCTTAGCAATCGGCATACTAACATACATTTTATTCATTACTGAATATATGTATGACACGTCAGGATTATTATTGTAGTTTAATGCAAGGGCATGTTTTGCAATTAATAACTGCTGAGTAGATTTGTCAAAAGTGTCAGATATGCTGCGATATATATCAGAAGTGCTTTTAGGAGAATGTAATGAATAACCTTCAATGCGTCTATCAAGCAAAGAAGAACGCCATTTGATTTCTGTATTTGCAATCTCAGACAAATCTTTTATTTCTTCTGGAATGTTATTGTCATATGACAATTCTCCAACCTTTTGAAGATTTCCTTTTTGGTTAGGGAATATAGCATAATTAGCAAGTTGGGAAGTACACTGAACCTCGGTGCAGATTTTAAGATATATGTTTAACCAATCTATTATCTTTGATTCATCTACGTTTTCAAAATGATTGAGGAATGCAGTACCAATCATAGATAGTGAAGTACATTTATTTGACTCTGCTACCCAACGGGGTATATAACTTAACAGGAAACGGTCACTCTCAAACCATAAATCATCAGATACATTATTAAGTAGAATGAAAGTAGACACTTTAGGCGTAAACCCGGAACAAATGTAATTCATCGCTTTACGACGCTCCTTTAGATTTTCGCCAGAGTAGAGCTGAGTTAAAGCATAAGACGCATCTCTACGATTTTTATATGGTTTGTTAACATCTTTAATAAAGCCGTTTAAATCAGCAATTATACTTGTCAGATTATATTCTTTGATAGATGTTACATATGTAACTTCTACAGATGAATTCAAAAGTTTGTCTTCTACATTTTGTTCAAAAGCAATGTGATAAACATTCTTAATCTCTGAAGGGATTGGCAATGTATTATCTCTTCTTAATTCACTAGCTCTCTTTAGATTTCCATTTTGATTTGGTAGAATTGAATAATTTTCAAAAGCATCACTACCAAGCTCTTCAAATGTGAATTTAATCACTTCATTGAGCCATGCAAAAGCAGCATTCTCATCATCATTAAACTTCTCAAAAATCCATGATATGTTTTTCTTGCCAGCCAACTCTTCAAGGAATTTTTCAACAGGATATTTTATTGAACAATTCCAAGAATCATATTCAACCATGATTTCTCGCCATTCGTGGATGTGTTCCTTCTTTGGCAACATTCGTATTACAACAGGACGTAATATTTCCCAAAAATTTTCTCTACTTTCTTTCTTTGCACAATCTGGCAAAAGCATTTCAGACATAGCAAAGTTGCCATTATCACACTCTAAAAGCGTCTGATTTAGCAATTCAGCACGCCATTTCTTTTGAAGTTCTTTAATCCATGGTTCTGAAGTTTCTTCATCCCAAGATTCTGTAGACTTTGGAATTCTAGATGAAGCAAGAAGATAGCGGTTGTGTATATTGTGTTCAATAAGCCATTGGTTGAAAACTAATGCACTCTTGACTGCTTTTTCAATAATGCCTCTATTTTTTACAGATGGCTTATCATCCGAATCACCATGAATTTGAATGTCGTCACGAGGCTCTGTCGGGATAAACCTAAAGCCATTCAAGAAATATGGGAAATAGAATTGATGTGAACCAATAAGAGGGAAATCACGTAATAATACAGGCAATTTGTCATCTCGTTTTACCGCATACCACAGTCCATTTTCTTCTTTAATTTCGATTGACAAGGAAACATCATCCGTAGTATATGTTAGATATTTCTTTGTTAATTCTCCGTTCGCTATAGTTGACAAAACAACAGTATCATCTTTCTTTTCACGTGAGCAAATATATCGAACATCGGTACCTTCAAGACGATTTATTACTCTTACAGATTTTACCCTTGGCAAGTTTATCATTGTTACAGGCAATGTATTTACAAGGTCATTAATGCCTAAAAGAGCTAATTGAAGTTGTGACTCTGATTCTATTCTATAAGTAAATGATGTATCAAAGTCTTTTTCTGTATGTTCTTCATAATCTTGTACAAATGGGAATAATAAACCATCAGGGTCATTGTCCAATTTTGCAAATTCTGTCATTACATCCTTTATACGAGGTGCTAGTTCTTCCTTTGATGAACCAGAACGATCCAGTTTTAGATCAAAATAGCGGAATCTATCATTGAAATCCAATAACACACCTTTTACATCAATGACATCGGCAATAAGATGTGTGGTAATAAATCCAGTACCAAACATACCTGTAATATTTTCATCCTCGTTAGTCGAACTTTTTGAACTAACTTGTTGGATAAGACATGTTACGTCTTTGAGTCTAAAATGTAATCCGTTGTGACGGAACACAAAGGTGTGTTTATCAACAATTTCAAACTCTATTGAAACACCACCGTACTTTGGATTATAGACATCTTTCGCATTCTGCATCATTTCCCAGATGCAACGCTTTGCCGATGCCTTGCGTTTATTACGTACGGTATTCAGTTTTTCTCTAATTTTTCCAGCTGTATTGTCAATACTGTTGTCCATATACAGCTCTAAAATGGACATTCCCATATATATTATCAGTTATTTATGTTTCTTTTGACAACAATAGAAGCCTCTCGCTGCTTCGATTTGCAATAGTTCAAATATAGTGACTCGTTCTCTTCGCGAAAAGCACGAGTGTCAAATTGCATAACAGTCTTGGCAGGAGTATAACTTACAGAGAATTGTTCAGAATTGATTTTGTCTAAGCCCTGAGATTCCATTTGTTTTAATATCTTGGCACGAACTTCATTGATTTGCTCATCTACCTCATTTCTTTTATCAAGAAGTCTTGCAAGTTCTTGATCATATTTATCAAACCAATTCTTTTCTGTCTGCTGGGGAATACCTCTTTCATCTTCTAATCCTAATTTGCTTATTCGCGAATAGATAGCACCTTCATTCCGTCCGAATAACTTGGTCAATTCTTGAATAGAAGTTCCATTCCTGTATAACACCTTCAATTGTTCATCGTCTTCAGGAGTCCATTTGGCATATGCATTGGCATGAAGTCGTTTTTGTTGTTCCATATATGAAACATCTACGACATTTTTGTTCTGTGAAGAAACTGTAGGGATTATCACTCCTGCTACCAATTTATGATGCCAACCTTCAAACTCTAATCCCAATGAAATTGTCAGATAGACATCAGCAATATTTGCAAAACGTTCTGGTTCTTTCTTGAATTCTTCCAAGAATATAGGGTCAGTAATGGGAAAGTCGTAGTCTGCTCCATAGTAGGTGAAAGACATTCGATTCTTAGACTTCTCTCTGTTTTCATCGATATATGCACAAGCATTCTCTGCATGTATTAGCATCAAAGAGTAATTAATACCCATCGACATCTCTGCAGAAACAGCACGTCCTCTGTTATGGAACAATACCTGATGAGTGTTATCAAAAAGATGATTTATAATGCTAATATCATGGGACAAGTCATATTTGCATTGCTCTAATTTTGAATAATATACATTTTCTGTATGTGGTTTATTCGGGCAAGGTACTACATTGTAGAGTTTCACGATAGAAAGCAACTTTATGCCTTCTGCCACATAATTTGGTATTTCACCATATGTGGTAGTAGCTATCGGACGAATCCATCGCGGTCTACCATCACCATTACAAACGGGTTTCAATTCTCCATTAGCATCGAAGACAATTTCTATACCTGCGACGCAACGCCCTCCACGTTTATAAGAATTAGCCAAGCAAATGAAGAATTTGTCAGATGATACAGGTGGATACTCCATCTTCAAAAGAGGAGGAATTACATAATGATACTGCCTCTGATTCTGCAACTTTAGTCCACCTGAACATTTATAAATATCAAATCTTCTATTATCATTATACGGATTAGTACAACATACAATATGAAAAGATCCATACTGATATTCATCTTCCTGAACAATATCATACATCACTGGAATTATAGGGCGTCTATCATACATAGCGCCCCATTTATTACCATCAGTGATATAGGTAACTCCCTCTCTGCATTCTCCTTCCCGTAGAACACCTAGATACAAAAGCTTTTCCCAGTCGCTATCAATGCCAACAAATTCATTAGCTTGGACATCTTCAGTCGTCATCTTCTATGCTTATTCCTGAGTTAAATAATTATATGTATTTTTTCTATACTAAATGAACGATCTTTACTTCCTCAGCGGAATATTTCTTCATGTATTCTGCAAGAAGGCGTCGATGACACATCTCTGGTGTTTCTTCGCTACAGAGAAAGCAAGAACCATCAAATTGCTTTACGCCGTATTGCTTAATAATATCACGTTGTTTAAGCATTGCAGTATATTCCTCGATATACTCTGGCCAAGTCACAGTTTCCTTGTGCCATCTATCCAACAATTCTTTTGTTGGCGCAAAGTCTGTAATATGCTTATAACCAATACCGCAAATTTGCTTTACGAAATATGCTAGGTCTTTACCTTTTGCAAAACCTGCAAGTTGACTGCCATTGCTGATTCTAACATCAACAAGTTGCTTAACTTTGTTCTTCTTCAGAAGTTCAAAGAACTGCTCTGCACT
>JAEEGL010614211.1_pt1 | contig 10215 bp, 8 predicted proteins | sample 9134231 | NCBI WGS metagenome assembly JAEEGL01 (sample SAMN16246548, study PRJNA631951) | gut metagenome | biome: gut microbiome; feature: rumen; material: fiber-attached | host: Bos | place: Iran: Karaj | collected 2018-10 | reverse complement strand
TACTTGCTGAGCAAGTGGCCTAAACCTTAAATATACTTGTAGTAGGGTGGGGCACACCCGAACTAGGCAATAGCCTTACGCTTGTGGAGACCGACGAGAAAACTGCTATCTTTAGATAGATGTGATAATAACCGTGATCCTTGAAGCAAGAATCCCATTAGCTTTAGCTGATGGGAGTGTCAACTGGAGTTACAGAAGATAGTAATAGAGGAAGGAATGTTGATTACATGGTTATTCCCAAGGGAACGGATGAAAGAGAATTAATAGAATTGTTCAACTCTATGGACTGGCTGGATAGAGAGCATCTTCTCGAATATGCTCGTCGTACAATAGAAAAGAGAGCAGAATCTGGATATACAGACCAGACTGATAAGAAGTCAATGGTTAAAATTGCAGAATTCTGTGATATTGAGATATTTATGGATTCTGCTTTTGAAGGTAGTCCATCTGTTGATATTAATTATCTGGATGATAATGTTCAGGGAAGCATTAAACTCAAAGAAGGAACTATAAAAGGTGGCTTTTCTAAATATGTAATTCCCGTTATAGAAGCATGGTACAAGGAACATAGGGCCAGTCTCTTAGAGATGTGGAATAATCATAATATTGAGACAATACCTGCTTGGGAGTGAGATTTTAATGGCCTGCGTTGTTATAAAGAAACTTTTAGGGTACGAATTATGCGTGTTAGAAAAGGAAGGTACTCTATTTTATTCGGATCCGATTGTGATAATTGATCTTTATTCTTGGCAAAAAGCGTAAGAACCGTCAACAGTATGTTGAAGGTTCTTACGTTTTTGTGTCCATTTTCTTTAAGCTGAATCGTATTATTAGTAGAAGGCCTTCTAAAAGAAACTGAAAGTGAGAATATTCACACATGGATGAACAGAAAGTTAGGCGCGTTGTAGATGAATACTCAGATATGATAAAACGAATCAGCTACAACTACCTGCAGCAAACTTATGACAGCGAGGATATATGTCAGACAGTTTTCTTAAAGTATATGACAAGCAGTATTTCTTTTGATAATAGAGAGCATGAAAAGGCTTGGATGATACGAACAACGATCAATGCCTGTCATGACCTCAGGAAGAATGCATTTTTCAGGAAAACTGTACCACTGGACGAAGCTTCTGAAAAGGAAGCACAGCAGGTTCAGAACTCTGAAATACTTGAGGAAATTGCCAGATTGCCGGTTAATTATAGGACTGCCATATATCTGTATTACTATGAGGAATACAGCACAGAAGAAATTGCAGATATCATGGGTAAAAGAAAAACGGCAGTTTCCAAGTATCTATCAAGAGGCAGGAAGATTCTAAAGGATACATTGTCAGATGAATATGCCAGAATTTATAAGGTAGGTGAGCAGGCGTTATGAAGAGTGAAAAAATAGAAAACTACAAAAAGTCCATGGAGAATATCAAATTTTCTGATTATGAAAAAGAGCATATGATCCGCCAGTTAATGAATGGTGGAAGTGCAAATGGAGGTCGTATGAAGGGAAAACTTGATATTAGAAAGTTAGGAATAGCAGTTGCAGCATGTCTGACGTTATTTAGTGTTACTGCATTTGCTGCAGGAGAAGCGGCAGGAATAGTCAGCTGGAATAGGATAGATACCAGGACCAGTAGTTTTGAAGATTTAGCTAAAATTGAGGAAAAAGCTGAGCTTGATATCACAGCTGTTGAAGCCTTTAGTAATGGATACACTTTTGATTGCATGGAGGTTGAGGAAGCAAAGACTCAGGATGAAGATGGCAATGATCTTAGACATTTTAAAGGTATTGACATAACTTATGTAAAAGAGGGATGTCCTTGGATAAGCCTCAGTGCTGATCCGGCAGAAATGTATGATGATCCCCATGAAGGAGATACAGCGGTCAGGGATATTGATGGAATTACCGTGTACTATAACTATACAGAGTGTCTAAATCTCCCTGTGGATGAGGAACCTAGTAAGGAAGAGCTTGAAAGAGAAGCAAACGAAAGAAACTTCTCCATCAGTGTTGGAAGTGACGAACGATACACAGATTATTGCAGTTCTGTGAATTTTGAAATGAATGGAATATCGTATTGTCTGCTAGGGTTTGATCTGGATATGACAGAGGATGAGCTCTTTGATATGGCTGAGGAGATAATTACAGCTCCATAACCAGCAGCACTCCTGTTGTGAAGGTGAATATGATAGAATATTATAAATGCAATGTATGCGGTAATGTTTTTCCAATTACAAGGGAAAAAGAATAAAACTATTTGAGGTATAAAGACTGTAATGCGCATGGTATGTGGCTTTACAGTCTTTTCTATGGAGTGAGTTGATTATGAAAACAAAGGTTGTACTGGGGATTCTGACTGTGATGCTGGCAATGTCAGGATGCTCATTTTGGGGCGTAAATGAGGAAAAACAGGCTACAGCGGATCAAGCTGCAGAAGAGGCGAGCCAGGAAGCAGAAGATACTGAAACTGCAAAACAGAAGCTCTATGAATATAAGCTTCTCTATGCCTTTAAGGATGTGGCGGAAGAAACCTTTCCAGAGAAGATACAAAGGGGACTTTACTGGGAAGAAAAAGACTGTGCTGATAACACAATTGGCATAGTATCAGTTCCGATACTGGATGAAAAAGGTATGCAGGATATGACCAAATTTTGCGGTGACATCTGCGATTGGATAGAAAGCTCATTAAAAGAGGTTTCATATGAGGAAGCACCCTGGCTGTATCAGGAAATCCTTATTTATATGTATCCTGAGACGGTTACCTTTAATCTTGCACAGTATATCAGTAATGGCTATGACAGAGAAAACCTCTACGGTGGACTCTATGATTTTGTGGATAAAGAGCTTACCAGACCCAAGAATGTGGAAAACTCTCAGGCAGAAGAGAATTCTGAAGGCCAGGCAGAGGACTTTTCATCCTACAGCCAAGGCTGCACCTATAAAACTCAAGATGGCATTACTTACGAACTGGTTGCAACTGACAGGGCAGCAGGTAGTAGTTACTATGTCCTGATCTCTTATAAAGAAGGTAGAAACAGTGCAGCCCTGGTAAATAGGGATCCCTTTAATGGGAGTGGTGGAGAAGCCAAGTGGATTACCTTTATTGATGATACAGAGCTTGGCTTTGCCTGCCTTACATACAATGGAGGAGATGACGCCTTTTTGTACAGGACAGCTGATGGAGGCAGGTCTTTTACTCAGATTAACTTCCCTTCTGCCAGGGTTACCCTTGCTGATGGTTCAATTTACAATCCCTTTGTGATTCCTGAAAAAGTGTGGGCAGAAGATGGTGATCTCTTTATGTTAGTAGGGCAGAGTGCCTGGTCTGGAGATTATTACAGTGAAGAACTGGGCAAACACCCTTCAGGACTATATGTATCTCATGATAATGGAATCAGCTTCGAATATGTAGGAGAGCAATAAACTACTGAATAATTTATAAAAAATTCCCATTTTGGTATTTTTAATTGAGTTATAATCTATATGTTGATTAAAAGTATAGATTTTGGTGACTTCAAATAGAAACCCGCACTAGCTGCGGGTTTCGTAAGAAAATGATACAAGAGGAAAACAAGCCCTGCAGCGAAGCTGCCTTTAGATGGCTTGTTTTCATAGATTTTTGACATAAAATGGCAAAAATCTATACGATCCTATGGCTCTTTGTAGTTGCTATATGGCCAGTTGTAATAAGGAAAGAGTGTCAGAAAAAATGATTTCAGGGCAGACAAAAGAGACAATGGCAAATGTTAAAAATGGCGTTATCAGAATGATATTTGCGGTATTGTCCATAGCTATTGAAGTATTCCTGATCATTCTTATTGTTATTAAGATGAGCAAGGAAATGGTATGGTTTTCTGCGGCCTTTTCACTGCTTGGCCTTGCTATTGTCCTTATTTTGTATGGAAAAAAAGAATCTGCGTCAATTAAAATGCCCTGGATACTGCTAATATTACTGGTTCCTGTTGCAGGACTTGTTTTTTACCTTCTGGTAGGACAAGACAAAGGCACCAGGAAAATGATAAAGCGGTATGAAGAAATAGATAAAAAACTGCTTCCACTTTTGCCTTCAAATGAAAAAGAACAGCAGGAACTTAAGGAAAAGTCACCATATGCTGCTAATATTGCCCATTACATCAAGAAATATTCTGATTATCCTGTATATAAAAACACGGATATCACATATTTTGATGACGCACTTAAAGGACTTGAGTCCCAGAAAAAAGAACTTCAAAAAGCCAAGGAGTTCATTTTTATGGAGTATCATGCAATAGAAGATGCGGAAAGCTGGCATGTAATCCAGAAAATCCTCGAAGAGAAGGTAAAAGAAGGAGTAGAGGTAAGGGTTTTCTATGATGATATGGGGAGTATTGGGTTTGTAAACACTGACTTTGTTAAGCGGCTTGAAAGCGTTGGTATAAACGCACGTGTTTTTAACCCCTTTGCTCCGGGACTTAATCTTTTTCTCAACAACAGAGACCATAGAAAGATTACTGTCATAGATGGAAAAGTGGGATTTACAGGTGGATACAACCTGGCAAATGAATATTTTCATATAACAAAACCCTTTGGCTTCTGGAAAGATACAGGAATAAAACTTGAGGGTGATGCTGTAAAGAGCCTTACGATCACTTTTCTTGAGATGTGGAATGCCGTTAATGCTAAAGATATCGATGACGTAGCTTTTGACAAATATATAAAAAACTATGATCATAAAGCATCAGAAAGTGGGTTTGTAGCCCCTTATGCAGATAGCCCTATGGACAAGATCCACGTTGGCGAAGATGTGTATATGAGCATAGCCAATTCTGCACGTGATTATGCATGGTACATTACACCCTATCTTATAATCACGGATGAAATGATAAGCGCGCTGTCGCTTGCAGCAAAAAGAGGTGTAGATGTAAGGATAATAACACCAGGCATTCCGGACAAAAAGCTTGTTTACAGTGTTACGAGATCATATTACAATGCGCTGGTTGAAAACGGAGTCAGGATTTTCGAGTATACTCCTGGATTCTGTCATGCCAAAATGTCAGTAAGTGATGATACCATGGCAACCTGCGGAACGATAAACCTTGATTACAGAAGCCTCTACCACCATTTCGAAAACGGCTGCTTTATTGCAGAAAGCCACGTGGTTGGTGAGATAAAAAAAGACTTCCAGGAAATGTTCAATGTTTCAACAGAAGTTACAGAGTATTATAAATCAGGGAGAGGGCGTTTCCTTAGATTTGGTCAGATGCTATTAAGACTGGCGGCCCCATTGATGTAGTGGATAATGAATAACATGGAAAAAAGATAAACAAATAAGATAAACAAATAAGAAAAAGCCCTTATGATCGGATTCTTGCCGACCACAAGGGCTTTTTCTTTGCATTGCAGATTTATTATTGAAATATGTCAACTATGCTGAACAGCGGCTCATTGGTTCACATCAGAAATGATTCTTCTTGGATGATGAAGAAGATGATCTGCTTCCAAGAATACGAAGGATTCTGAGGAAGAGATTTATGATATCAAGGTAAATATCAAGGGCGCTGTCTACAGCATTGTCCACAGTCTTGGGATACTGCTGAGCCTTGTAGTAGTCATACCCGATATACAGGGAAAAGAGTACAGCGCCTGCAAGAGCTGTAAGTGACTGAGAAACCCCAAGGATAAGAAATACTATTTCTACAATAATAAGTCCGATAAGGCTTCCAAATAATACTCCTCCCAGCTTTGAGAAAAACTCAGGCTTTAGGATGCTACAGCAGATCATGATACAAGTAATACCTGCTGTATAAACTATAGCCTGAAGAACAACATAGGAGCTAAGGCCTCCATACCAATATACAGCGGATGTAACTACAAGTCCTACAGGAATAACTACCAGGTTATAGCCCAGGAAACTGATAAGAGGACTGTTACTCTTTGATGAAATCATAGTTCCTGCAAATACGCTGACAAAATATCCAATGTAGAATAATAACGGATTTGTTCTTAGAACAAATTCAGTACAGGTAGAACAAAGTATTATATTGACTAAAAGTCCATAGACTACAACACCGCCCAGATACAGGTTATAAATCTGGGGCGAAACTATCTCGTTCTCCATAACCTGCTTATATAGTCTTTCTTGTTTTCTTTCACTTAAGCTAAACATAATGAAATCTCCTTGCTATGCACATTTCTATTTCATGGTGCATTTTAATTATCATAAGGCATCTTGTAAGCGATTTTTTCGACGCCTCACTTATAGTATTATATTACGTATTGCAAGAGAGTAAATAAACCTCCAAATAGGCAAATTACACACGCACAATAAGTCATGTCGAAAATACATAGCAAAAATTGGTGAACTGTAAAGATCAATAAAGCCGCATTTGAGTAATTTCGGGCAATAAATGCGTAGTGCATCAGAAATTGATTTTGTATCATTAAAATTGCAAAAAATATATTGCACTAAGAGTATTTTTGCTCATATTGACATTACACCGGATAACGAGAGGACAATCATGAACTTAAAAACCGCCTATGAACCATATTTCAAGATTGGAGCAGCTATTTCCAGATGGAACCTCCATACAGCCGCTCACATGAAGCTTCTGACAGAGCAGTTTAACAGCTTTACCTGCGAAAATGACATGAAGCCTATGTACTTTCTTGATATGGAAAAAAATAAAGAGCAGCCGGAAAAATATAACCTGTCACCGGCACTTACCTTCGAAAATGCAATTCCTTATCTTGAGTTTGCCAGGGAAAACGGCATTTCTATGCGCGGTCATACCCTTGTGTGGCACAATCAGACCCCTAAGTGGTTCTTCTGTGAGAACTACAATGAGCTTTTTCCCTATGCAGACAGAGAAACTATTCTAAAAAGGCTTGAAAGCTATATCCACGGAGTTCTTGACTTTGTGCAGACTAATTACCCTGGAATCATCTATGCCTGGGATGTGGTCAACGAGATTGTGGATGAGGGAGCCTTCAGGAAATCTATCTGGACCAAGACCGTTGGAGAAGACTTCTTCATAAAGGCCTTTGAATATGCCAGAAAATATGTGGCTCCTGGAGTAGATCTTTTCTACAACGACTATGAAGCAGCAGAGCCTTGGAAAAGAGATTACATAATAGAGCACGTTTTAAAGCCCCTTATGGAGAAAAAACTTGTAGATGGCATGGGAATGCAGTCTCACCTTTTAATGGACCATCCTGACCTTGGAAACTACAAGACGGCAGTAGAAATGTATGGCGCTCTTGGACTTAAACTCAACATAACAGAGCTTGATATGCACAACGCTGATCCAAGTGATGAGTCTATGCACGCACTGGCCCTTAGATATAAGGAGTTTTTCAAGATATACCTTGATGCCAAGAAGTCAGGTAAGGCCAACATTACAAGCGTTACCTTCTGGAATCTTAGAGATGAAGACAGCTGGCTTACAGGCTTTAGAAGAGAGACAAGTTATCCGCTCCTGTTCCAGGGAAAATGCCTGGCCAAAGAGGCTTATTATGCGGTACTTGAAGTAGCCCTTAAATCTGCCGAAGATACTGGCAATACTGATTCAGATTTTGCAGATATTAAGGAACAATACAAGTGGGAGCCAGACTATTCTGATGAAGACTATCTCCTTAAGGGCATGCCACAGAATGGTCCTCAGATAAAGAGATTTCGCGAGAATATCTATCAGGATGGAGAGTACAACTACGCTGCAGCCTATGGTTTTACACCAAACGTATTTGCCTATCTTCATGAAGATAATGAGAAACGCCCTTGCATGCTGGTTATTCCAGGAGGCGGCTACTGCATGTGCTGCTCCCACGAGGGAGAGTTGCCTGCTATGGAGTTCTTTGGCCGCGGAATGAACGTTTTTGTCCTTAGCTACACAACAGACATCACCATGTCTGTGCCTCTTAAGAAGCAGCCGCTTGAAGACATTTCAAGAGCTGTGAGATTTATAAGGAAAAACGCAGACAAGTACAACATAGATCCAGAAAAGTTCTTTATCATGGGCTTTTCAGCAGGCGCTCACGTCTGCGGATCTCTTGCAGTGCACTTTGATGATATAAAAGATACAAACCCTGAATATGCTGGTATTTCCAACAGGCCAGATGGCGTGATCCTCTCATACCCTGTTATCACGACAGGAGAGTTTACTCACAAGGACTCAGTAAGGACCCTCCTTGGAGATAACCCTGATGCGAAGGAACTTGAGTACTTCTCATTGGAGAAGCAGGTAAAAGATAATACGCCTCCATGCTTCTTATGGCAGACCCAGGAGGACAGCGCAGTTCCTGTGGAAAACAGCTACCTTTTTGCCATGGCACTTAGGAAAAAGAATATACCATTTGCCCACTACGTATTCCCTGCAGGACACCACGGCCTTACAATTGCCAATAAGACCTTCTTCCAAGGCTGGTCTGGTGGCGATTACACCATGGAACAGGTTATGCGCGCAGCCTTTGCTGTAAAGGAAGGAAAGGGCGTAAATGTATCAGATAAACGAAGAGAAGAGTTGATAGAGCAGTTCTTTTCCGGCAATGAAATGCCAGCATCAGGAATAGACATGAGCCTTAAAGAAGACGTTGGCTACTGGTCAGACCTTGCCTGGGCCTGGATAAAGAGATTATGCGCATCCTGCAAATAATTCAAGATAACTACTGATTCCAGGAAACACATATTAAAAATAAAAAATATGCACTCAAAAAATGACACCTAAATAAAAAAGGTGTCATTTTTTTACTTTTTTCCCAAATCTATAATTACCTCATAACAAAGAACATCGGACCAACGCCAAAGCGGCGCTGGAAATATCCGATATGAAGTAACCAATGTAATTGGAGGGAGGATTCATTATGGAATTCAAAAGAGTAATGGCTAGCGCGCTTGCTGGTGTAATGGCACTTTCCATGGTGGCATGCGGAAGCGATGGCAGCGCACAGACAGTAGCAGAAACAACTACAGAAACTGCAGAACCTGCAGCAAACACAAATACAGAGTCAGTTGGAACAAGTGGCGAGAAGCTTGTTATCTGGACTTTGGCAAAAGACCTTCAGACCTTCGCAGAGAAGTATGTAGAAGATCATGACGTACAGATTGAGACAGTAGTTATTGAGCCAGCTGACTATGTAACAAAGGTACAGACAGCACTTAATGGCGGACAGACAACACCAGATATCATCGTAGGTGAGCCTCAGATGCTTGAGGACTTCTATGAGGCAGGATATTTTGAAGACCTTAACCAGGCACCATACAACGCTCAGGACTATAAAGACCAGATTGTTGACTATGTATGGGAAGTAGGACAGGATTCAGAGGGAATCCAGAGAGCAATCTCTTATCAGATAACACCTGCAGGAATCTACTACAGAAGAGATATAGCAGAAAAAGTATTCGGCACAGATGATCCAGATGAAATTGGTAAGCTCTTTAAGGATTACACAACAATCCTTGATACAGCTCAAAAGCTCAAGGACAGCGGCTATCGTATCTTTGCTTCTGATGCAGAGATTGGATACTTCTCAGGCGACACAGCTTGGGTTGTAGATGACAAGCTCAACCTTGACCAGGCACGTCTTGATTACATGGATCTTGTAGTAAATCTTTATCAGAATGACCTTACAGCTTATGCAAACCAGTGGTCAACACCATGGTATCAGGCTATGGCTGGCGAGGTACCTATCCTTACAGCAGAAGTACAGAGCTATGCAGATGATTCAGTAAATGTTTGGGATGCAGAGGCTTTCGCAGAGGCAACCAAGGACCTTGATACAACTGAAGTTTTTGCGTTTGGACTTCCAAGCTGGGGCGTACTCACACTCCGCGACAATGTTGGTGAAACATCAGGCAAATGGGGAGTATGTTCAGGACCAGCTTACGGTTTTGGAGGGGGCACTTTCATCGGCATTTCAGCAATGTCTGAGCACAAAGACCTGGCTTGGGATTTCCTTAAGTGGGTAACACTTGATGAGAACACAGCTGAGTGGTGGATTGAGAAGTCAGAAGGTGACACAGTATCACTTGTATCTGTTCTTGAGAAGCACAAAGACGATGAGAACGCAGTATATGGCGGACAGCACCTCTATTCCTTCTGGCAGGATCAGGCAGCAGGCATCGACTACTCAAAGGTAACACGTTATGACAAGATCATTAACGATGCTTGGGGAGCAGCTTGCACAGCAGTTAAGACTGGAGAAGCTGACAAGGAAACAGCAATCAATGATTTCTACGATGTAAT
>JAEEGL010319392.1_pt1 | contig 10215 bp, 6 predicted proteins | sample 9134231 | NCBI WGS metagenome assembly JAEEGL01 (sample SAMN16246548, study PRJNA631951) | gut metagenome | biome: gut microbiome; feature: rumen; material: fiber-attached | host: Bos | place: Iran: Karaj | collected 2018-10 | reverse complement strand
GATAACGTAAATGTCGGGGGACACACAGTTATCCTTACGCCTGGCAGGTATAACGCAGCATATTTTGAACATTCATATTTGGCAGAGCAGACGGGAGCGCATCTTGCCAATGGTTCTGAATTGATTGTAGAAAATGATAAGCTGTACTTTATCACTGCGGATGGAAAACATGAAAGAGTCGGGGCTGTCTACAGAAGAATATCAGATGAGTATCTTGATCCTATGAATTTCAATCCCGAATCTGATGCTTTGACGAAAAGATATGAGTATCGCAGGATTTCAGCCTAAGATCAGTTTGAATTTTACAGTTATATTCTTAATATCATTTAACAGCGTTTTATCCAGAGGGGTCGGGGATGACATAGCGAGATTTCCCGATATGTTTCTTGCATCCGCGGGCAATTCATCCACCCATCCGTTATACAGGTTTACTCTCGTACAGATTCCGTCATCGGAATTGGTATAAGGAAGCGAAGTGAGCTTTGCTTTTTCACCGTCGATCAAGACCTCTGTTATGTTGAGGATGCAGCCCGGATAAAGAGTTTCGCCGTATGCCAGCCCCAGGGCTGCAAAGGTGAGGCCGGTATTTCCGCCTGCAAAATCGAGGCTGACGCTGTATTCACCTTCGCCCGTGACTTCTACATCATGGGCTGTGATCCCCTCGGTATTATCTGCGGGGTTATAAATATCTCCGACGCTGTATGTGCCAGCTCCGCCGTTCCACATTATCCATGCCATCGGGGTGCCTTCCTCGACTGTTTTCACGTCGTCCCACATATCCGGTGCATTTTCCATGGCATTTTTCATCGACTCATCAACCGAATCAAGATAGCCGTCTCCGGCATTTTTTTCCTCGAAATAGCAGCGTTCCGTAAACAGATCCAGAAGTCCGGGATCTGCCATAGTCATTGAACCTTTCAGATATATATCGTTGCATGACCAGAGCATGGGAACATAGTTATATTTATCACAGTTGTCTAAAAGATTCTTTGTGAATTCAGTAGTGTTATCTTTCAGGTTCGATTTTCCGTCGACCCAATAAGGCAGGGCCGCGTATTCGCCGATAATAACCCCGTATCCTTTCTCGGTAAATTTTGTAAGTTTTGAGAGCAGATCGTTCATCTCGGTATAATCTTTTTTAATACCCCATCTCGCGTTTTTTTCACTTCCGCAATAGTTCCATGGAGTGTAGTAGTGCACGGAAAGAAGAAGCTTGTTCTTTGCACTGTCATCAGGCATTTTAAAGCTTTCACTGCAGGTCTTTACTATGTCCGTATTGTACCCGGCGATAAGCAGGAAACGATCGTCGTTATTTCCGCCGCTATTTCTGACAAGATCGACGAAACGCTGATTGATCTTATTTGTCAATTCGTAGCACTGTGCCTGCGAAAGAGAACCCGAATCAGTCCATTCCGAGTTGTCATTCAGACCGCTCCCCAACTCTTCGTTTGCTGATTCAAATATCAGCATATCACCATAATCTTTGAATCGTTCCGCAAGCTGGCTCCACATGGACTCATACATCTCAAAGGCTTCGTCAGCGCTTTTGCTGTCGGAGGAGCCGAATTTGGCCCACCATCCGCCGTCCCAGTGATCGTTGATTATAACAAACATTTCCGCATCGAGAGCATAGCCTACGATCTCTTCGACCCGGTCGAGATAAGCTTTATCTATAGTATAATCGCCGCTGCCCCAATCCATCATGTTTGTCCATGCCACAGGAATCCTTAAGGAGTCAAAGCCGCAGTCTTTCATTCCTCTTATCATTTCAGCCGTTGTGACAGGCTGACCCCAGAAGGTTTCATAGAGACTGACGGAAGCGCCTGTTCCGAGCGTGTCTCTGCCGTAAGCTTCCATGGTATTTCCGAGATTAATGCCGTTACCCATATATTTTGTAAAGTCGAGGGCATCGATATCCGTAAAGTCAATGTCGCTGAATACGGACTTGTTTATATAGGAGCTGCCGGCTCCGGAAGTATTTCCGGCGCCGGTGTTTTCGGATATTTTGCCCCAGGAAATATCCGAGAGGGTAAATGTAACAGAGATTTTAGTGGGGTTTTTTATTGTTGTAAAGTTTGCGACATGGTCGTTTCCTGCGATCACTTCGGCTACCTGTGAACCGTCCCAGGCGTTTATCGGATCATTTGTATCAAATACTCCGGAGCTTTTAAGTGCTGACTTGGGTTCGGACTGCGTGATGGTGAGTTCATTTCCGTCAACGCATACGGAGTCAAAAAGTATATTGCAGGAGGAAATGGGTGATTGATTTCCTTCCGCAACACCCATATCGAGGATATAGATTGCGGTCAGATTTGTGAGGGAACTGATTCCGGCGGAAACTGCTTCGCCTGACAGGTCGGTACCGCAGTCAAATTCAAGGGTGTACTGTCCTTCTTCCGTCACATAGATAGGGACACCTGCCTCATTGGAATAATAATTGTGAGAACTGTCATTGTAGTATACGTTCAGAGCCAGCTTAACATATTCATCGTTGTCAGGCTGCAAATGGAGACTGTCTCCTGTCGGCTCAGGCTCCTGCGCTGAGTCACTCTGAGCGGGAGAATCCGGCGATATTGAATTCAGTAAATCCGATGATTGCGAATCCTGCGGATCCGGTGATTGGGAAGTGTGAGGTTCTGAACAGCCTGAAAAGAGCAAACAGGCTGACATAATGAGACTTAATGTGTCGAAAAGTCCCTTAGATGAGTTTTTAACAGTCTTATTCAATTCAGTACCTCACTTTGATGTTCAGAGTTTTCGTGTCCCCCACATTATACTATGCCCGGGAGCGCTGTGGTCTTAGATTTTTCAGCACAGAAAAATCACTGCTTATTTTGTGCTGAAAACTGTCTGGAGAATTGCATATTTATGAACCGGAATCTAAAGCAGGTTTGCCTCAGCAGTATATAAATCAATAAGTATATAAATCAATAAGGTATTATTGTAAGCGTTTACAGGTGAGGCAACAGTAAACGAATGCATAAATATAAAAATACGATGTATAAATATAAATAAACTTAGCAACAAATGAGCAATAAAGCATTAAATGAGAAAAAATTTATTGCTTCAAAGACAGGTGTATGCTAATGTTTTTATTGGTAGGGTCTTCTGGCCGACGAATATTTATGCATAATTAATTTAGGAGGAAAATTATTATGAAAAAGTTGTGGAAAAAGGTTACATCCACGATTATGGGGGCATTCCTTGCGATGGGAACGCTTTCATTATTGCCGATGACTGTAAATGCAGCCGTAGATGTGGACTCTCTTGCCGACGGAACGGCATACCTGTCGATCAACAACACGGACTGGGCTGATTACGAGGCGGAGTATGTCAACGCAGAGATCACAGGTGACGGTCAGTATACAGTTTCGATGACAGCATCAGAACCTCAGAATCTTGTACAGTTTAATGCTCTTGAGGTCAAAAACGGTGAGGCCAAACTCGGAAGTGCAAGTGTTCTTACCATCGATGAGATCAAGATTAACGGCAAAGCGATCGAACTTCAGGGAAAAAGCTATACTTGCTCAGCCGACGGAGCAGGCGTTACGACCAGAGTCAATCTTTATAACGAGTGGAATGCACCTGTTGATGCGGATGGAAATGTCGGAGAGGATTTCAGATCAAATTCAGATCCCTCAGAGTGTACGGCAACTCTTTGGTCTTCCGACCTCAATACCGGCGTAAGTTCCGTTGAAGTAACATTCACGGTATCCGATTACGGCAAGGTTAAGGAAGCTGCAGGCGGTGACAGCGAATATGTACCCTCTGAGAATGCCGGAAAAGCGTCACTTCAGATCAATGATGCAGACTGGTCCGGGAAGTTTGTAAGCCAGGAGATTATGGTTGAGAAAGACGGAACATATACAGTCAGTGCTGAAGCAGAGGAACCTCAGAATCTTGCACAGTTTAATGCACTTCAGATCGTCGAAGGAGAAAAGGTTCTTGGAAACGGCACTGTCGTTGTGATCGATGAGATCAAGATCAATGGAGAAACTGTGGAGCTTCTCGGCGATAACTACACCTGTTCCGCGGACGGAGCCGGGATAGACACCAGAGTAAATCTTTACAATGAGTGGAATTCACCTGTCGATGAAAACGGAGTTCCCGGATCGGACGTCCGCGCTGCCGGTGATGCGACCGCTACAACCGCAATTCTCTGGTCGGCAGATTATCTCACATCCGGTGTTAAGAGCGTAGAGGTAACATTCACTGTTTCCGGTGTCGGAACTTTTGTCAGCGCCGAAGAGGAAGCGGCTGAAACCGCTGCTTCGGTTGATCTTGGCGGCACTTACAATGCATATATCGGAATCCAGGGACCCAAGTACTCTTTCCGCGATTCATACGACAATGCCGCTACCGGATTTGGAACAGATTTCTTTAATCAGATAACATTCCAGGGAGATACCACCGATAAGACATCGATCCCCGGAACACTTACAGACGCGGTTATTGCGGGTAACGGAACATATACCGTTTCGGCTTCCGATATTCAGTGGCCCGATGATGAGTTCGCCGATCAGGATCACATGAATCTTATTTTCTTCTCCACGGATATTCCGAACAGCGGAGAGATCACAATAAGCGATGTCGTTCTTAAGATTAACGGAAGCGAAGTTGCTGATATAAATCCCGAGATTGTCGAGGATGGGGATTACGTTGTGTGCAGCATCCAGAATATTTGGGTTGCTGAGCACGAGACCATAGGATACTATGCAGTTCCCTTCAGCAATATCGAAATAAGTTTCAAAGTGAGCGGTTTCAATTATGATTCAGCGGCAAAAGAAAGTGTCGAGCCGGCTCTGGATGCGGCACAGGATGACAATGCTCAGGGTTCCGGCGCGGAGACTGTCACTGCAGGAAAAGGCGGATGCGCAGGTTCGAAACCCGAGACTGCCGCTGATCTTGCCGGAGTTCTCGCTGCTTTTGCAGCTATGTCCGTAGCTGTAGTGATCCTTACCTTCATCAAAAAGTTAAAGTAGCTCTGACTCGATTTATTCTGGGTATTTGATACAAGATACCGGAGGCTGGAAATGAAATACGAACTAACAGAGAGAGAAAAAAAGACGGAAGGCTTATTCTGGGTGCAGCGAATAGTCACTCTATTGGCCGTATTCCTGTTATTCTTTCCCCAGGTCTCTCCAACAAGGATCACATCACTTATCGGAAAAAATGTATCTCTTTTTACTTCTGCGGTTTCTTATGGAAGCCTTACGGCTGAAATGGGGAGGGCACTGGATCGGGAATGGATCAGCTATGACTCAATCACAATACTCTATATAGGCGCGCTGCTGATCCTGGCCGGTCTGGCATCCGGAGTTGTCGCTGCATGCTGCTCCCTGGGAAACCTTCGGCTGAAAAGGTTCGGGGTACCCTTCGGACTCGGCGGAGCCGTTGCTGCGGCTGCGGGAATGGCACTGATATACGTGGCGTATATCATGGTATCCGGCACAAGCAGACCTGAAAAGGTGGAGCCTGCGTTCCCGAATGGCTTTTATATCTATGCAGTCTTTGTGGTACTGATGCTGATATCGGCTCTGGCTATCATGATAATGCTTCCCCGGGCGGAAAAGACCGATAAGTTTTATATGGAGCCGAAATATAAGCTGTTTCTTATGTTTCTGCCTTTTGCCATGCTTTGCTTCGTATTTTCCTATCTGCCTCTTTACGGATGGAGATATGCATTCTTTGATTACACGGCCGGCGATACGCTTTCTGCAGACAATTTCGTAAGATTTAAATGGTTTACCATGCTCTTTGAAAACGATGCGACTAAGGCGGATATTGTGAGAGTATTGAGAAATACTCTTGTGATGTCAGGACTGGGCATTGCTACGAGCTGGCTCCCCATGGCGTTCGCTATCTTTCTTAACGAGATAAAGGTGGGATGGTTTAGGAGGATCGTACAGACGGTCACCACTATACCGAACTTCATTTCCTGGGTTCTGGTATATGCCATCGCACTTGCGATCTTTTCGACAGACGGATTCATAAATACTGCCTTTGGCGGTGATACCAACTATCTTATGGGGAATAGCTTTATCTGGCTTAAGATGCTGGCATGGGGAGTCTGGAAAGGCATAGGATGGAGCGCGATAATCTATATTGCCGGAATTTCGGGTATAGACCAGCAGCTGTATGAGGCAGCAACCGTTGACGGCGCCGGACGATTCCAGAAGATGTGGCATGTGACTGTTCCGGGATTGCTGCCCACGTTCTTTGTTATGCTTCTGATGAGCGTTGCCAATGTACTTTCAAACGGAATGGATCAGTATTTCGTGTTCGAGAACGCACAGAATACCTCCACGATACAGGTCCTTGATCTTTATGTATACACGCTTGGTATCACAAAAGGAAATATCCCGCTTTCAACCGTTATAGGCATGGTCAAATCGGTTGTGAGCGTTGTGCTTCTTTTTGGCGCCAACGGTATTTCAAAGGCCATTCGCGGCGAAAGTATAGTATAATGGGAGGTGAAGCAATGGCTAGGACAAAACAGGAAAAACTTGATGCAAAAGCCGAGAAGGAGTATTACAGAACACATCGGAATGCACATAGAATAACTTTCGGCGATATCGTGTTCAATTTTTTTGATTACGGATTTTTCGGATTGTTTACGATCCTGTGTTTCTTTCCGTTTTATTTCCTTTTCATCAACACGATATCAAACAATGACCTTGTGCAGCGGGGACAGATAACTTTCTTTCCGAGGGGACTCAATATTCAGAATTATCTGGCCATGCTGAATGTTTCCGACCTTGGAAACGCATTTCTCGTCTCTATCGCAAGAACGCTGATAGGTACGGCTGTTATGGTACTTGCGACGGCTTTTGTAGGGTATCTCGTGACCAAAAAGGAAATGTGGGGAAGAAAATTCTGGTACAGATTTCTGGTTATAACAATGTATTTTAACGCAGGAACCATTCCGTGGTTTTTAAATATGTCGATGCTGGGACTTACCAACAACTTTCTTGCTTATATCATTCCCGGCATTGTTGCTCCTTATAATATAATCCTCGTAAAAACCTATATCGAGTCGATACCCGGGGAATTGGAAGAGAGTGCGCTGATAGACGGAGCCGGTTTCTTTACGGTATGGAGAAGGATAATCTTTCCGCTCTCAAAGCCTATACTTGCCACTATTGCCATATTCGGCGCCGTTGGTCACTGGAATTCCTTTACGGATTCACTTATCCTGATGCAGGGTGCGCCGGAATTCTTTACGCTCCAGCACAGACTGTATATCTATCTGAACACCTCGTCGAATCTTGCACAGGTTGCCGCCGGAGGAAACAATGTCTCAAGCGTAGTCTCGGGAATGCTTAATCAAAAGGTGCTTAAATATACTATCTCAATGGTGACCGTAATACCTATCCTGATAGTCTATCCCTTTATGAACAGATATTTTGAGAAGGGTATAATGCTCGGAGCGGTCAAGGGATAATAAGCCTGCCACAGGTGATAGGAAAGTGTGAAACCTTTGCAGACAAAATGCTATCGATAGCAGGAGGAAAATGATGAAAAAGTTTAAAAAACTTGTCGCTCTCGCCATGACAGTGATCATGGCAGCGGGAGTTCTTTCGGGGTGTGCACCGGGAGGAAATAAAAAGTCCGGAAAGACCATAACGCTGACGGTCTTTTCGCAGCTTGCCAATTTCTCCGGTATTCAGCAGGGCTGGTCTGCGGATATCCTTAAGGAGAAGTTTAATGTTGAGATCAATATAGTTCCCGATCTTAACGGAATGCTCCAGACAAGAATGGAGGCCGGAGACCTGGGAGACATCGTAATCTGGGGATCTGACGGAACCCAGTACACAAACGCCATCAAAGCAGGGCTTCTCTATGATTGGAACGAGGATAATCTGCTTGAAGAATATGGCCCTTATATCAAGGAGAATATGGGAAAGGCTCTGGAGAAGAACTCTCACATCAAGCCTGACGGAATGGAAGATGATACTACCGTTTATGGCTTCGGACATGCTGTGGCCACAAGTTCGGAGGATCATCAGTCCTTTTTCTATACATGGGACGTCCGCTGGGATCTTTACAAACAGCTTGGTTATCCTGAAGTGAAGAACTACGATGATATGCTTAAGCTCTTCAAGGATATGAAGGAGATCTGTCCTACGGATGACAACGGAAATCCTACGTATGCGGTATCTATCTGGCCCGACTGGGACGGAGACATGGTAATGTATGTAAAATCTACCGCAACCGCATATTATGGATACGATGAACTCGGAATAGGAATATACGACCCCACGACAGGCGATTATTATGACTGCCTGGGAAAGAATGCCGACGGTTCCTACGGACCTTATCTTGAAAGCCTTCAGTTCTACAACAGGCTTTATCAGGCAGGGCTTGTGGACCCTGACTCGATGACGAACACCTGGGACAAGATGGCTGAAAAGGTAGCGGCAGGAGGAACCTTCTCATCAATATTTAACTATTCCGGACGTTCGCTATATAATACCGACGACCATATGGCAGAGGGAAAGATGATGCTTTCACTGACTCCGGCAGATGCCACTCCGATCGTATACGGAATGGATGTATACGGGGGAAACAGGATATTCTCCATAGGTGCTAAGACCCAGTATCCCGAGCTTTGCATGGAGATCATCAATTATCTTTGCACCCCTGAGGGAAGAATGGTAATGGAATACGGTCCGCAGGGAGTTACCTGGGACTATGATGAGAACGGGAATACCTACTTTACCGAGCTCGGAAGTCAGTGCCATAACGATATAAATACTTCCATGGCCGAAGCCGGATATACGGGAAGCTTCCACGACGGACAGCCTCAGTGGAACAATATTACCTGGGCGCTGGATGCCATTAATCCCGATTCAAACGGTGAGAGATACAATTGCGATTACTGGGCAAGCAACAATGCTTCTGCAAAATGCGACATTGAGCAGGACTGGAGAGACTTTACCGGATGTCAGTCGACCGATGAATACATGGAAAAGGGCGGTTACAGACTTGCTCCGGCAACCACCTTTGTAGGTGGTAAGAGGGATGATGATATGCAGACGAAGTGGGATCAGACCACTGAGTGTATCAGAACATACTCATGGAATGCGATCTATGCAAAGAGTGATGAAGAATTTGAATCCATAGTCGAGGAGATGATCAAAAAGGCCGATTCCTATTACTATAAAGAGTGCCTTGAATGGTCGCTTAAAGAAGCGGAAAGAAGGCATCAGGCAGAACTCGATGTTACCGCAAAGTAAAAACTGTAATCGGTCGTAATCATTGTTAAGATATCAGAGGGGATACCTGCGGGGCAGCCCCTCTTTGAGCGTTATACCATCGGAGACGTATCATATTGAAGATTTTCAGCGTTGACGGTCCTTTGTTCAAATTCTTTGAACGACTTTGGGATCTGATTAAACTTAATTTTTTCTGGCTTATCTGCAGCCTTCCGATCGTAACGATCGGAGCTTCGACGACAGCTGCCTTTTCAGTCACTTTACACATGGCGGATGATACGGAAGGCTATATAGCGAAGCCGTTTTTTAAGGCCTTTAGGGCTAATCTCAAAAAAGGGATTCCAATGGGTTTGATTTTTTGTGCAGCCACTTACGCGCTGTATCTGTTATTCCAGATAGCATTTGCAGCATCAGAATATGAAGGCTGGTTTCTTGCAGCGGCTATCATCCTGTCGGTACTTTTGTACAGTGGATTTGTATATTCTTTTCCGCTGCTTGCCAGATATGAGAACGGGCTGTTTACAACCATTCTGAACTCATACAGGATATCGCTTCGCTATTTTGCAAGGACGTTTTTGCTGGCAGTCATAATTGCTTTTGAGGTGGCACTGTTTATCTGGAATACCTATCTGACAGCCGTAGGCGCACTCATCGCACCGGCGTGTATCATGCTGACAGTCAGCGGATTTGCGCTTAAGATTTTTAAAGAGCTTGAAAGGAAACCCGGGGCGGTGACTAATCCGGAGATGCTCGAAGGCGCAGAGGAAGATGCCACACAGTAGACAACTCTGATCAGGTTTTTACGGCAGAAGAACGAAATATTCTTCTTGACTATCTGGAAAGTATAGAATATCCCGACATATACAATCTGGCCATCAGGCTTTTGTTCTGCCTTGCTATAAGGGTAGGAGAAGCCAGAGCACTTACATGGGAGAAAGATGTAGAATTAGATAACAAGATGCTTCATATCAGACATCAGATTGTTACTAAACCCATG
>JAEEGL010216514.1_pt1 | contig 10215 bp, 2 predicted proteins | sample 9134231 | NCBI WGS metagenome assembly JAEEGL01 (sample SAMN16246548, study PRJNA631951) | gut metagenome | biome: gut microbiome; feature: rumen; material: fiber-attached | host: Bos | place: Iran: Karaj | collected 2018-10 | reverse complement strand
GTACTCGATGAACAGGGCACTGTCCCTGAGGTTCGCCGTCTGGCGCGTCAGGACGTTGCCCAGGACATCGTAGGTGAACGTCGTCTCGCCGCTCGCCGGATGGCTCACCCTGACACGCCGGTCGCCCATGTCGTACTCGCTCACCGTCACGTTGGTGTCGGCGTCCATCACCTCGACAAGGCGGCCGATGCCGTCGTAGGTGAACTGTGTCACTATCTGCTCGGTGCCGTCGAACTGGATGCTCTTCAGCGTGTGGCCGCTGCCCGACACGTGGGTCTCGGTCTCGTTGTCCAGGGCGTCGGTGACATGGGTCACCAGAGCGTGGCCTTCCACCCGGTAAGAGGTGTTTGTCTCGGTGCCGTCAGGGTAGGTGACCCTGACGGGGCGGTCGAGGATGTCGTACGTTGTACAGGTGGGATCCACCGTGTCGATGGCGGCGATGAAGTCGTACACCGAGTCGTTGTCAACTGTCGGGTGGTAGGTCGCCACCGCGCGACCGAAGGGGTCGTAAACCACGCGACCGCTCGTCACCACCACCCTGTCCGCCGTCGCCGTGGCGCCGACGAACGACGCCAACAGCAGCAACGACAGCAACATATAGCGGAAATATCTTTGTTGCTTCATAACAATGATCGCTTTAATGGATTAATCATTGATTGCGGATGTATGACTCCTTACGGGTTTCGATTACACGACCGAATCCATCCACAAAGGTAACAATTCTCATTGATTTAATATCCTTTTTATCCGAGTTATTGAACTTATACTTCCTTCTGAAATAATAAGTAGTAATAGCATGAGCCGGAACACAACGTCCATTTTTATATTCCATCTTTGGATAATACTCAAATGTTATGCTCGGCTGACGATGATTCGAATCATCAGGTAATTCATTGGGAGAAGTAACAGAAGTCAATCGGCCCAAATTATCAGTTGTCGTATGATAGTGAACACCATTCTGATCGATACTGTGATTTGAAATACCATAGCGATAATCAAACCAATCAGCTCTGCTACTCAGATCAAAGGCATCATCTATACCAGTGAGGTAGGTATTCAACGTGTCTTCATAGTGGTATTTATACCATCTAGGATTATTATCATTTCCTCTCGGCAAAGAGATGGAGTCAATATTACCAAATGCATCATAGTAATAGGATGTTATAGCACAATCTCCTGAAGAGTAACTCGGTATTATTAACGGATTTTCCTCTGAATCAGGGTATATAATTCCAGGGGGAATACTTACATTATTAGTTTCACCTTCATCACCATCATATCCAGGCAACTCGCTATTGGAGACACGGCGGAGAATTTGAGTTATGTGATTCGGGTAATTCGTGTCATATATTGCCCTGATATCATGGAAACACTGATTGTCGTCAGAAACTGTCACGTGGAAAGGCAATCCGAAAATATAATTAGTATCAGACAGATTGCATGTATAATTTACAGTTGTCATATAATCATATTCTCCACAACCATATTCACCAAGTGAACCCTTATCACTGTATTTGTAATAATGGAGTAAACCGTGATCACCTTCATTATCATAATACTTATTCCATTCCTCTGACATAATCTGACCTTTTTGCTTGTTCACCGTATATCTCAACGGAGCATAAGCTGCACCTCGGTCGTTCCATGCATTAAAGGAATTGTTAAATATGTACGTACCACCATTTAAGTCGGATTGTTCATTTGTTATGCCATAAAAGTAATAGTCATTATGTACCTCTGTGAACTTTACATCTGAATAATCCTGAACATAATTTCCAATCAAATTTCCAGCTGTATAGATGCTTGCAGTGTCATACAATTCAACTGTTTTACGATAGATTGTATCCTGTCCTTCTGTATTAAGCTGTTTAGATATGACTTCAGCAAATCCAAGGAATTCGCGTTCATGGCGATCACGACGTCCACCATTATACTCAAACTTAGTCTTGGAATTAGGAATATAGTAATCGGTTGAGCCCAAACCATAATCCACCTCCACACTAGACATGACCCACTTACCACATGGCAACTCGTATGTAGGAGTAGTGTGTACATAATTGATCAAAAACGACCCACCCAAAGAGTTTGTCACAGTTTTGAGCTTATTGGTGCGAGCAATGATAGAGCGTTTCACTCGAAGCTCACTCTCGCTATGTGATTCAAGAACATCAAGGAATCCGTCAGCGTCAATATCCTTAAGTTCATAGCGAGGACGAGCCATACTTGTTCCATGACAAAAATAAGGAGTTATTTTGACTTTCTCAGTCAATTGAGGTATAGTCAATGTGAAAGCAATATTGTAGGATTCTGAAGTGGATGTTGTATATGTTATGCTCGACTCATCCCCCCATTTAATGGCGCTTGAAAAGGAATCACCCAAATTCAAACAGACTTTGACCTGATATGTATTAGGCATTATTTTTTCCGTGAACACAATGTCCATGAGCCCATCGCCGTTAACATCAATTAAGTCATACGTCCCAAAGCTTCCACACGAAGCTAATCCAATTCCAGCTTTAAAACTAGAAGCATATTTGTCTATGCTGAGAGGCGGAGTGAAACCACCTGGCAAAGATATGCTTTTACTTAAAGTTTCTTGCACACGATCAGGGCCATAAGCAAAACGCTCTGAAAACGTATAGCCCATATTAATTCTTACTTCGCCATTACTATATACTTTATCTGGCAAACCATCACCATTTATGTCAACAAATGCCTGCACGGAACTATCTCCATTCTTATTATACCCTACTCCTGCTTCAAATTCATAAGTTTCTGGGCCGTTCTCAGCGCGATTGGCAGCCTTATTATTATTCTCTGCATGTGAATTATGTGTCCCAGTATTTGTCCCGACAGTATAGGAATACTCAGCACTACCTCCTATTGACGCCGTCACTGAACTACTGTATCCCTTTATACTACCTTCATGATTGTTATCTGTGAAATATTCTTCACTAAAACCACCAAGAGTATTAGTATATTGAATACTATTCGGTGTGACAATATCTGGATATCCATCACCATTCATGTCCATGTAGGACAACCTAGACTCATTATAAGACGTTGCCCCATTCCCTGTCATAGTTGCATTAAAATTATTGATTAATTTTTTTGCGTTACCCATAACATCTGTGCAAATATTTAATGAACGTAATGTAAAGCCTCTTGCTGTACTACCAACCCATTTACCATCAGAATTGATAATAACAGAATCTAGATCGGCTAATAGATTCTTAGGATCAACATTCTTTGCTCCTATACGAGAGCTTCCCATCTCAAGGCCATTTACATAGATATCCCGGTTAGGACCATACCACATATATTGATTTTCCTTATCTGGGACAGCTTGATAAAATGGAATTGTCCTCAAATAAAGTGTATCACTGGGGTCCATGTCAGAGAAGTCCCATTTAAGCAATGCTGTATTGATAGGCGCATTGTAGCGAGAATTTCCCCCTGTATTATAAGCAAACTGCCCCCAACCTCGATATAATGGTCCAAATCTTTTTTCATCTGTCACAGTAAAAAGATTCGTTGTGACAGAATAAGAAGATCTGTCATTTGTAGCTGAAATTATTGCTATTGGGCCCGAATCATAATTACTTGGCAATTGATAGCCGGAAGACAAATGTGTTGTTCCATTAACAATTGAATTTGGGTTAGAAAACGAGTTTGCCAGTAAACGATTATCTGTGAATAGTTCTATCCATATTTTTTCATTCTGGGTTGGCGTAACTACTAACGGATAATCATTCGTAATAACACCATTTGAGACATGGACAACTTTTTTTGCATACAGTTTATTTCGTGATTTAATGGTTAAAGTCATATCTCCATTCGCTTGAGATGGATTATAGACAATTCCCTGCAATCCAATACTTAAAGTGTCATTTGCAACAACATCAAGTGGATATCCTTCAACGATATTATCAGCAAATATCGAATATGAAACAGATAATAAGGTGCTATCTTGATCAGATATGAGAATAGGAATCCATTTAACGTCATCCCAAGCCACATTTGACGATGAAATGACTTCACATTCAATATATTCATCTCCACTTTGATAATTGATGTTAAATATCAAATCATCATAATGTTCTTCATACCATCTAAAAGTACGTTCATATACCTGATGGCGATTGAATGGTATTTCGTTTCCTATAGAATCATAACGCTCACTTGAAGTATAAACACGTAATGTTACATCATCGGATGTTATTCTTTTATTAAAAGAGCCCTTAACGACCAATCCACTCCTGCCAATGAATGGTGTTAACGTAGTATCTGAGACCACCTCTGATTCCCTGGAGTCAAAAGTATAGAACATATGTCCATTAGGGGTCAAATAATCAGTCGGTCTTGTATAAGAAATAACAGGATTCCAAAGAACGCGATCAGAAGAACCATTACTCAACTCATGACGTCCAGATTGCAGCCTAAACAGAATCAGATCTCCTTTTTGCACTGATGTGGAATAAGTTGCAGCATGGGGCGATAGTTGCTCATTTGGACCTATTGAATCAATCAATAATATGGTGTCGTTTTTCTGAATAGAATACCAGATGCCATCTGCACCTTCCTCATCATCCTCTTCAGGACGAAGCAATGATACCGATCCACTAATGTTGATATTACCGTCATATTGTGCAATCCATACTCTTACCATATCGACCATTGGAGAATTCTCCAGTAACTGGGTTTTCTCTTCTTGTGAAACTTCCGTATCAGATGTGCCAATTGTTCCAGTTGCAATTATCGGATTTGGAGTTTCAGAGCTATTAAGAGAAAAGAATGGTGTTATCCTACCATTTTCATATTTCGGACAATTAAAATAGACTTTCTTTTTGTGAACTATATCCACAAGACCATCACCATTCACATCTGCAAAATATGTATCAGTATCAGACCAACTGAATTCAGTATCAATACCAACTACAAAAGCTGTGTCATTATTTACTCTATTATCCTTGTATCCTCCTCCTATGGCATGAGTCCTTGTATGTGAGAATTTATCTATTCCTTGAATAGGAATCGCAGTTGGAGAAGTAATGCCTGGACGATACTTCAGAACATCATCATCGATAAAAACTTTATCAATCAAACCATCGCCATCAATATCAACTAAAGAAGAAACGCCATGAGTATTGCTATTGTTGTAACTAATCTCAAATCCTTTAGTACGCTTTTTTGTGGTATTATCAGTACTTGGATCACCAATACCGACATAAAAAGATCCTCCGTTTTTAGTGGTTTTACTGCCACCCAAAGCAGTAGCATGACTGCTGAATTCATCAGAAGTAATCAATGAAGTGACACCACCAGTTGTTAGATTGTCATCAGTTAGATAAATCACATCAGCTCCAGCTCTATATGGCATAATTGAAGTATTATTATCTTCGGATATGACATCTTTGTAATAATCAAATACCTGATATGACACAGTGTCATCTGGATTATGGGAAGAGCCATTTCCTTTTAATTGCAAGACTTTTATCAAAACATCTTTGTGAAAAGTTGTATTTCTATGGTATTTCAAAGCGTAAGTTCTCAAAGCCTCGTAACCATCATTCGGCATAGTTTTATGCTTGATTGTTACATGATCCAAGAGGCGGGTTGACGTTGTTAAAAATCCATATCTCGCATTATTCATACGCATCGTTTTTGCCTGATCACTATTTGCAAATTCGACTATAGTATGAGGAAATGCCTGTTCAACATTGCCTGCTTTAATACTAGAAAGATAGATTTCTTTTGCAGAAAGCACTCCATATAACTGTACATCATTTGCTGAGTAATTATACTCGATATAATCGCCATGCGTTTCTTGAACTCGAGTGAGTTTCCATTCTGCTATCACATCACGTTGATGGCCACTCGCATCTGTATAGGGCCCCTTTAAAACAGCGTTGGCATTGCCGCCATAAGTGTAAACCACACCATTACGGTCAGTTATTTCCCAATGATAATTACCAGGTGCGTTCCCGTAGCGAATAATTTTGCTGAAATCACCGCCTTGACGTAAAAAGAACTGACGAACAGTATCTCTTGGGATCGAATCTTGGCGATGAGCGACAGTCATTTCATCACCATACATCATGGCCAACATCTGACCATTAAGCAGATATGTTTCTGTTTCGAATTCGGGATTATACCGAGGCACTCCCCAACGGGTATCAACTGTGATAGTCGGAATGGATATATCCCAGCCTTCACCAGCCCATCCGCTGCCTCCATCGCTATTGTATGACAATGCAATCTGTGGCTGCATGCCGTTACGGGCAGGAGGCATCTCAAAAGGATAAGTCAGATTGGCGGAACCGCGGTTATTCGCGGCCGGGGGCATAATAATGTTGATTTTTGAGGTCGGATCAGCAGTTTTGATATCATTCATCATCGTGGGCGTGAATGCACTCGTTTCAGGCGATTCCGGAGCCACAATGACACCATTGATCATATCGGTGAAGTGGGTCGTCCTTGACACCACACATGCCAATTGCTTATCTACTTCAACGCGAGGCAAAGCCACCCAACATTTTCTGTTCGAGTCAAAGTAGTAAGTGCGGATGTCGTCTTCAGTATATCCGCTAGGAATGCGGGTTCGGTCATATTTGAGTCGGACTGTCGCGCCCTCCCCGTCAAAATGTGTTCCATGAGGCAAGAAGCGGTACCCCTCACCTTCAACCGAGACATTGAACATGCCGTAGTCAAGTTCCGGCACCGCCGTCGAATCCAATGCCGCAATGCTGATGTCCATATCATGGAGCAGCACCTTGTCACCGAATGCAATGGACGTGTTCGTGAGAGACAAACTGTCGGCCACGCCTTTCACCAGGCCTTTTGCCAGTGAAGGATGTTGAGCCACACCGGCCATCGCGGTCGCACAGCTCAGCATCACCGCCACGAAAGCGGTCAATTTCATTAAATGAGTTTTCATATCGTATGTCATTTTTGTGTTATTAGTTCAAAGGGTTATTTACACAGTATCTTCTCGGAATACTCCTCATGGTCAGTCAGGACTTTGACGATGTACACGCCAAATGCGGGAACCGAGAAAGAAGCCGTTTTAACAGAACTACCTGACATAGTTCCCTCGGCAATCATGCGACCCATCGTGTCGAATACCAACAGCTGGGCGATACTAGAGTCTGATGTCGTGAGTTCTGCCGTAAAGTCATGACCACCTTGAGCAGTGACTTTCAAGGCTCCATTATTGGAAATCAGTTCGTCAATACCAGAATTGTCATAGAAATGTCTCCGGGGTGTTTGTTGAGGAGCGGAAGCAGCGGAATCAACTACCTCATTACGCAGATTATCATCACACTCAGATCCAATAAATACGGTTTTATGTATTGTGTATGGAATTACATGCTCCACTAAAACACTCTCGTCTGTAACCTCACCTTCAGGAATAGAATTATTATCTCCAAAAGAGACGTTAGCAAGAGTCGCTTCTCCACCAGTGAAATCTACTTTAAATACTGGAAGATTCGTATATATCAGCAAACTGACGGTAGTATCGTTACAGGTCAAGTAGACACTTGAGCTATTGCTTCTTATCTTAAGAGAGTCTCCTGGTGAGACATTATCATTCATTAAGACCTCATGAGTACCGCTTAGATAATAGCATTTCTTGCCAACGACTCTGAAACCAACATAGATATTAGAACCACTAGCTGGTAGTAAACCTGCTTTATAATCTGACAATGTGTCTGTTATCTGCCACTTCACATAACTGATGTCAGTATTTGATATAGTGCTCTGATAGCACCTATTTGTTAGTGGAGATTCACTCGCATAGATATTGTCTCCACCTAATTGTTTTAATGTAAGTCTATATTCTCCTGGTCTGAGACCTCTAACAGTATAATGGTTGGTACCAAAAGTGATGCCCGCAAGATAATCCGGGATAATATGATTGTTCAGCGACAAACTATCAATATATGCCTGCAAATTGTTTGCGTGCATAGCGGGTATCATTGTACACTCATATAAAGGAGAGCCACAACTTATATCTATCTTTAGCTTTCCATCAATATTTGAACCATGGGGTCCACAGGTCGCCTTTATTGGTGTGAAATCGGCCAATAGTCCATCATAGGCACCAAACGTATAATAGCTCGTGCTGTCTTTCTTGAAAAAGACATTATGGAACATCAGCTTCTGGCGGTAAATGTCAAAATCCGTGCAAGCGATTCTTTGGTCTACGTCATCGGGGTCACTGAAGTCGGTTGATTCGTTCACAAGCAGGATTGATCGGTTCTTGCGATAGCCTTTCAGGCCATTAGCAATATCATAGCTAAGTTCAAGCTGGTTGCCAGTATTGCTGAACCCATCAACCCTGAATGAATTCAAGTTAAATGGGGCGCCAGAATTGACTTTTACAATACCATAAAACCGGTTATTAAGCAAGACTAAATCGCTTGCACCTGGTATTATGCGCTCGAGTTCATCTGCATTTTCTGTGACAGCATTGATTCCATCGCCATCATTCGGGTTAAATGGTAGGTTGGGATTTATAATAATGAGACTATCTCCTGTCAAAGGCTGTAATCCGGGAACAACAGGGGTCACAATCATGTTAGCATATTCTCCTTCTCCATCAATTTGCAAATAAAGATTACGCCCTTTTTTATAGAAGTCAATCCGATGACCTTTTGCATTATTAAAGACTACAGTTGAAGATGTATTATCTATGAGCTTCTTAATTGTCCCATCTGACTCGAACCTATAACCATAAGTGTTTCTATTAAAACCTGCACTTCTTATGGCAATATCAAAGGTTGGATAGCTCTTTGGACATATAAAAGAATAGTGCAGATCATTGGATGTGTTCGGTTTGAATGTTACCGTTGATGCGGTTGCAGAGGAATCAGCCCTGTTAATAGAATATAAGCCATCTTTATATGTGATAACATCAATATTGGTTGATGTAAAAGCAGTATGAGAAGTGGTCCCTGAAGGCATGTTACTATTTAGTTTCCATTTCCTTTTCATCACATGCCAAAGCGACCCTTCGTCTGTTTCTAAAGAAAGTGAGTCACCATTATCACCCCAAATCATATACGTGTTATTGGGTAAACTGTAACCGTATTCATGCCCTAATGTCAATAACCGATGTGACGAAGGCTTATTAAACGTACTACGCTTATAAAAAGCATCATTTTCGGAGAACACTGAATTTCTTGGAAGCTCTTCATAAGACGTCGTGGACAACATTTGTGACAGGGAACTTCCAGAATACTTAGCAATTGCGGTCACACGATGGTGGAATGCCGAGTCATTGCTATTCCAGATCAGATGATTATCGGGCGATATATAAGAGCCCCAAAGCGTTATGCCATACTTCATAGCGAGGTATGTTTCTACCTTTCGACGTTCCAGCTGGCTAAGCATGCGGCCATAGACAATCAACTCAGGACTATAACCAGTAAACAGTCTTCCGTCTGTGTTAAGAAGTAAAGACGATGAGTCAGGTTCTCCCCAAACTGAATGATTCGGGACATTTGCCCTTTGATACGTGATTGTCCTGAGCGCCGTCTCATTAAATGACGCATAATTGTCTTCAATATATTTATGAGACAAATTGCCACGGCTTAAATCATAGACGCTATCCGTGAACATTGAGATGTTCTCGCCTAACCTGCCGTATGCACGATAAAACTCAACCGGATTCTCATTTCCTTGACGTATTCGCACTGAATCAGGTGCAAACACACCAATTAGGGTGGTTTGAGCCAAATTGGTGTGTTGTAGCAGGGACTTGCCACTTATTGAATCAAAGTGCAATGCAGGATGGAAGTTGAATGATTGCATTTCAGACTGAGGTCTCACGATCAGATAATCGTTCTCAATTGACATAAACCGAGTGCTATCACCAGAATAGTCACGCCACACGTAACTTGAATCGGTGTTATTCGTTGTGGCGGTAGCAATATGCCACAACTCGGCACCAGTGACCCCGCCAGGGCCTTGTGCCAAAACATACAACGTGCTCAGTAAGCACGCCAATAGAAAAGAAAGCCTACCCATAATATTAAGATTTTAGTCAGTTAACTCATTTTCGAAGGCGCTATAATTCAAGTATTCCGTAGAAGGAATGGTTCGCCGACGAGATCCTTATGACATAAGTGTTCTGCGGCTGCAGGTTCACATAATACGAAGTGGGGATCCCGCTCGTGTTGAGCGGACCGGAGTACCAGGTGGTGCCACCGG
>JAEEGL016222487.1_pt1 | contig 10216 bp, 6 predicted proteins | sample 9134231 | NCBI WGS metagenome assembly JAEEGL01 (sample SAMN16246548, study PRJNA631951) | gut metagenome | biome: gut microbiome; feature: rumen; material: fiber-attached | host: Bos | place: Iran: Karaj | collected 2018-10 | reverse complement strand
TCCTTGATGTAGTCCTTGTTTGTTACAACGCAGATTCCGTCAACGTAAACGTTTTCGTCGAACACGTCCACGGTCCTCCTAAGCATAGGCTTTCCGCCGATACTTATAAACTGCTTCGGTTTATCGGCGCCGAGCCGGGAGCCGAAGCCCCCGGCGGCGATAATTACTGCTACTTTTTTTCCGTTGAACATTTGATTTACTCGTTCACTTTCTTCGCCTTTGCGAAAATCATGCGGCCTGCTGCGGTTTGAAGCACGCTGGAAACCACGCAGGTCATGTTCTTGCCGATAAAGCGTCTGCCGTCCTCTACGACGATCATTGTGCCGTCATCGAGATAAGCAACCGCCTGATTCGCTTCTTTACCTTCCTTTACAAGGAACAGGTTCATTTCCTCGCCCGGCAGTACCACAGGCTTTAATGAATTGGCAAGCTCGTTGATGTTCAAGACCTCTACGCCCTTGATGGCCGCTACCTTGTTGAGGTTGAAATCGTTTGTCACTACTTTGCCGTTCATTGTCTGTGCGAGCTTTAAGAGCTTTACATCGACTTCCGGAATCTCCTTGAGTGCCTTTTCGTCGGCGGTATTATAGATTTCAATACCGTACTCGCTTTGAATCTTGTTGAGTACATCGAGGCCTCTGCGGCCGCGCTGTCTTTTAAGCCCGTCATGCGAGTCCGCAATATGCTGGAGCTCTACAAGAACGAACTCCGGAATTACGATATTGCCCTCGAGAAAACCGGTCTTTAGTATGTCCATGATACGGCCGTCTATAATGACTGAGGTATCAAGGATTTTCGGCATACCTTCGCCGGTGCTCTTGTGGCGCTTTCCACCGGGGCCCTGGCTGCGATTCTGCAGGAAGATGCCCTCGATGTAGGTTCCGATTTTGCGCGTCGAAATAATGATTCCGAGAAAGCCTGCCAAGAGATATGTTGCAACACTCAAAACTATTTGCAGCCAAGGAATATTAAAGCTTGCATAGATGCCGGAGATGAGGTATGCAACAAGCAACCCCAACACCAATCCCACGATTGCTGCAATAAGGTCGTTTGTCGGCACTCTCGAAAGCTCCGATTCGATGTTGTCTGCGGCTCTTTTGCTCCTGTTACCGATAGCCGGGAATGCGCGATAAAAAATAATTGCGGAAATAATTGCGAATATAATTGCGAACACTATTTGTTCAGCTTTACCCACCATGACATCGGGAGTCTTGTGGTAAGCCAGTGTTAAAAGATAGCGTGTCAGCAGGAAAATGCCCACGCCAAACGCTGCACCGATTAACGTAATCAGGAAACGTAAAAACTTTCTAATCATTTTCTTTCCTCCTTTCTTTAAGATTTGTTCTGCATATCATGCGCCTAATTTTGCGCATACGCATACATAATAAGTATATCCCTTAATCCGCGCAGTGTCAACATTTTCAAAGTCTTCACGGGCATTTCACAGTTATTTCACAATTTCTGCTACATTTCTCCTTTTTCGCGTGTTAAAATAGGTCTATGATATGATGGGAGGTACACACATGAATAAATTACTGGTAGTGGATGACGAATCCAAAATCAGAGCTGTCATCAGAGAATATTCGGAGTTCGAGGGCTACGATGTCACGGAAGCGGCCGACGGTATGGAGGCCGTGAGTCTGGTAAAAGACCGGGACTTCGATTTAATAATAATGGATATAATGATGCCAAAGCTTGACGGCTATTCGGCTTGCAAGGAAATCAAAAAGATAAAGGACACGCCTATCATCATGCTGTCCGCCCGCGGCGAAGAGTACGACAAGCTCTTCGGCTTCGAGCTTGGCGTGGACGACTACGTGGTCAAGCCCTTCAGCCCGAAGGAGCTGATGGCCCGTGTGAATGCCGTACTTAACCGCAAAAACAGCGGCACGGCAAAGGCTGAGCCCGCAGAGGAAGTGATGCGCTTCGACGGTCTTGAGATCAACATTCCGGCCCGTCAGGTAAAGGTGGACGGCGAGAAAGTGGAGCTTACGCCAAAGGAGTACGAGCTGCTCTTCTATATGGTGGAGAACAAGAACATTGCCCTTTCGCGCGACAAGCTCTTATCGGATGTGTGGGGGTATGACTTTTTCGGCGACGACCGTACGGTCGATACCCACATAAAAAATCTTCGCAACAATTTAGGCAAATATCGCGATTTCATCGTCACGTTAAGAGGGGTAGGTTATAAATTTGAAGCGTAAAATACTCGGCATGGATTTTGATACAAAGAGTCTCAGATTCAAACTCTGGGCTCTCTTTGCGCTTTTTGCGATTTTGATCATGCTGCTTGTCTGGTTCCTGGAAATCTATTTCCTGCACAACAACTACGAGGCCATGAAGATAGCTGAGACCACAGGAATTGCGCAGTCCCTGGTCGCAAAGTACGGTCAGGAGGATTTTGTGGATTCCTGCGCAAAGCTTTCGACGACCAGCGACATCTATATTCACATCGAAGAGGATAACGGGAGTGTAATTTATTCACCGATGCTCGAAGGGGATACGCCACCTTCATATATGTATTTCCGCGATCTTAGGACTGTGCAGAAGGAGCTTGCCAGAGCGCAGAGCTTTCCTATATCGGTGATGCTCGAGGATGCGACGACCGACTACAACACCCTCGCCTATGCAACGCAGATTGAGGCCGAGGACGAAGCGGGCGTTTTGCACACCGTGCGCTTTTATGTATTTTCACCGCTCTATCCTGTGGAGTCGACCATTCGTATTTTGAGGCACCAGCTTGTTTATGTAACCATCATTTCACTGCTGTTCTCGCTGATGCTCGGAATCTTTCTTTCAGAGCGTATCGCACGGCCGCTTCACAACATCACCGAATCGGCGATGGAGCTTGCGCGCGGTAAATACGGCACGACATTCCACGGCGGGAACTATACCGAGATTGTAAATCTTGCGGATACACTGACCTATACATCAATTGAGCTTGAGAAATCGTGTGCTCAGCAGCGCGACATAATGGCAAACGTTTCGCACGATCTGCGCACACCGCTTACAATGGTAAAGTCTTATGCGGAGATGATAAGGGATCTTTCGGGAGACAACCCGGAAAAGAGAAATGCACATCTGCAGGTAATAATAGACGAGGCGGACAGGCTGAATCTTTTGGTAAACGACATGCTGTCGCTGTCAAGACTTCAGACCGGCGCAATGGTAATAGAAAAAAAGCCATTCTCCGTAAAAGAGATGGCGGAATCAATCGTTCAGTCCTATGCGATTTTCTGTGAGCAGGAGGGATACTCAATTCTGCTTGACTGCCCAACAGACATCACGGTGAATGCCGACGAGGGCAAGATCAGACAGGTTGTGACGAATCTCATCAACAATGCAGTAAAGTATTGCGGCAACGACCGCATGGTAATCATTTCAATTAAGCTGGCACACGGTCAGGTGCGCTTTGATGTGACCGACCACGGCATGGGAATCGCTCCCGAGGAAATTGAACACATCTGGGAGCGCTACTACAAGGCGAGCACTAACCATGTCCGCACCACCGCGGGCACAGGCTTGGGCCTTTCAATCGTAAAGGAAATCGTCCTGCTACACGGCGGGAAGTACGGCGTAAACTCCGAGGTCGGCAAAGGCTCCACATTCTGGTTCGAGATCGGGGTCAGGTAAAACATTGAAACCGCAAACGCGCTGTCGGCGAGCCATCGCGTAGCTCAGACGGCAGCGCGAAGTATGCAGCTAATGACTAATTTTGCACTAAAATTACGTACATGTGACTAAGGATCAAATAACTCGCTCCTTAGTCACATTTTTTGTCGTTTTCACCGGTTCGTCACCGATTTCTTACCGAATTCTCATCCAAAACGCTCTTCTAATGCCACTTCTGCCATATTATGGGCAGGTTTTGGAGGGATTTTATCGCTTTCTTCTCAATTCTTGTGACTAACAGCGCTGAAATTGCCCCGTTAGTCACACACCCTACTTGTGAAACATTAAAAATTGCTGTGAAACATTAAAAAAGGGCGGCCGGCTAATGCCGACCGCCCTTTTTGCATGTTTAATCTGTTCTTTCTACAACTATTTTATGGATTCACCTCTGTTATGCCTCCTTGTGAATCCCAATGGAATACATACCAGTATCCACCTATCACTATTGCGTAATCACCATTGCTTGAAGAGTCGTTTGCTATTCCTTCACCATCAGTACTTGAAGTGAATGTGTTACCATTCCAAGTGCTTGGGCTTGAGATTACAGTTCCTTTAAGCTCTCCCATTTCTTTTGTCGTAGCATTGTAGCTATACATTTTTACTTGGGTTGACGAATCGTTATCCCACGAAAATGCAAAGCAACGCAATCCATAGTAATTAGCAAACGCTGTAGCCGCATCTCCACCGCCATGTCCATTTACCATGTGATTCCACTTATCTAATGGCGTAGGCTCATCTTCATGCGGAGTTTCTGCCTTTCCATATTTATCAATGAGTAAGAACTGCGTAGGCAGACTGCTGGCTGTTACTAATGTGATTCCTCTATGTGCCTCCAAGAAATTAGCAAAATCCGACCCTGCACCCGCATTGTTCGTATACCACGTTCTAACAGTATCATAATTTGCAGCCTTGAAGGTTATGTCGGTTATTTCATTTCCTCCATCCCTAGCAACTTCGCTATAGGTATTAATCGCAGTTACGATAGTTACAGCAAACTCTGCTTGGACTGTAACCTCCTCATTCGGCATAGCAAATGTATATGTGGTTGCACTCGTTGTGGTCTTATCAACTGAAGGCGTAAACGCCACATCCCCTGAGATTCCGGAAACCGTGAGCGCCTCAAGATGATAACCGTAAGCAGGTGTAACTGTAAGGGTTATTGATGCCCCGCTTGCAGCAGTTTCACTACTTTTAGCAACTGCCCCATTTTCCGGTGATGTCACTCCTATTGAATGCGGTTCAAGCTTAGTGTATGTTGCTGTTGCAACTGCGCTGTCTATCATGCCTGCCTTTACAGCTATTGCCTTAACTGTCTTGGTTGCATTGATTGTGAATGGCGCGCTGTAGGTAGCACTTGATGCTGTTGGTGTACTTCCATCCGTAGTGTAATGGATTTCTGCGCCTGCCGTTGCGCAGTTTATCGTTATCTGCTGACTGTCCGCAAATTCTGCACCTGTCGCAGGGCTAAATGTCGGCGTTGCAACTGTTCCCGCTGTATTTACTACGAAGGTTACGTCCGTTGTCGTGGTTGCGCCACCGTTATATGTTACGGTGATTGTCGCGGTATAGGTTCCCACTGCAAGACCGCTGTTAGGTTGAATCGTATAAGTTGTGCTGTCTGCTCCACCCGCGGTTATAGTCGTACCAGCAGTCGTGTTCAGCGTGAAGCTGTCCGTATTTGTGCCGGAAAGGGCAACACTGCTTATCGTCGCATCGCTGTTTCCGGTACTTGTAATCGTAATCGCTGCAGCCGCAGGCTGACTATAGCCGTAAATCTCTTCCGCAAACGTCGGCGCAGTCACACTCAATGTGTATGTCGGCGCACTGATCGTGTACTCAGCTGTTGCCACTCCACTGTTTGTCATTCCATCCTTTACAGCAATTGCCTTAATGGTCTTAGTTGCATCAACAGCAATCGCACCTGTGTATGTAGGGCTTCCTGCAGTTGGAGTATTTCCGTTTGTTGTGTAATGGATTGTTGCTCCATCCGTTGAGCAGGAAATGGTTACGCTCTGACTTCCTATATATGTTCCTGCAGCCGGGCTAAATGTCGGTGTTGCCACTGTTCCCGCCGTGCTTACTGTGAAGCTTACATCTGCTGTTGCAGTTGCACCGCCATCATATGTCACGGTGATTGTCGCAGTATAAGTCCCCACTGCAAGACCGCTGTTAGGACGAACTGTGTAAGTATTGTTGTCCGTTGAGCCCGCTGTAATCGTCGCGCCATCAGTCTTGTTCAGCGTGAAGCTGCTTGCATCCGTACCGGAAAGCCCAACGGTAGAGATTGTCGCGTTGCTATTGCCGCTGCTCACAATCGTGATTACCTCAGCTGCAGGCTGAGCATAACCGTAGTTCACTTCCGTAAATGTCGGTGCTGTCACACTCAATGTGTATGTCGGTGCTGTGATAGTGTATGCGGCTGTTGCCACTCCACTGTTTGTCATTCCATCCTTTACAGCAATTGCCTTAATGGTCTTAGTTGCATCAACAGCAATCGCACCTGTGTATGTAGGGCTTCCTGCAGTTGGAGTATCTCCATTTGTTGTGTAATGGATTGTTGCTCCATCCGTTGAGCAGGAAATGGTTACGCTCTGACTTCCTATATATGTTCCTGCAGCCGGGCTAAATGTCGGTGTTGCCACCGTTCCCTTTGCCGCAAAGCTTACCGCAACCGTTACTGCCTGCGGCGGCATTGTAAATGTATATGTCCCGTTAGAACCGCTTACACTTATGTTGGCACCGTTATCTCCTGAAACTGTAATCGAGCCAAAGTTGTGGTCCCCATCCGGTGTTGCCGTTACTGTTACCGTATCGCCCGCATCGGCACTTGCTGCATTGGCACTAACAGTTCCGCCGACCGGAGAGTTTACGGTAACACTGCTTCTAATCTTCACAAATGTCGCGCTTACTGTCACCGCCTTGTCCGGCATTGTGAATGTACGTGTATTTCCGGTACCATTGACTGTCAGCACATTGTTGGACGCATCCTTGACAGTCACGGTGTCTACCTTGTAATTGGTATTCGGTGTTAATATAACCGTTACAGTGCTTCCGTCTCTTGCACTGGAAGCAACAGATACTGTTCCGTTCGTTGCGGTATCTGCGGTAATCGAATAGATATTTCTCGTTACGGCAGGAGTGGATCCACCACCGCCGCCGGAAGAGCTACCGCCACCGCCGCCACCGCCGCCGGAGGTCGATTCCGCAGGCTTGGTCGCTTCGCCGTTCTGCGCGATGGAACCGGTAACCTTGCCCTTGTTGGTTACTGTGCCGGTTGCCGCAACGTTGCCGGAAATTGTGCCGGTATTGTTGACTGTGCCCGTCGCGGTGATGTTACCGCTTACTTTTCCTGTATTACTGACTTCGGTGTTCTTTCCCTTCGCGTCGATGGATGCAACGCTGCCGGAATTGGACACGTCGGTCTTCTCGCCTGTTGTAGTAATTGTGCCTGTTACGGTACCTTTATTCTCGATGGTGGAATTGCTTGCCTCACTGTCGATTGTGCCGACTGTAGCATTCTTGTCGACTGTAAGGCGGGAGCCGTCTGCGGAAATGTCCACCGAGATAGCATCTACCTTTGTGTCGCCCGCAAGCTCAACATTTGCGTCAGCCATAACATTCATCTGGCCAATTTCGGCATTTTCCACCGTAACGCCTTTGGTGCCCTCCGCACCTATTGCTACGGCAAGCATTTCTGTCTTGCCGGTTACAGTCACGCCGTCGGCAACGACTAAGGTTATGCCGCTTCCCGCCGCTTTGACGGTCGAGCCTTCTTTATTTGCATAAGTTGAAATTGTCTGATCCAAGAGTGCCACCACGCTTGCACGGCTGATATCTGCGAGCGCGTTGACGCCGTTTTCGTCACCCTTTACAAAGCCTTTGTCGGTGAGCGCATTTATGTAGCCGGTCGAGTAATCACTGCCGTCCGTAGGCACACCGGAGGTCGTTTCCTGTGGGTGTATGCCGAGCGCACGTGCGAACATTACGAAGAACTGTTCGCGAGACACATAGCCTTCCGGGTTCATGAGCCCGTCGCCCATGCCGTTCATGATTCCTGCCGCAACCACACGAGCGATTGGGTCAACATACCATTCGTAGGTCGGTACGTCGATGAAGTTGGCAGGCCTTGCCGGCTTTAAGTTGAGCAGTTTTGCGAATACGCTGGCCGCCTGTGCACGCGTCATGCCGCCGTCAGGATTAAAGTACCCCTCCGGCATTCCGTTGACTATGCCATAGTCGCTCCATCTCTCGATGGAGTCCTTTGCCCAGTGATCCCAGGTGTCGGAAAACTCGACGGTTTCCGCCATGGCTGTCATCGGAAACATGCATAAAACCATTAGAAGTGTCAAAAGAATTGATAGCGCCTTTTCGGCTTTCTTTTTCCGTACTTTCATGTTTAGCTCCCTTCAGAACATTTTTCAACACTAGTTTAAACGTCTCTTTCTACATTTTACCACAAATTTACATGACGTGCAAGATATTTACAGTTTTGTTAAGCCATATGTTTGTGTTTCTTTTCATACCAAATCTGCCACTTTGCAACCGGCTACAGCCATCAGGTCCGCCGGCGCCAGCTCAATCTGAAAGCCCACCTTACCGGCACTTACGAAAAGCCTTTCCAGGCTGCTCGCAGTCTCATGGATGAACGTCGGGAACGGTTTCTTCATACCGATAGGTGAGCAGCCGCCATGGACATATCCCGTAAGCGGAAGCAATTCTTTCTGCTTTATCATCTCCACGGATTTTTCGCCTGCCGCTTTGGCAGCCTTTTTCAGGTCAAGCTCCGCGGCCACCGGCACAACAAAAACATAATAAGCACCACTCCTGCCGCGGGTCACCAGTGTCTTGAAAACGGATTCAACCGGTTCGCCTACAATCCCTGCGATTTCCACGCCGGTCTTGGTCGGATCCGGCTCATATAAGTGGGCCGTGTAGCTTATCTTTTTTCCGTCCAAGAGCCGCATTACATTTGTTTTCTCTTCCTTTTTCATAAACTCCCCTCGGCCGCATCATACAAAGCGGCGTCTACACAAGCTTATTCTTTAACACACCTATACCCTCAATGCTGACCTCGACTGTGTCACCGGCCTTTAGCCAGTTTTTTGCATTCTCGGGATAGCCGAGCATTACACCCGACGGCGTGCCTGTAAAGATTATATCGCCCGGCTTTAGCGGAATGCGCGGCATCAGATACTGCACAATCTGCTCCGGAGTGAAAATCATTTGATCTATGAAATCGCTCTGGCGGACTTCACCGTTTACGCGGCACTCGATTGCGAGGTGCCGGTCCTTGATCGATGCCGCATCCACTGCGTAAGGTCCGATCGGTGCGAATTTGTCGTAGGTTTTCCCGCAAATCCACTGGCTTGTCGCGTTCTGCCAGTCACGTGCCGACAGGTCGTTGCCTGTCGTGTAAGCGAAAATCTTCCCGCCTTCGCCCATTATGAGCACGAGCTCTGCCTCGTAGTCAACCTTCTTCGACTGCGGAAGCTTCACTTCTTCGCCGTGTGCCGCAAGTGCATTGCCGAACTTCGCGAAAACCGTCGGCTCGGTCGGCAGCGGCTGGCCGGGGTGGCACTCTTCCGCGTGCTTTATGTAGTTAAGCCCGATGCAGACAATCTTCTCCATGCCGGTCACAACCGGGGCGAACGCTATGTCGCCTTCGTTATACAGCGCGCCTGCGGTGATATTTGCGAGTTCATTTAACAGTCTTTCGTCGTCGGATCTTTCGCAAAGTTCCTTCATTGTTTTCGGCATTCCTTCAAACGCGGATAAATCCACAATGCCACCGGCAAGCTTAACTCCCAAGGTGATTTTCCCGTCCTTGTAAAACTGAACAAATTTCATTTCTTATGCACCTCCGTTATCTGCAACTCTGCAGCCACGATTCTAGCAAATCACCATTTCCGGATTTGCGGCATTTACGATGTGCTTTGTTACTGTGCCGCCAAGCTCTTTTTCTATGAGCGCTTTCATTTCGTCGAGTGCGGCATTCAGCGTCTCGCCGCTCTGGCCGTCAACAGTCTCGATTATCATGAAGGCATTTTTTGTGTCTTCCGTAAGCATTGTGCGGATTCCTTCGCGCCAGTTAAAGCAGCGGCAGATTGCGCCCTTGTCATCCTTGTAGACTACTTCGCCTGCAGCCGGCGGATCGCTTTCGTCGCTTCCGTAAGTGATGAACTCCTCGCCGCCTGCTGCGACGGTGAGCTTCACATCGCCGACGAACTTGTCTATGTCTTCGCCGCCAATCGGTACGCCGTACTTCAGGGAGATGCCGTTATAAATGTCCACCAGTGGGATGATGCAGCCGATTTCATTACCCTTTGAAACACGCTTTAAAAGAGCCTCAATGGAGCAGCGAGCTCCTTTTTTTGTTTTAAATTTGTAGAAAGCGTCTCTCCAGGTGCGGATTACGGGGTTTTCGGTAAACTCCGGCGCGGTAATGTGCTTTTGCGCCTCTTTCTGAGCATTTTTAAGGTACTCGGCATATTTGTTTTCGTCCACTATGTGGTTATTTATGCCGGTGCAAACCAGAACTCCGATT
>JAEEGL015154442.1_pt1 | contig 10216 bp, 8 predicted proteins | sample 9134231 | NCBI WGS metagenome assembly JAEEGL01 (sample SAMN16246548, study PRJNA631951) | gut metagenome | biome: gut microbiome; feature: rumen; material: fiber-attached | host: Bos | place: Iran: Karaj | collected 2018-10 | reverse complement strand
CGTTCTTTTATCTGTCCGATTCTTCCCTCGGTCGCAATGACCGCGTTTCTTTTCGGATGGTTGACGGCGTTGTTCTGTTCTCTGATGCAAAAGAACAGCGAGACTCCGAAGGATATGGGCGAAGACCGAAAGAAAAATAAGCGAAAAGGTTTTTTTGCCGCGACATGTTGGAGCCTTTCCTTTACCGCTTTAACGATTCCGCTGATCGTCGTTCCGTTGATGAACCGCGAGCAGGCGGCCATGTCGGTCAGCATCTCGGTCGCCGCACTTCTTATCGCGTCTTCATTGATGGTTTTCTCCTATGCTTGCGGTATCGGAATGAAGCCGCGCGGCCTGTTGCATAAGTCTCCGGTGACATACGGCATGATGGCCTTTGGCCTGATTGCGACGGTTCTGTGTTTCTCCATCGAGAAAATTGCAGGCGGGATCGGCTTTGCTTCGGTTCAATTGGGAGCATGGCGAATCGCCGTCACGTATGCCTTGATGCCGCTGGTTGTGTTGCTGGTCTTTCTCTTTGTTGAATGGCTTCGCAGCCCGGGCCGTGGGATACAAACATCAGAGGTGCGTTGATGTCGATTGAGTTTGAAATCAAGCTGGCGCTGCCGCTCAATATGAAAAATGCCCGCATTGAACGGGCGCTGGAAGGCATTCCCGGCTTGTCTACCGGTCGGTGGAGCGACCATCTGCAGGAAAACACCTATTATGATTCGGAAAACGGGAGTGTCCACCGCGGAAGGATCGCACTGCGTCATAGGCGGGTGGACGGCCGCAATGTGGTCACAGTCAAAACGCCCGCGACAGACGGCACGGCGCGGCATGAATGGGAGTGCGACTTTGACGGAGATTCTCTTCGGGACGCGTTGGCGAAACTTCCGATCGAAATGGAGCTGCCGGCCGTAAAACAGGTCATATCCGGCGAAACCGGCCTGATCCCCATTGCCGCGACGGACTATCTCCGTCGGCGATGTGAGGCGGTTTATATGGGCACGACTGCAGAGATCGCAATTGATCGCGGCGTTCTTTCAAGAGGCGCTCTTTCCCGCACCTTTGCCGAAATGGAGATCGAGCTGATCGAGGGCGATCAGCAGCAAGTTCGAGCTTTGGCAGAGGAGATCCGACAGCGGCTTTCATTGCGGTACGAAGCGAGAGGAAAACTAAGCCGGGCCATGCATCTGCGAGCGGTTGCTCCTCGCACGAAATCATAAGAACCCCGTTTGGGAGGAAACCTGAAAATGGAATATCAGAAACTTGCGAATTTGCTTTATCCGAATATCGATAAAACCCCGGCGGACTATGAAGCCTTGTATCCGCCGCGGGATTTGCCGGAAGGTGCTAAGGTGACTCGGTTTGCACCCAGCCCGACGGGTTTTGTGCATTTTGGCGGGCTGTTCCCCGTGTTGGTCGGAGAACGGCTCGCACACCAGTCCGGCGGAGTCTTTATGCTTCGCATTGAGGATACCGATGCAAAGCGCGAGGTAGAAGGCGCGGAAATGGACATCATACGCGCTTTTGAACGGTTTGGAATCCGCTTTGACGAAAGCATCGTTCACGGTGGAAAATACGGTCCGTATCGGCAGAGCGACCGGAAAGATATCTACCAGTGTTACGCGAAGCATCTCGTTGCCGAAGGAAAAGCGTATCCCTGCTTTTGCACGGCCGAAGAGCTTGCAGACCTTCGAAGACTGCAGGAAGCGGAAAAAGTGACGCCCGGATATTACGGTAAATACGTCCGTTGCCGTGATCTTTCCTATGAAGAGGTTGAGAAGCGGATCCGGGCGGGCATTCCCTTTGTTCTTCGCTTCCGGTCGGAAGGAAATGCAGCCAACAAGATCAAGTTTACAGACCTGATCAAAGGCAATCTCGAACTGACGGAAAATGACATCGATCATGTTCTGCTGAAAAGCGACGGAATGCCCACCTATCATATGGCGCACGCGGTAGACGATCATCTGATGCGAACCACGCACGTGATTCGCGGCGAGGAATGGCTTCCGAGTTTGCCGTACCATATTCAACTGTTCAACGCGCTCGGGTTCAAACTGCCCAAATATATGCACATCGCGCAGTTGATGCGTTTGGATGGAACAGCGAAAAAGAAACTTTCCAAGCGGGATGCGGGCGCGGGCATTACGTATTATTTCTCCGAGGGGTTTGCACCGCAATGCGTGACCGAGTACGTGATGACACTCCTTAATTCGAATTTTGAGGAATGGCGGAGGATCAATCCGGATGCCTCAATGGAGGAATTCCCGTTTTCGATTAAGAAAATGAGCGCTTCCGGCTGTCTGTTTGATATGAACAAACTTCACGATGTCTGCAAAAACGTCGTCAGCCGTATGGATGCGGAAACGGTCTATCAAGCGGTTGCCGCATGGGCGAAAGAATATGATCCGGAGCTTTTCAGCCTCTTCGATGAGAATCCGGGCTATGCGAAAGCGATCCTCTCCATCGGACGCGGAGGAGCCAAGCCAAGGAAAGACATTGCAGTCTGGCGAGAAGTCAAGGAGTATGTTTCGTTCTTCTATGATTCCCTTTTCAAGGTGGAATCGGAGATGCCCCAGAACGTGTCCGTAAAGGACGTAAACGAGATACTCACGCGCTTTGCGGCTGCCTTTGACGAAACGGATGATCAGCCGACCTGGTTCGGAAAGATCCGGGCGATCTCCGAGGAACTCGGCTTTGCGCCGGATATGAAAATGTACAAGGAAAACCCGGATGCGTTCAAAGGAAACGTCGGGGATGTGAGCATGTGCATTCGGGTGGCCGTCACCGGTCGGACCAACTCGCCGGATATGTATGAGGTGATGCGCCTGCTCGGTGAAAACCGTGTACGGATGCGCTTGAGGGCCGCCTGCAGATAAGCGGATGAAAGAAAGGAAAAACGCATGGAAGAGAAAACGAGCACAAACTTTATAGAAGATATCATTGACGAAGATATCGCGGCTGGAATGACGGAGCGGATCCATACCCGGTTCCCGCCGGAGCCAAACGGTTATCTGCATATCGGAAGCGCCAAGGCCATTATGATTAATTATTCGATCTCCAAGAAATACAACGGCCTTTTCAATCTGCGTTATGACGATACCAATCCGGTAAAAGAAGGGGACGAATATGTTCGTTCCATCTATGAAGATATTACCTGGCTCACCGGGGAAGAACCCTCCGGCGGCGTCTTTTACGGGTCGGATTATTTCGGAAAATGCTATGAATATGCCATTGAACTGATTCGTGCCGGAAAAGCCTACGTGGACGATCTTTCCCAGGATGAGGTGCGTCAATACCGCGGCACGCTGACAGAGCCGGGGAAGAACAGCCCGTATCGCAGCCGCTCGGTGGAAGAAAACCTGGATCTGTTCCATCGCATGGAGCAGGGAGAGTTCGCCGACGGTTCCCGTACGCTTCGCGCCAAGATCGATATGGCCTCGCCGAACATCAATATGCGCGATCCCGTCATCTACCGGATCCTCCATGCCGAGCATCACCGTCAGGGAAAACGTTGGTGCATTTATCCGATGTATGACTTTGCCCATCCCATTCAGGACGCACTGGAAGGGATCACGCACAGCCTTTGCTCGATCGAGTTTGAGAATCACCGCCCGCTTTATGAGTGGGTAGTCGACAACGTTTCGGTCCCGCATCATCCGAAGCAGAGGGAATTCGCCCGGCTGAACATGACGAATACCGTGATGAGCAAGCGTTATCTTCGCCAGTTGGTGGAAACCGGCTTGGTGGACGGTTGGGACGATCCGCGCATGCCGACGCTCTGCGGGCTTCGCCGCCGCGGCTATACTCCGGCTTCTATTCTGGATTTTGTTACCCGTGCCGGCGTCGCCAAAACGTACAGCGTGGTCGATTCCGCATTGCTGGATCACTGCATTCGCGAAGAACTCAACCGCACGGCGCCCCGACGGATGGCGGTTACGGATCCTTTGAAGGTTACGCTGATCAACTACCCGGAGGATCAGACGGAATACTTTGAGGTAGTCAACAACCCGGAGGATGAGGCCGCGGGGAGCCGGAAGGTCGCTTTCGGAAGAGAACTCTATATTGAACGGGCGGATTTCGAAGAGGTTCCGCCGCCGAAGTATCAGCGTCTGAAACCGGACGGAGAAGTCCGGCTCATCGGTGCATATGTGATCAAATGCTGCGACTATGTCAAAAATGCGGACGGAAAGGTAACCGAGCTCCTTTGCACGGTGGATTTTGAAACGAAAGGTCAGAACCCGCCGGATGGCAGAAAGATCCGCGGGGCGATTCACTGGGTGGATGCGAAACACTGTGTGGATGCGGATCTGTATCTCTTTGATCCGCTCTTTACCATTGCGAATGTGGATGAAATGGAAGAAGGGAAAGACTACGGGGACTATCTGAATGAGAATTCCCGCACGGTGCTGCATCATGCAAAACTGGAAGAATCTTTGGAGAGTGCAAAGCCGGGAGAACGGTTCCAGTTTGTCCGGGAAGGTTATTTCTGCATGGATACGCGCAATAAAGGCGCATTCAACCGGATCGTCAATCTGAAAGACACCTGGGCAAAAATGAACGCCCAAAAGTAAACGATATCAAAAAATACCGGATCGGTTTTTCCGATCCGGTATTTTTTTGAAAACATGCGGTTACAGCGAACGATCGTCCACATAAAGGACGCGCGGAGAGTCGGATTTCTTTTCTTCCTGCTTGGACGCTTCCTCGGAAACGCCGCCGTTTTTGCGCGTTTCAAAGAATTTGGCAGCGACTTGGGGGAACAGCGCGTAGGAAAGGATATCTTCTTCGCACGTGGCGATCCCTTTGGTCTCCTCGCGGTATTTGGGAAGTTCCGGTTCCAGCAGATCTGCAGGACGGCAAGTAATGATTTCAGCGTCGCCGATGCATTTCTTGCGGACTTCCTCGTTCACGGGGGCCGGAAGACGGCCGTATTCACCGCGCAGCAGTCCCTTCGACTCTTTCGTGACCATTTTATAACGTTCGCCGGCCAGTACGTTCATCACAGACTGTGTGCCGACGATCTGACTGGTGGGCGTGACGAGAGGAGGATAGCCGAAATCCGCCCGGACGCGAGGGACCTCTGCAAGCACCTCATAGTATTTATCCGAGGCATTCGCCTGCTTCAGCTGGGAAATCAGATTGGACAGCATGCCGCCGGGCACTTGATAAATCAGCGCTTTTGCATCCACGTTCAACACTTTGGGATCAAGGCTGCCTTGCTCCTTCAGTTTGTCTGCGACTTTGCGGAAGTGGGCGGCCGCGTCGGAAAGCTTGGTCAAGTCAAGACCCGTATCGCGGTCTGTGCCCTGCAGAGTGGCGACAAGCGCTTCGGTGGAGGGCTGAGAGGTGCCGTTGGCAAGCGGCGAGAGAGCGGTATCCACGATATCCACGCCTGCCTGCGCGGCCATTAGGTTGACCATGTCACCGGTGCCGGTGGTGTTATGCGTATGCATATGAATGGGTACGCTAACGTTTTCTTTGAGTTTCTTGACCAAAGAATAGGCATTGTAGGGGAGAAGCAGGTTCGCCATGTCTTTGATGCAAATGGTGTCGGCGCCCATTTTCTCAAGTTCACAGGCCAGCTTGACGAAATAGTCCTCATTGTGAACAGGGCTGACAGTGTAACTCATGGCCGCTTCCACAATGCCGCCGTATTCCTTCACATATTTGATTGCGGCAGACAGGTTGCGGGTGTCGTTCAAAGCATCAAAGATACGGACGACGTCAATGCCGTTCTCAATGGATTTTTTGCAGAAAGCTTCGACCACATCGTCGGCATAATGCTTGTAACCGAGGATGTTCTGCCCGCGGAAAAGCATTTGAAGCTTGGTCTTCGGCATCGCCTTTTTCAGCGCGCGCAGCCGCTCCCAGGGGTCCTCGTTGAGAAAACGCATGCAGGCATCAAAGGTGGCGCCTCCCCAACATTCCAGAGACCAGTATCCCATGTTGTCCAGCTTCTCACATGCGGGGAGCATATCCTCAAGCCGCATCCGTGTTGCGGCTTGAGACTGATGGGCGTCGCGGAGAATGGTATCAGTGATTTTCAGCGGATTTTTAGCCATAATAAACTACCCCCTATCAGGCGCCGAACAGGGCAAGGAGCACACCGGCAGCAATTGCAGAGCCGATCACGCCTGCCACGTTGGGTCCCATCGCATGCATGAGCAGGAAGTTTTTGGGATTCTCTTTCTGTCCGACCGACTGGGATACGCGCGCGGCCATAGGCACAGCGGATACGCCGGCAGAACCGATGAGAGGATTGATCTTACGCTTGAGAAACAGGTTCATGAATTTTGCGAGCAGCACACCGCCGGCAGTGCCGAGCGAGAATGCCACAACACCCATGAGAATGATCTTCAGTGTATCAAAACTCAGGAAGGTCGCGGCGGTTGCAGTTGCGCCGACGGTCGTTCCGAGGAAGATCGTGACGATGTTGATCAGCTCGTTCTGAACGGTTTTCGAAAGACGTTCGGTAACGCCGGATTCACGGAAGAGATTGCCCAACATCAGACAGCCGACGAGCGGGGCGGCGGACGGAACGAGCAAAGCAACAAAGATAGTAACGATAAACGGGAAGATGATCTTTTCCCGCTTGGAAACCGGACGGAGCGCGGTCATAACGATTTGACGTTCGCGCTTGGTCGTCAGCAGTTTCATGATGGGAGGCTGGATCACCGGCACCAGCGCCATATAGGAATAAGCGGCGACGGCGATTGGGCCGAGTAGCTCGGGCGCGAGCCGGGTGGTAACGTAGATCGCGGTGGGACCATCCGCGCCGCCGATAATGCCGATCGAGCCGGCCTGCGCAGAGGTGAAGCCGAGCATTTTTGCGCCGAAGAAGGTAACGAAGATGCCCAACTGCGCGGCCGCGCCGAGCAGCATGCTTTTCGGGTTGGCGATTAAGGGGCCGAAATCCGTCATCGCGCCGACGCCGAAGAAGATGAGGCAGGGATAAATGCCGAGCTTTACACCGAGATACAAATAGTCCAGAAGACCGACGGAGATTGCTTTTCCGGCTTCATCAACCGCTCCGCCGAACAGATCCCAGTGTACATGTCCGCCGGCAAAGAGTTCCTCATGGAACATCTCCGCACCGGGCAGATTGGTCAAAAGCATACCGAAAGCGATCGGAAGCAGCAGAAGAGGCTCGAACTGTTTGACGATCGCGAGATACGCAAGTATAAGCGCGATGACGATCATGATGAGAACTTTGAGATCGGTGCCAAGCAGATAAAAGCCGGTTTGCTGCAAAAAGTTTAAAATGGTTTCCATTTGATTCTTACCCTCCGAATGCCGCTTGCTTAAGCAATGGCGCAGAGGAGAGTGCCGGTTTCAACGGTGGATCCCTTGGAGACAGCCAGACCGGAAACTTTCCCGTCGCAGGGAGCGAGGATCTCGTTCTCCATTTTCATGGCCTCAAGGATCATGATAACGTCGCCGGCCTTGACGGCCTGGCCTTCTGCGACCTTGACGTCCAGGATCGTACCGGGCATAGGTGCATTGACTTTTTCACCGCCTGCCGGCGCGGCCGCAGCCGGTGCGGCGGAAGGGGCGGCAACGGGAGCGGCGGCTTTCGCTTCGCTTTCGGAGATGAGTTCAATCGATACCTCGTAATCGATACCATTGACCTTTACACGATAGTTTTTCATGACGGTTTCCTTCCTAAAATGTTCTTTTTTTCGACTTTCAGGCTTTTTTTACAGAGAGAATGCGGATCGCAGAGACGTCTGTGCCGAGATCTTCGGCGATGACAGCAGAAACGGCGGCGATGAATGCCCCGCGGTTCTCGATCACGACAGGACGCGTTTGCGCAGCCGGTTCAGCAGTTTTTTTCGCTGACTTTTTCTCGTCGGGGAAGAGGGAAATGATTTTTCCGGATATCTTGCACAAAAGGATCAGGCAGATCAATCCGAAAAAGACGATTCCGAGGCCCAACAGAATAACCGTCGGAATGCTGAGTTCTCCAGAGTTGCTCGTGAGAAGCAGAGAAATGTCCTGCATTTGGAAACCTCCCTTCTTGTTTGCAGTCGACAAGACATCGATTATTGTATATTATACTATAAGACCCTTGAAAATGGAATGCCTCTCCGCCGAAAAAAAAACGATTGCAAGCAATTTTAAAGGGGTGATTTAACTCTTTTTTTGTGCAAAATGATAGGAAAGGAAAAAACCGTCCGGCAAAAGGGTGTTCCGATTGCGGACGGGATGCGAAATATGTAATTGAAATCAGATCAAGAATAGGAATCGGAGCATCAACAAAAGGCCAAAACCGGGGAGCCCGAGTGCCCCGAATATTCCGACCGTAAAGAAATTGTTTGAAAGAGTGATTCCGGAGGCGCTGCAATACTTTGCGAACAAAAACAGCGCGCCCCAACCGAAAAACATGCGGAAAAGGAAATGAAGCGCGGCGGACCATCGCCGGAAGAGCAAAAGCAATCCGAGCACGAGCGGGATGCAAATCACGGAGACGTCAATGAGAAGATGGGATATGGGCATGTCCGAATACTCTCCTTATTCGTTTTCTGTGTGCAGGTTCCGTTTGGGCCAATCGCCGCAGATACAGATATTTTGATTCGAGGGCGCGAATTTGCAATACGCATGCATCCACAAGTTCCGGTGTATGCGCTTCACCGAAAAAGTTTTTCCAGCGTCTTGCCTCTTCCAGAACGCTTTGCGCCTCTCGCACGATCATCTCCAGCGTTGGCTCCAGTTTCTTTGCCTGTTTGGAATGCGAAAACATTTTTATTCCTCTTTTTTCCTTTATCAGATTCATATTATGAAGTATGGACAATTATTCCGGCAGTATGCAAGAGAGCAAAATATGCCTTGCATTTTTGCCGGCCGTACGATAAAATAATCATAGAAATAATGCGGTATATCAACGACAATGGTTCGGTCGAACAGTGCGATATAAAGGAAAAGGAGTTTGAGACATGATAGACGTTAGAATTCGCACGCTCTCTTCTTTAGCGAAAGTGTTTCCAAATGAATACCCACCTTATATGGAATGCCGCAGCCTGACGGCATTGCAGAACGAATCGACCGCTTTTCAAGTGGCGGTTTGCGTTAATTTCGGGCAGCGTCAGTTCCCGATCTCCGTTCATTGTGAGGGCGATCTGAATACTGAGCTTTATCGTGTGGAATGCGTTCCCTCCGATCTGTCGATCTATCCGGGGCATGACGGGAATTTGGTCTGCGATCGTCCGGGCATGTATCCGGATCTGCTCCGCCCGACCGCACAGGGAGAAGCCGTACGCATCGGAAACGGCGAATGGACTGCTTTTTGGATCGATCTTCCGGGGCGTAAAGCGGCGGGACGCCACGTGATAAAGGTCACGGTCTCGAGCGGCGAAGATGTGTTGGGAGAAGTGCAGATGCTGGTGGATATTCTGCCGGCGGACCTTCCCGAACAGACGCTTTTGCACACAAGCTGGTTCCATACGGATTGCCTGTCAACATGGTATCAAGTGGAGCCGATGTCGGAGGAGTACTGGCGCATCACAGAGAATTATGCCAAGGTCGCCCGCGAGCACGGGCTGAACCTGATTCTTACGCCGATCTTTACGCCCCCGCTGGATACGGAAGTCGGCAAAGAGCGGCCAACGGTGCAGTTGATCGATGTGCGGATCAATAACGGACGGTATTCGTTTGGATTTGAAAACCTTCACCGGTGGATCGAGATGTGCCATCGGGTAGGGATCGAGAATTTTGAACTTGCGCACTTCTTTACACAATGGGGTGCGGCGCACGCGCCGAAAATCATGGCATGGGTCGATGGAAAGCATCGCCGGATCTTCGGCTGGGAGACGGATTCGCTTGGAGAAGACTACTCCAATTTTCTGAAAGAACTTGCCAAAGAACTGATCCCCTTCCTGGAAGCGGAAGGCGTGGCGGAGCATTGTTACCTGCACGTATCCGATGAGCCGAGCGATGAGGTGATCGACCAGTATTCCATGTGCGCAAGGATCATCAACAATACATTCCCGGGCTTTAAAGTCATCGATGCGCTTTCCCATACCAACTATTATGAGAAAGGGATCATCCGCTGCCCGATTCCAAAAACCAACGCGGTGGAAGAATTCGAGCCGCTGAACATCGAACACAAATGGTGCTATTACTGCTGCGGGCAGTTTTTGGATGTTTCTAACCGGTTCTTCGCAATGCCGCAGGCCCGCACTCGCATTCTCGGTATGCAGCTTTACAAATACGGCATGGAAGGATTCCTCCAATG